>Ga0316208_1001497_pt1 | contig 21757 bp, 16 predicted proteins | sample 3monopyrite_MG_FD_204944 | JGI IMG/M metagenome (GOLD analysis project Ga0316208, IMG submission 204944) | Microbial mat bacterial communities from mineral coupon in-situ incubated in ocean water Damariscotta River, Maine, United States -... | ecosystem: Environmental > Aquatic > Marine >...
TGTCTACGTTTTTTATGACGTCAAACGAAATGCCCAGAAACGATTGATCGGTCGTATCTGGGGAAATAACCCATTCGCCCCTTCTCTGCGTGGATATAAAGAATTGGTGACTGCCGCGAAGCCTGAACTGAACAATCAGCTCAGAAAAAAATAAAGAGACTACTTTCTGCCTCCCATAAAATTTGCTTCATGCGAACAAGAGTTTATCATCAGCCTCTGGTAATTGCCGTGCGGTGTTGGCACAATGGAGTGAAACGGAGGTGGTCTTCTCTTTCCTGGAAGACCCGGACGGCATACAATTACGTAGTAGGAATCTTTCTCCTGTTTGGTTTTACGGATCAATTGGAACGAGGCGTGACAGATGACTGTATCGAGCAATGTTCTTCATGAAAAGAAGCGGTATCACCGCAATGCTTACGAATTTCTTTTCGAAGCGTTGCGATTTACGCAGGAAACATTAAACCGCGGCATGGTCCTTGAAGGGGTTGACGAAGACTCAGCTCATATTTCCGGTAAGGAATTACTGGATGGCGTTCGTCAGCTTGCCCTTGATAAATACGGATTGCTTTCACCAACCGTTTTTCGATATTGGGGTGTGGAGAGTACCGAAGATTTCGGACGCATCGTTTTCGATTTAGTTGAACGAGGCGAAATGCGGAAGACCGAGCGGGACCAGCTTTGCGATTTTGTCGATATTTACGATTTCGAGAAAGCGTTTGTTGAAGATTACGAAATCGATACCAGCGAAGCATTCAAGGCTCGCTGAGTAATTTTAAACTGTGAAGCCAGCAGGCATTATCGCGTTTACTTTCGGGGAAGATCAGTATGGCAGCCGGTTCCGTATCTGCTGAAAGCCCGATGAAGAAAAGTGTTCGCTACCAGTTGCTTCCCGCGATCGTCCTGGCGATCATTTGGCTCACTGTATTGGCTGTTCTTTCCTTATGGACGGCTAACCCGGTGACGGTGAATCGGACACAAATTCTCAACTCGCAGTTCATTCTTACCGCACGTATCATCGATCCACAAAAAGGGACGGTTGAGCTACTGGAACTCAAACAAACTCGAGGTGAACCGTTTGATCAATCACTGATCAATAAACAAATAAACCTGCAACCTGCCCGAATTAATTGGAAAAAAAATTCAACACGAATTTTTCCCGTTTACAGAGACAAAGCAGGCGATTGGTTCATCACCCCTGCCCCGCTGCCGAAATTCAATTACATCGACTATCCGGCAACAAATTCGATCCGCAGCGAAATCGCTCAAATCCTCACGCATCATTCATAAGTATAAATTGATGATGACACCTCTTGCCTGTTACATATCGCAGCAGAGCCGCACGCGTGAAATGATCGAAGGTGGGTTATAGTTCGTCTCGTAATTTGTATAACTGATCCAGCGCAGCTTTGGGGGTGAGGCCATCGAGATCGAGCTGTTTGATTTTTTCGAGAATGGGGTGCGGCGGCGGTTCAAACAATGTGAGTTGCTTATGAATTTGCGATTGTGTTTGACGCGGCGGCACGTTTGGTTTGCCCTGTTCGTCGAGGTGATCTTGTTCAAGAGTGACCAGGATTTCTCCGGCTCGTGAAATGACATCCCCCGGTACGCCCGCTAATCTTGCGACATGTATTCCGTAACTTTTGTCGGCTGCTCCCGGAACAATTTTATGCAGGAAGACAAGACTGCCTTGATGTTCGTGGACGGAAACATTCCAGTTTCTTACCGCGGGCAGTGTTTGTTCCAGTTCGGTTAATTCGTGATAATGTGTTGCAAACATTGTGCGAGCCTGCACAACATCGTGAAGATATTCTGTGACTGCCCAAGCGAGAGAGAGGCCATCGTAAGTGCTTGTTCCTCGCCCGATTTCATCCAGAATAACGAGAGACTTTTCGGTTGCCGTGTTAAGGATACGAGCCGTCTCAGTCATTTCGACCATGAACGTCGATTGCCCTTTGCTGAGTTCGTCACTGGCGCCGACACGGGCAAAAATGCGATCTGCTATTCCGATACGAGCCTCGCTGGCAGGCACAAAAGACCCTGTTTGAGCCAGTAGCGTAATTAAAGCGGCTTGCCTGATGTAGGTACTTTTACCAGCCATGTTCGGGCCGGTAATAATTTGCACGGCTCCTTCGCGAGTTCTGTTTTCATCGGCAGAAACATTCTCAGTTTGTGCGGACGATATTTCGGTTGGACTGCTTTGGCTGTTTGATTTCGATTCAAGTTTCACATCGTTCGGCACAAACTGCCCGGCTGGAAGGATTGCATCGAGAACCGGGTGCCTGCCTTCCCGGATATCGAGAGTAATTTCGTTGGTGATTTCCGGACGCGTGTAGCCTCTGTTCATCGCGGTGTGTGCGAATGAAGAAAGGACATCGAGTTGGGCAAGCGTTTCAGCCGAGCGTTGTAAACGCTTGAGATGGTTTGCCACTCGCAGGCGTAATTGCTGAAAGATTTCCGCTTCCAGAGCAATCGATTGTTGATCCGCGGTGAGGACTTTCTCTTCGTATTCCTTCAACTGCGGCGTGATGAAACGCTCCTGGTTTTTTAGTGTCTGTTTACGGATATAATCTTCCGGCACTTTATCAATTTGAGCAGCAGTCACTTCCAGGTAGTAGCCGAAGACTCGGTTATAGCCGACTTTCAGATTTTGAATGCCTGTCCGTTCAATTTCTTCTGCCTGGTATTTGGCGATCCACTCTTTGCCTCCTTTGGAAAGGCCGCGCAGTTCATCCAGCCTGGCATCATGACCATCGCGAATCATGCCTCCTTCGGTGATCAACAGCGGTGGATCATCCACTAAAATGCTGTCAATATCTTCACGGACCTCTTCACAAAGATCGATGCCCGCTTCCAATTCTTGCAGTTTTCCCGCTTTGCTTTCTGCAAGCAATTGTTTTGTTTTGGGAAGTAGCGACAACGTTTTTGCAAGCCAGACTAAGTCGCGTGGACTGCATCGTCCGGTGGCAATGCGAGTGGCGAGGCGTTGTAAATCGTATGTTTGGTCGAGCTGCTCTCGCAAATCGCCCAGTAATTGACTCTGTTGAGTCAGTTCTTCGACCGCATCGGCCCGGGAACGAATTTGTTCGGAACAGATCAGCGGATTGGAAAGCCAGTCGGCGAGCAATCGCGCCCCCATCGGAGAGACGGTTTCATCCAGAATATCAAGCAGTGTTCCTTCTCGTTTTCCCTCGCGCAAGGTGTGTGTCAGTTCGAGAGAGCGGCGAGTTGCTTCGTCAATGAGCATGCGATCTTTCGAGCGATACGGTTCAAGCGAAGTAATATGAGCCAGCGAAGTTCGCTGAGTCTCCTGCACGTACTCCATCAGCACGCCTGCTGCAACAATGCCGAGGGAATCTTCTTCGATATCGAAACCTTCCAAGGTGTTGGTACCGAAATGTTTGCAAAGGATTTCCTGACAGGTGTTCGGAATAAAAGACCAGGCAGGGCGGTCGGTCAGTTGTGTTGTTTTCAGATCGTAAGTTGCTTCAATAAACAACGGCGTGTTTTCGATTTCCCGGTTGTACAACGCTTCGGCTGGGTGAAGCCGTGCAAGTTCGTCGGCGAGTGTACCGGGTAAGATTTGCGACAACTGAAACCGGCCTGTTGAAAGTTCCAGCCAGGCGAGACCAACGGCATTCTTTCCGGTTGCAATCGCGACCAAAAAATTGCTTTCACGTGGATCGAGTAACGCATCTTCAATGAGTGTGCCAGCGGTGACGATACGGGTTACTTCGCGTTTGACCAAACCCTTGGCTTGTTTGGGATCTTCGACTTGATCACATATTGCGGTACGATGCCCGGCGTGAATTAATTTATGCAGATAATTGTCGAGGGAATGATACGGGAAACCAGCCATTGGGACCGGATCATCCGAGTTTTTGTCTCGACTGGTCAGTGTAAGCCCCAGGACTTTCGCAGCGATGACTGCATCATCAAAAAACAGTTCGTAGAAATCGCCCATGCGGAACAGAAGGATCGTGCCGGGATGCTGTTCTTTGACTTCAAAAAAACGTTCCAGCATCGGCGTCAACTTGCGAGGCTTTGATTTCCCCTTCTTTTTCTTCTCTGGCTGTTTTTCATTTTCGTTACTCTCCTGCTGGGAAGGCTGATTCGCCTGGAGTTGCTGATCTGTAGTCGTCTGACCCGCCATGATGTCATTCGTTATTTAATAGAAAAGAGATGAAAATTCGTAATCGTTAATAATGGGGTTTTCAACTCCCCGCCGGGATGTTATGAGTAAACCTTCATTATCACAAAAAACGATAGCCTACCATGTTCCCATGAAAAAAGGGACTCTCTGGTAACGTCCGCTGAAATTTATTACATTCATATGGTAAAAGCGGGCAGAAACCACATCTAACGCAAACAGGACCATCATCTGGTTTACTAGTGAGATTCGAAAATTATTCCTCAAGAACGGGGAAACTGAATAGGACCAACAAGGAGAGTAAAATGCAAAGCAGTTCAAAAATCAAGCGGCCTTCTTTTTTCTTTTTCAGCATGTGCGTCTGGTCTGCACTGCTGCTGATTCAACCAGGGATTATACAGGCTGATGAATCGCCTGCCAAAACAGAAACACCAAAAGAGAAAAAAGCCTTTGTTGAAGTGAAGGCTGGCGATTTGAATATCTGGCTGAATTTGGAGGGCGTTTATGAATCGACTGCTTTCGATGAAATTGTTTTAGACCCGAAGCAATGGAAAACGCTCAAAGTAAAAAAGGTAGTGGCCCACGGTTCTACCGTGATGGAAGGGGATCCGATTCTCTGGCTCGAAACGAAAGAATTGGATAAAGAACTTGTCAAACAAAAACAAGCGTTGGTCCGAGCAGAACTTTCGCTGCGACTTGCTTCTGATGAACTGCGGTTCCTGAAAGAATCGACTGCGATGAATCTTGAATCAGTTGACCGATCCGCCAAAATTGCCAAAGAAGAACTTGATTATTTTCTGAAGGTTCGTGAACAACAGAGTGTCAAATCGGCGAACATGAGTTTGAAATTCGCAAAATATTCGCTGGAGTACACTCAGGAAGAGTTGAATCAACTTCAACAAATGTACGAAGCAGACGACCTGACCGAGCAGACCGAAGAAATCATTCTTAAACGGGCACAACGGGCAGTTGAATCGGCTGAGTATTCTCTGGAAAGAGCCGAACTTAGTCACACACGCCGATTGACAACGCTGCTCCCTCGCGAAAAACAGACATTGATCGATTCTCAGGCAAAAGCAGCTTTAAGCAGAGCCCAAAGCGTCGTGACTCTCCCCCTGATTTTACGTAATAAAGAACTGGATGTAGAAAAACAGCAACGCGATGTCGAAAAACTGAATAAGAAAATCGCTGAACTTGATCGTGATCGAGAAATGATGACCATTTTCGCTGACCGCAGCGGTCTGGTTTATTACGGTCGTTGCGTGAATGGGAAATGGAGTGAAATTTCGACCCGTGCAAAACAACTAAAGCCTTCGGGAACTGTCACTGTCAAGACGGTGCTGATGACAATTGTTGATCCGACAGCGTTACGTGTGCGAATCTCTTTGACAGAAGAGCAACTGGCGATGGCAAAACAGGGACAGGCAGCGGCTTTCTACCCGAAAGCCCATCTGAACTATTTCAGCCGAGGCGAACTGGCAGGAATTAGTCCTGTCCTGCAAAGTGATGGCAAATTTCTGGCAATCGCAACCACAAAAACCAATCCAGAATTTCCGATTACCCCCGGAATGACCTGCAAAGTAAAAGTGCGAGTCTACGAAAAAAAGAAGGCTCTTTCAGTTCCTGTGACGATGATCCACAAAGATGAATTCTCCGCAGATCCTCGTCCGTATGTCTGGGTGGGAAGTAAAAAAGCCGGGTCGCAAAAAAAACAGTTTGTCGAAACCGGATACAGCCTCGCCGGAAGAGTAGAAATTCTTTCAGGACTAAAACCGGGCGATATCATTTGGCCCAAAAAACCTTAACCCGGCGTAGCCGGAACCGAACAAGTTTAAGGCGAGCCGGGTCAGTGATGACCCTGGTAACTTCGAGTGTAGATTGCACGCCGGTTTACAACAGCAGGGTTACCAGGGGGTTAACACCCCCGGCTCGCCTGAAACCCGTGTTTGTAGTCGCCTTGCCGTTAAGCGAAAAAAGAATCTATGATTCAACATAATAACGTAATACTGTGCGGAAACTCGGCACCCGCAGAGGTTAGTCTCTCCGGGAAAGATATCCCTGAATTTGGTCGTGATACAAACTGGTCGATCAGTAAAACGACAATGCGGGCAGGTGTTTCTGCGGGCATCGAGTTGATTGAAGTTGATAATGGTTTACAAACCGTTTCCATTCTTGCAACTCGCGGCATGGGGCTCTGGAAGATTCAGCGGGAAGGTGTTCGATTCGGTTGGGATTCTCCGGTACCACAGCCGGTGCATCCAGCGTTTATCAATTTGAAATCGCGAAATAATCTGGGTTGGGTGGAAGGATTTAACGAGTTACTGTGCCGCTGCGGCCTTTCATTCAATGGCCCTCCCGGTAACGACGAAAACGCCCCAAGCGGTCTGGAATCTGATATCACGCTGCATGGTCAGATTGCGAATCTGCCAGCCGAATCTGTTTCCGTTGAATTTGAAACGGTTGAGAATCAGGAAACGATCATCATTCGGGGCATTGTGCGGGAAGCCTCTTTATTTGGACCAAATCTTGAACTTCAAGTTGAATACCGCATCGGGATTGGCTCAGATGAAATAATCATCAACGATACCGTCATTAACCGGGCTTCACGTCCTGCAGAATTAGAAATGTTGTATCACATCAACCTGGGAGTACCACTGCTCGAAGCTGGTGCATCTTGGCAGGCCCCGCTGAAAATGCTTGCCCCGCGAGATGCCCGGGCGGCTGAAGATATGGCAACAACTTCAACATATCTTTCCCCCACGGCAGGATATGCGGAGCAGGTTTATTTTTGTGAATTGATGGGAAACTCCAATCAGCAAACAGCCGCGATGTTGAAGAACTCTTCAGCGAACCTCGGATTCGGCATCGAATTTGGTCTCCAGGCTTTGCCTTATTTCACGATCTGGAAAAATACGCAGGCAACCGAAGATGGATACTGCACGGGGCTGGAACCTTCTTCAAGTTATCCCAATTTCAAGGGTTTTGAAAGAAGCCAGAGCCGCATTGTTAACCTTGCCGCAGGGGAAAGCTGGCAATCAAATTTAACACTGCGAACATTGGCAAACAAAGAAGCAGTCGAAAGTTTTACGCAAAAAATAAACGCCATCCAGGGCGATGCAAAACCGATCATCCACCACACTCCCCAGACCAGTTACAGTTCGGATGAGTAAGAAGGTGTCGTATCTTTGACCGTAGGATGGCGTGCTTGCACCCATCAAATACGCCTCCCACTTCGACAATACTAATGCCGGTGAGGGAACCTCTATTAATTCAAAAAACGTCTGTTGAACGGAGGGTAGACATTCTTGTCTGCCTTTAATCCGGCTTACTCAAACAAGACAGACAGGAATGTCTGTGCTCCTTTTGGTTGATAGATGCTCAGGTGAATCAATGCCAGAATAATAACAGATCCAGCTTGTTTTTCATTGAACGCAACTCAGCACGCGAAGATGGGTGCAAGCACGCCATCCGACGAAACGCAAACGAAGAGACGACAGTTATTGTTTGAGTGTGCCTATGCGGTTAAGGCGAGTACGGCGATCGCGTAGTAGGTGTATTCGACATCTGCCTGTTCGTCCCACAGTGCTGCTCGGAAGCCGCCGGTGGGGAGTTCGAGGCCTTGGCTGATGAAATCTTTGGCGGTGAATTTTAATCCGCCTGGATCAATTTGCAGATCGCGATGCGTATTCAACGCGGTGAATGTTGAAAGGGCATCGCCAAACGGGATGCGTGTATTGGCAGCCACGCCGCCATCGTCCTGGCAGACATCCCGAATAAAATCTCGCACATCTTCCTGAAGGGGAGTATCGATTTTCCTCAATAATTTGAGTGTCGCGACCGCGGCGGCTGTTGGGTTGGTGCCACTTCTTTTCATTGGGGCAATTTCGACAAAACCGCCATCGTCGCGTTGTCTGTCGAAAAGAAATTGTACAATCGTTTCGGGGGCGGGAATGGGACGACCAAGTAAATCGTGAGTTACCGTCACAAGAAATGTTTGATACGTGCTGCCGAGTTTTCCTTCCGGGCCTTTGGCGTAACCACCATCAGCACGACGCAGCTCATCAAGTTGTTTGAATACTTTTTGCTGCCAGGCTTCGACAGTATCACCGCTTCCCAGCAGATCATCCCCACCCGCCAACTGTACCGCTAAGGCGCACGAAATCCAGTTGAGCAAATCGACCGGCGTATGATTGTGGTCCCGTTCGGCTTGCAGATAGTCAGTTACTTTTTCGGTCGTTTCTTTCTCCAGCCCGCCAAGTAAACCGAGTGCGCGGATGGCAAAGCCGGTGTAATAAAGGTCGGAATCTCCCTCACGTCCGCGGAATCCGCCGTCGTCGCATTGGTGTTCCAGGATAAATCGGCGATGTTTTTCAAAACGGGAAGCGGGCAATTTTTCCAATCCGGATTGTAAAACTTGAGCCAGTTCGATCAGGTAGGGAAGTTTCATGGAGGGAATATCAATGGGTTACCGTATTAACCAGAGGATGACATCCCCGATTCGCTTAGGCGGCTTTCTGCTTCACCTGTGCATGGAACAGGTTCAGATAAATCGGGCATGTTTCCAGTAATTGTTCGTGAGTACCACTGGCGATCAAACTCCCTTCGTGCATGACGACAATTTTTGTGACGACATCCAGCAAACTGCGATTGACCGCGTGTGTGATAATGAATGTTGTACACGATTTGCGGAATTGTTTCAAAGCCTGCTGAATATGATATTCGCTTTGGGAATCTATTGCAGAGGTTGCTTCATCCAAAATTAAGATGGAAGGCTTGCGAACCAGCGCCCTGGCTAAGGCAATTCGCTGACGTTGCCCGCCGGAAAGACCTGCCCCTTTATCCCCTACGATTGTTTCATACCCCTGGGGTAATTGTGTAATAAACTGATCAACTCCAGCAGTGACAGCGGCTTGTTCAATTTCTTCTCGATTAGCCAGCGGGTTGCCGTAACGTATGTTTTCGATGATGGTATCATCGAATAAAAAGGTATCTTGCGTAACGACACCAAGCTGGCTGCGTAACGATTTCAAGGGAGCCTGTTGGATGTCAATTCCATCAATAAGAATGTGACCGCGATCAGGATCGTAGTAGCGGGGGAGTAAATTGACCAGTGTTGATTTGCCCGAACCGTTCTCGCCCACCACGACAACGCACTCGCCAAATTCTACACTCAATGAAACATTGTTAAGTACGTCTGGTGTTTTTTCCCCATTCCGTGAAGCATAAGCAAAACGAATATCTTGAAATTCGATGACCTTGTTATGCCGAGATAAAACCCGAGGCATTTTCGGCTCTTTCACTTTCGTTTCCTGGTCCAGTAATGCGGTAATGCGATCAGCCGCGGCGATGCTGCGTTTCAGTTTCGAGTAGATACTTGACAGTTTTCGAACCGGATCGACCGTTCCCACCAGGAATGTATAAAGCAGAATCAGCGTGGGGATATCTGGCGGATCATCAGCCAGTTGCACGCCCCAGATAGTTGTCGTTTTTCTTAATAGCAGATACATGCAAGGCAACACCGTAATGAAAATGGCACACATTCCCATTAGTTCGACTGTCGGATTGGTAATGCCATCGATGATACGGATTTTCATTGCTTTCGAATAATAGGAGCGGTTTTCTCGATGAAAACGAGTACGATGCTTTCTTTCATTTCCGAATGCAATAACCACTCGAAACGCATTGAATGTTTCTTCGAGCACCTGATAGATGCGAGACATGCTTTCCATCATTCGATGAGATGCTTGCTTGAGCAGCTTCCCAAACCGGTAAAACATAAAGCCAGCCATCGGAACAAACAGCAGGGAAAGCAACGTCAACCGCCAGTTGACCATAAACGCCAGCGAAATACACGCCAGCGCCTTCACTGGCTCGCGCGCCATCTTGCCTCCCAAAAGTGAAAGGCCAGCGGCCAGCTCCTGTAAATCAAATGTGAAGCGGGACATCAAGCCGGGTGTCCCTTCCTGCATCACGCTTTGGTAATCCATCTTCAAGCATTTTTGAAAGCAGGCTTTACGGATATCAATTGTCGTTAATTCAACCACAGAACCGACAATTACATTCTGCGCGAAAATGCACAGTCCTTTAATCGCAGTGGCCAGAACGAGAATACCAAAAAACAGGGCCACGGTATTGAATTGATCTTTCGGCATCCAGGGGAGAATATTTGCTTTTGTCCAGTTAAGCCAGGCGATACTGCGCGTTGCCCGCGCAATTCGCTCTTCATGTTCTGCACGAGATTCAAGCCGGTTAACACGATCCGATTCCCGCAAATCTTCTGAAGCAAGAATTTCATCCAGATGAGCAATGTTTTTTTCTGTTTCTTCAGTTTGCTTCTGCAGGTCTTCCAATTGACCTGAGACATAACTTTGCATGTTGCCCTGCATCAGGACATTGGAGACAGGAAAAACAATCGAAAGATTAGCCCCCCAAAACAGGCCTACCAGGCACGCAAATAGAAACGAAATCGCTACCCGGCCGCGGTATTTACCAACAAAAGGCCAAATTCGCGTTAATCCTTCAATAATCGACATATTTAATTCGCTTCCTTGCGATAATTCTCGACTTCATCCTTCTTGCCAAGCCGTCTTGCGTGCTTAAGCGATATGGCGGTAATTTAAGACTTAATCGCGATTTCATCCAGTGCAATTTGTACTACGAACGGTCAATTTCTTTGCACCGTACGCAAATTTCAAGAAGAATTGATTTTGGACACGACTTTCAAAACAAACCAGCCGTGCTGGGAAGTTTGGTAAGTTCCTCAATTCGAGTGAATAACGATCACCACCACTTGCTCTACGAATCAGGTAAGCAGATTTTGATACAACGAAGTTAATTGGTCGTTCATGGTCAGAAGCGTGTGCGGTTCGATTGTTTTTCGGGCGTTTTCCCCCATTATTCTTGCCTGTTCGTTGGAATCGAGATATTTCATCGCCTCCACCATCGCAGGATGATCCAACGCATCACAGATGAATCCATTTTCACCATTTTGTATAAATTCTGCACCACCACACTTTTTACTTGTGATCACAGGAAGCCCGCAGGCCATTGCTTCCATCACTGAATTTGGGAAGGGATCGTAAAGTGTCGGCAGTACAAATGCATCAGCCGCTCCATAATAAGGGGCAACCTCTTTTTGCACGCCGACAAAACGAACGCGATCCGCAATTTCCCAATCCTGACAAAGTCGCTCGGAATGTTTCATCGATTTATCTCGACCGACAATAATCGCATAGCCCTTCGCCATTTCTTTTAATGCTTTCAACAGTCGATTGACTCCCTTGCGCTGAAAACCAGAGCCAACAAATAAATAGACTGAAGCCTGTTCAGGGATATTCAATTGTTTGCGAACTGAAACGCGATGCTTTCTCGATTCAGGATGAAAAATATCGGTATCAACTCCGTTGTAGATAAGTTTCAACTTTGAAGCATCAATCGAAAATCGTTCTGCAATTTCCTGTTGAACCATGCGAGAGTTACAAATAACCGCTCTCAAATTAGAGTGTTCAAATAACTCTTTTTCTGCTTTGAGTACATATCGATGATACGAACTGAATCGCTGGCTCTGCCGTGATAACCAGCTCATTGTACGAGATCGCTGCTCAAGCCAACTGGCGTGGACGCCATCTCCTGCCCGGTAAACCATACTTCCAGGGATACGCTCATGAGATTGAACGAGATCAAAACCATGTTCACGTGAAGCTTGCAAGGCCCGTTTAGCAAAAAGTGAGTCGCGTAAAACGCGGGTCAATTTCGGCGGGTTACAGCAAATGACAGCACCAGAATCTTCCTGCCATTTTCTTGTAATCAGGGTGACGTGGTGTCCCTGATTTTCAAGAATCGATTTCATTCGAGAAACAATACGCTCCCCGCCGCCATCAAATCGAAACCGTTGGCGGATCATCGCAATACGATATTTTTTTGAAGACAAACCTGTTTCCATAAACGTAGGGGACGATATACCGGGAACTTGTTTCGGAGCTATCCCTAACCCGGCATAGTCGGAACCAAACAAGAAAATAAAATTAACCACAGAGACGCAGAGATCACGGAGAAAAAACTCTTGCAAAGACGCGGTGATGTAAAGAATTCCCCGCATCATCTGCAATAAATTGGAATTCAAACTGTTTATTTAATTTATTCTTCTTCTTTTCTTTGCGTGAAACTCATTTTTTCTAAAATGAGATCCTTCTTTTTGTTTTGCCTCGGTGCTCTCCGTGTCTTTGTGGTTCACATTTTTCTTTTTCGTGGTAATAATATCCTGCCACTTTTGGGTAGCATTTCATTGATTAGGTACTAAACATCGGTCAAACAATTACTGTCGGGTATTACCAATTTCTTTTTTGCCAAAGGCCTCTTTCACCATAGCCTGTGGCAACGCCCCAGGAACAGATAAGTTGTCCATTCTTTTGGCTGAAAGCCATAATCAAAGTATTGAATATGGCTTTCAGCCAATAAGAGAAATCGTGTCCATTTCACCTGGGGCGTTGCCCCAGGTTATGATGATTTTGGCTTTCAGCCAAGAAAATAGAACATCGAAGTTACGATAGTTATTGTTTGCCCGATGCTAAGCTGCTTTCTGTTTTTTTACTTTGTTGATCTTTCTTTGCACTTCCAGCGGGAGATACATCATCACGCTGTAAGCACGATCGAGCGTAGAAACTTCTCGTGTTTCGCAGGGGGCTGTTTTACGAATCGCGAGCAGTGTATCTGCCAAGCCGACTTTTTCGTAATTTTTGTAGCGGGAAAGAAAGCGATCAATCGAATGTTTGACGCCCGGAAACTGATCCGCGTAATCGTGAAAACAAGCGATGCCTCCCACATTGAGCAGCCGCATCCATCGTAAGTCTGCCATCACAGCCAATATTTTATGAGACGCATCGACAAGTATGAAATCGAAATGATCATCTTGTTTCTCTGCCAATGCAAAAGCCTCTGCACTGGTTGTTGTGCGGAAATCAATCCCTTTTTCTGAGAGTCCGTTTGTGGACAGATTCTCTTTAACAATGCTCAACTGATCGGCAAAGTACGTCATTCGATCAACAACGACAAACTTCGGTCGCGTTTGCTCCTCGAAACATTTCATCATTTTGCATAACGTCCCGCCCGCTGCGGTCCCTATTTCCAGATGAGGACCAGAGAAGTTTTCTTCGCGAATGAGGTTCTGCAAGAGTTGTTGCTCTGCAGGAGTCATTTCGGCTTCCAGTGTTTCTGAACATCTTCGCATTGTTTCAAGCCTTTATGCTGTAACTATTTCTGGTAATATCCGTAAACTGATATCACCCTTGTTCTATAATCTGTGCATAGTTTCTATGATACCCTGAGGTGAAATTACTCGTTCACGCTAATGATTTAACCACCTGCTTTGCGAAGTAAATTATCAAGTATTTCTTTGGGCTGGTGGTTGAGTGCTTTAGATTCTTCAAACCCTCTGATGAAATTCCTCAAAGGCTTCTGAATACCTTTTCCATTGAATAAATATTCGAGCCATCCCTTGGATTTTAATCTGTCTCTCAGTTTTCTTACGGATTCCTGACTTGGGTACTCTGTCTCTGAAATAGTTTGTTTTGCTTTAAATAATATACTCAGGTTGTTATTCGTATCTACTTTAAGTACATCAAAGTATTTGCTTGCACAGGCAATTAAGGAATCTACACTAAAATATAAGATGTGAGCTTTAAAGAATATATTATGAGGTGATGCATCACTCGCCTCGATCCACGGCACTTCTACAGATAAAGTTCCTGCCTGGTTCAGTAGATGGTATAGTTTTTCGAATGCGTGTAACGGACAGGGCAGGTGTTCCAGCACATGATACAGGGTAATTATATCATACTTGCCTTGAATGCAGTCAAGTTCTCCGGTTGTTAATTTACAGTTGTATTCAGTCTTGGCATATTCCGAATATCCTATATTAGGGTCTACTCCCTGTGAGTTATAACCCATTACACCTGACAGGTAGACAAACTCTCCGCCTCCCGCACCGATATCTAATAGTCTTCCTTCGTAAATTCCCTCTTCTTTCAAAAACTCTAATCTCTGTAGAGCTGCTTTCCCTGCGCGATAAACATGTTTAGGTTTAGGCGTGTAAGAATTCTTGTAGTCTACCCGGTAATTGTGAGAATAATATTCTTTCAAATCCTCAGCAGTCGGAATTGGATTTTGTTGTATCATTCCACATCTCTGGCATAATGAAACTCGTAGATATTCTGAAGTCTTAGCATCAATATCAGATAGTTCCTCGAATGAATCGTTTCTGCATAGTACACACTTCATGATATACCTCAATGGCTCTTTGTCAGTAATAAAACAACAAATAGATTTACGCCGCTTTAACTCCAATGCGCCCGGTGTAATCTGTTCGGTGTAACAGCATCGGGATTTTATGTGAAGCAAAGTATTCGTCCACCGCTTGCCGTGCTCCTTCCCAGTGTCCGTAATCATCAATAATCAAAACACCGCCGGGAACAAGTAACGGATATAGATTTTCCAGTTCGTGCCTGGTTGATTCATACCAGTCGGTATCGAGCCGAAGGACTGCGATTTGTTCGGGGAGAGTTCCAGGCATCGTCTCTTCCACTTTTCCTTTTATGAATTGAATTTTATCCATCGGGTATTCGCAACTGAGAATGTTCTTATGCACTTCGCCATATTCAGCTCTGCACCAGGTGGAACTGTCCTCATCCACTTGTCTTTCCGCAAAACCAGCGTCCAACGCGTCGCCATCACACCGTTTATCATCTTCTCCCGGCTTGGGCATTCCCTCAAAAGTATCGTAGAGAAAAACTTCGCGGTTAGTTGCAGAGAGTCTTTTCAAGGTCAGCAGTGAAGACATGACTGCCCCTCCTTTCCAGACACCACATTCGACGATCGCTCCAGGGATATTATTTTGAACAACGTGCCGAGTCGCTTCGATAAAAGCGTAAATGCGATCCGGACTGAGTAGTGTAAACGGCTGCACCTTTTCGATAATTTGACGATCTTCCTGAATCAGATCGGGCATTTTCTTATTGAGTTGCCTGGTCATATCCCGCTGACGAATACTCTTTTTCAGGCTACGCAGAACTGATTTCAGACCCTTGGGCAAGACAGACATTTCACTCATCCTTGAGATTGATATTTATCGTTAAATTATAATGTCGAGTGCATTGCAACGCACTCGACGTTTTTTAAGCCACTTTTGATTGATTATTCTTTTCTGCCAGCAACCGATACTTCAAAAAAGAACCGCCTGCAATGTGCTTTGCCAGAGAAAACCCAGCCGCTCCATCGAGAAAACCTGCCCGCAAAAAGTATGCTTTCACAAAATTGGCGACACAATGCACATAAGGTTCCGCGATGTTTGTTGTGCGTCCTTTGCTCGAAAGGTGTTCAACCATCATCTGAACATACTTGCGATTTCGTTCAATAAATTCATCAATATTATGATAACTGAAGTGCAGCATTCTTTTATTCAATTTGCCGACTTTGCCATCAAGAAGAATCGTTTCATGTGGGTTCGTGCCGCCCCATTTCGCTTTTGATTTCTTGAAAAGACGTAACTGGTAATCGGGACTCCAGTTGCCATGCTTGATCTCTTGTGTGCCAATAAATGTCCGCCGGCTTATCTGATAGCCTGCCTTTTCGAAATCGAGTTGCTTAATCTCTTCGATCAATTCCGGGACCAGTAATTCATCTGCATCGAGTGAAATAATTCGTTCATGTTTGCAATGCGATAACGCAAAGTTTTTCTGATTGATGAAATTATCAAAAGGGCGAGTATGAATATTTACGTTCGAAAAACGACTGGCGATTTTCAGTGTCGCATCTTCAGAACCGGAATCGACAAGCACAACTTCATCACACCAGATGAGTGATTCCAGGCACTGTCTAATATATTCCTGCTCGTTATAGCAGATAACAGCCGCCGAGAAGTGCGGTTGATTTTGTGAGTCTGTTCTCTCTTTTGACCCTGTCTTCTCTTTTTGCATGGTTCCTCCTTGAACCATCACCAACTCATCGATTGACAATCACGCCGCCCGTGAAGAAGTCGTTTGTTCTGTTTTCGCCTCAAGCTCTTCTGCCGAAAAGTATTGAGTGGCTCGCGTCTTTTCAAAGACCATCACAATCGAACGCCCCGTTAATGCCCCTTTCGAGTTAATATCTTTGTAGATATCTGCATTTCGTTCGCGGTATTGATTGTATTTATTAGAGAAGAACAGCGAGCGAGACCAGAGTTTTCCTGCCAGCGAAATGCCCGCATAAACAGGCATCAAAAATCCTCTTTTCGGTTTATCGCCCTTTACCTGTACCACTTTTGCACCGAAATAATTCCCAAGATACCGCATCGAATGATAAGACATCGGCGAGATATGAAAGCGATCCACCGCTTCATCGGGTTCATAATCGTGAAGTTGTGCCGGATGAAACTGGTAAAATGTGCCGGTGAAAAGAAACTGCAATCTCGAATACATATTCATGATATTCGGCGTGGAAACAATCACATGTCCGCCAATTTTTGAAACACGTATCAACTCACCCAGAAGCAAAAACGGATTCAATACGTGCTCAATTCCTTCCAGGCAAGTCACACCATCAAACGTTTCATCGTCGAAGGGAAGCCGTTTCGTCATATCTGCATAAACGAAATCTTCCTGATGATTATTGATATCAGCCGGTGTGACAACATGCCCCTGCTCTCGCAGTGCAGCGGTCAGTTTTCCACTTCCCGAAGGTAAATCGAGAATCTGTTGCCCTGGTTGCTCTTCTGCGAAAAAATCGAGAGCCTGTTTCATATATCCAGGGAAAATGTGGGCCTTATGTACTCGCATGAGAAGATGTCATCCTGACTGAAATTCGATTTCCCTGATTGCGACAAAATGTGCGCAAATATTTTGGGTAGAAGTCATTTCTAAAGAGAATATTTCCCCGTTGTTACCTAACGAGGCAGCGGAATATAGAAAAACGCGACCTGTTGGGTCAATCCCAGTTCAAAACACGCGGCAGTGGAGCGATTTGCTTGATTTAGCGAACCTGTGGGTAATATTTTGCCAGTACGTGGGGGGGAATCCCTAAATGTGCCAGGGTGACGAACAGACGGTTGATGATTGTCTGCCTGATGACTCCCGTTTTTTGCCAACGTCGAGGGCTGATGACGATCTTTTTATGAAGCATCCCCACTTTGCCAAGCTTGCGAAGTTTTTTCATGATTAACAGATCCTCCAGGAAAGGAACATCAGGGAAGCCGCCAGCTTGTTCGAAAACGCTGCGAGTCATAAACAGACCCTGATCGCCATAAGCTGATTGAAACCAGCGAACCCGCAAAGAATTCCCCCATTCCAACATCCGGTACTTCCAGGCAGGATGATCTATTTGTTGACGAAAACAGCCCGCAGCATACTTGCCATCTGCAAGCAATTGTTGAATCGCGAGGAGGCTTCCCGGTTTCAGTTCACAATCTGCATGCAGGAACAAAACAATGTCCCCCTGCGATTTTTGGACTCCCGCATTTTGCTGAACCGCTCTTCCGGGCTGTGAATGAATCAATAAATCTGCTTTTTCACAAAGCTTTGTTGTTTTGTCAGAACTACCACCATCAACAATAATAATTTCGCAGCGGCAGCAATCACTTTCTTCGAGAGATCGCAACGCCCCCAGCAACGAGCCGATGTTGGACTCTTCGTTCAGTGTTGGAATAATGATGGAAATCAACAGGCACCTGGTCAAACAACTAATGGGAACGCATGTTTATATCGATGATGTTATTGAACGGAGGGTAGGCATTCTTGCCTGCCTTGAATAGAGCATGCTCAAACGAAACAGACAGGAATGTCTGTGTTCCTTTTGGGTAAATAGAGGCTCCCTAATGGAATTCAGAGAAAACACCCCTGATTGCAGGTTCAGCATGGTAAAATGGGTAGTCTGTATTCGCTTTTCAAGTTAAGGCAATTAAAAGGACGATTGTGCCAAGGGAGTCTGTATTACTCCATACTGAATATGAAACACTGTGAAGCATCAAACAAACTGTGAAGTATCCAACAAATGGTAGCCGGTTATTTGTCCTGCTTCCGATTATTCTTCTGCATTAACTGCATTCTATGACAACAGCACAGATATATCGAATTGATCTTGAGGATCTATTCAGCGGTCCTCTGGATTTGCTGCTGTTTCTGGTGCGCAAGCATGAACTGAATATCCTTGATATCTCGCTAACAAAAATCATCACCGAATTCCAGGAATATCTGGAGGTGCTGGAGATTATCGATTTCGATATGGCTGCTGATTTTGTAGTCACCGCATCGAGCATGGCGGAGATGAAAAGCCGTCTCGTTCTGGTTCGTACCACCGAGCAGGAAGAAGAAGAGGAAGAGGATGAAATTGAACCGGATGTCACCAACGAAGGTCTGGTTTTACAACTTCTGGAATATAAGCGGCTCAAAGATGCAGCGGGGCTACTGCAGGAACAGGCACTTGCCTGGCAGGACCGTTACCCTCGACTGGCTGACGAACGCCCCGATACAAAACGCTCGCCCGCAGACGATTTTATCAAAGATGTCGAAGTCTGGGATCTTGTCGGTGCGTTTGCTCGCATCGTTCGCAAAAAACAGTCAGAAAGCATTCACAAACTTCAGTTTGATACAACGCCGGTACATTTATATGTAGAACGAATTGGGCAGCAGGTACGCGAAGAGGGAAAAGTTCTGTTTCAATCGCTGTTTGAAAATACGGCCGATAAAAGCGTAGTGATTGGAATGTTCCTGGCTGTGCTGGAGTTGTTAAGGCATCACAAGTTCCGAGCCGTACAACTCGCCGATTACGGCGAAATCTGGATTCAACCACCCCTGGATGAAACAGAAGAAAGTACAAACACGGCAGAAGTACAGTCAATAGAAAAAACCGCAGTAGAAACCGCAGAAGAGACGAACGAATGAGAATGTGATATGCTTTCACAAAAGGCGAACATTGTAAGAGCCTCGCTGTTTATTCTTCTTGAGATTTACACCAACTGATCATGACCAACACGCCTGCAAGCCGGGGGAATCTGGAATCTTCTGCAGGAAGACAGATCGTTATTTCCGGAGCACGTGTGCATAATTTGCGAGATGTTTCCCTGCAAATTCCGCTTGGCTGCTTCACTGCAATAACTGGTGTGAGTGGTTCCGGCAAGAGCAGTCTGGCGATTGATACGATTCATGCGGAAGGGCAACGCAGATATTTTGAAACACTTTCATCTTCTGCCCGTCTGTTTTTGCAACAGCTTGAACGTCCCGATGTGGATCGCATCGAACATCTGCCGCCTTCGATTGCGATTGGACAAAGAAACCGACCAGAAACCGGCTCCGCACAACTGTGTGACGCGGTCGAATTAATCGATTCACTCGCGATTCTGGCGATTCGCACAGGAAAAATTATCTGCCCAACGTGTGAAGTTCCCGTGACCGCCTTTGATGCCGAGAGCATTGGCAAACGAATCGATTCACTTCCCGATAAAACAAAATTTCAAATTGCATTCCCTCTCGATACAAATGCCAATGCGTCAGATACCGAACTGAAAAAGAAATGGGAGCAGGAAGGTTTTCATCGTTTTGTCGACCTCAAGTCAGGTCCATCACCATTCGGCTCTTTGGTGTTGGTTGATCGACTTGTCGCAGGGGATATTCCGGCAGAACGACTTTCAGAAAGTCTCGAACAAGCATTTTCGGCGGGACAAAATTGGGTCGTTTTGTTGATCGATGCGAATGCTGACCTGCTCGAATCCGAAAAGCATGTTTCATCACTGGTGCAGGACGAACAGGGGCGAAAGTGGAATCTGGAATTCTATTCGCGGGAGCTTTGTTGCAGTTGTTGTCATCAAAAATATCCTGAAATCCAGCCGCATCTTTTCAGGCGATCTTCGCCGATCGGTGCTTGCGAGCGTTGTTCGGGAACAGGTGTTACCAAAGCGAACAAGCAGACAATCAGATGCGATGTCTGCCAGGGAATAGGCTTAAACAAGCTTGCCAGAATGATTCGCCTTGCAGAGAGATCGTTACAAAACCTATTGCAGATCAGTGGCGAAGACTTACTTGATTTCCTGAAAGCATCCGCAGATTCTCTGACGAAAACCAACAGCAGCAGCGTGGAAATCATTCAGGAACTTTGCTTGCGACTCGAAACGTTACGAGAAATTGGCCTGGGATATTTGGACTTAAATCGGAAACTCACTTCCCTTTCGAGTGGCGAATATCATCGCGTTACACTTGTTAATGCGTTATGCAGCAGGCTTGTTAATACACTTTACATTTTTGATGAACCATCTGCGGGGCTGCATCAACACGATTGCCAGCCGGTGCTGGAGGCGATAGAAAATCTTCGCGATCAAGATAACACGATCATCATGGTTGAACATAATTCGCAGATGATATCGCAAGTTGATCATGTTGTCGAACTTGGTCCGGCTGCAGGATTGGATGGCGGAGAAATTCTGTTTGAGGGAACGTTTTCAAATTTTCTGAAGCAGGAAAACAGTTGCACTTCGAAATGGCTCAACGGGAAAGTGACTCTTCCTGATTTTATTCACAGGCCGATTGATGCGGAGACTCCCTTTCTGCTCGCAACAAATATTTGTTGCCGAAATGTGCAGCAGGCATCTGTCAAATTTCCGCTGCATCGCCTTTCGATAATCACCGGCGTGAGTGGGAGTGGAAAAACTTCTTTATTGTGCGATGCGATTTCTCCCGCACTGATTTATCAACTGGCAGAACGGGACCAAATAGAGCAGGCTAAACCAGAAACAACGTTCACAGCCAATCTGTCCGGGTACGAATTGATCGCGGAATCTGTGTTGGTAAACGATGTTGCGGTTGCCCGCTCGATCCGCAGCACGCCGATTACTTATATCAAAGCGTTCGATGAAATTCGTAAATTATTTGCGAACACCGCCGATGCTCAAACACTTGGTTTTCAACCTACGCGGTTCAGCTTCAACAGTACCGCAGGCGGTCGTTGCACGCATTGCTCGGGTAATGGCATGATTGAAATTGAGATGCACTTTCTCGCCAACCAGTTAGTTGTTTGTCCGGAATGTAAAGGAAAGAGATTCAAGCAGGAAACACTATCTGTTAAATATCGTAGCCGGACCATTCACGATGTTTTGAGCATGACCATCGATGAGGCATTCGGCTTCTTTCACAATCACCAGGCGATTCAAAGGCGTCTGCAAATGTTACGCGAAGTCGGTCTTGGTTATTTGAGGACCGGGCAGTCTCTCTCAACTCTCTCTGGCGGAGAAATTCAACGGTTGAAACTGGCTTCATTTTTGAGTGAATCATCCGGCAAGAGCAAACTCTATTTGTTTGATGAACCGACAGCGGGGTTACATTCACAAGATACCGCCACGCTCATTTCCTGCTTTCGGCGCCTGGTTGAACAGGGGCATACGGTAATCGCGATTGACCATCACCCGCTGATGCTTCAAGCCGCCGATTGGGTTGTCGATCTCGGACCAGGGGCGGCGATGCAAGGCGGCAAAGTCCTTTTCGCCGGCCTTCCCGGAGAATTAAAGAACTGCAAACAATCCATCACCGCAAAGTACCTTTCTTAGTTGACTTAAAGTTATATAATGGTATTATATAACCATTGATTATATAGGAG
>Ga0316208_1001498_pt1 | contig 21742 bp, 18 predicted proteins | sample 3monopyrite_MG_FD_204944 | JGI IMG/M metagenome (GOLD analysis project Ga0316208, IMG submission 204944) | Microbial mat bacterial communities from mineral coupon in-situ incubated in ocean water Damariscotta River, Maine, United States -... | ecosystem: Environmental > Aquatic > Marine >...
ATTATGTAATGGTTTGGAATGGTGAATTTGCCATAGCTGCAAATGTTCCCATTAATTTAGCGTCATTATTTGGTGGTGGTGACGAAACTGGAAAGTCGATAAATAGATGTATTAAATTATTATCAGAATCTGATGATGATGAAGTAAATCAAGGTTATGTAGATTTTATGAATAAAGAAGATGATATTGCAGCTTATTTTGATTCAGAGGGATTGATTGGTTTTTTAGCCGGAATGGATATGATTGAAAAAGAAGAAATAAAAAACATGAAAGAAGAATATGGTGGAAATACCATGGAATCATATTTGAATTTTGAAAATGGGTCTGTAAAATGGGAGCATAAAATATTTTTATCTGATATTTTGACTGAAAAATATAATTTTATAAACGAAAAGGGGATTAACAATAAAATGTTTGAATATGGAAATTCAACAGAGCCTATGTTAAAATATTCTTTAAATATAAATCCCCAGTTGACAGCAGATTTCATGAAAATTCAAATGAAAGAAAATGACTATGAAAAATTTGAGGAAGAATTAAAATCAAAAGGATATGCAGTTAAAGACCTTGTAAATACATTTACCGGAGAAGTTTTATTTATGTTAGATGGTTTTACATTTAAAACAGAGATGATTGATTATGGTTATGGAGAACCTTTTGAAATGACTAGTTCAGAACCTGTTATGGGCGTTGTTATGGGCGTTAAAGATAAATCAATATTTTCTAATTTACCTGAAGAGATTTTAGTAACAGAAAATGGTATTATGTCGTTTGAAGATGGTTTTTATGGCGTAGTTGTTTCAGATTATTTATTCGCATCAAATGATTCAGCTTGGGTAAATAAAGTGATTGATGGACAAACAACCAAATTAAAAGATGAAGAAGGAACATTAACTAAACAACCTTATGGATTTTATGCAAGTTTTGGTAACCCTAATCATGCTGAAATGTTTAAAAAGGAATTCCCAATGGCAGAAATACTTGAAAATGTTTGGGGTTACGCTAATTTATCTGAAGCAGAAATAAATATTGTTTTAAAAGATAAATCTCAAAATTCTTTAAGAGTTATTACAAAATACATTTCAGATTTTATCGCAGATGAAGAAATGGATGCCAATCAAGATATCAAAAATATGCTTGACCAAGAAGCATTAGAAAGTATTGAGGATGGAATGGAGACGATTGAAGAAGGAATAAATGAAGTTGAGGAAGCATTAGAAGATGTTGATATTGAAGGAGCGGTAAACGATATTCTTAAAGAAGTGTCGAAATAAAAGCTGGAGTGCTTAAAAATTTAAAAAGCGACTAATTTGTTAGTCGCTTTTTTTTTGTACATAACTTGAGTTAGTCAATATTAGCCTTTCACCCCAAAAACATCCCCATAAACAACTTCATTATCTTCTTCAATTGTATAAGGTTGGTAAAACATTGGGATTTCATTTTCTGTTTTATGTTTAATTTCAATCGAAATACATTTAACGGCTTTTTGACCTTCTTCTAAAATCAATTCAGATTCATAAATCAATCCAAAAGCATTCATTTTTTTATTTTCCAATTCGGCTTCACAATATGATTTTAATGAATCCAACACTTCTTTAACTTGAGGCATTTTTTTTTCATTAAACTCAAATTCTAAAGGATGTACTTGACCACTAGTATCTGTAAAAGCACCAAAAGGATAAAATTCGAGCGTGCCTTCAATTAAATCTTGAGCGTATTCTATACTGTGGTTAATTATATTTTCGATATCAGGATTCATAGTTTAAAACAATTTAAGTTGTAAAATTAATCAAAAGTAATTGGTTAAAATGTATTGAGATAAAAAATAACTTTTAAATTTGATAATTCAAAAACAAACAAACCATAAAAAAATGGCTGTATTAGAGAAACAACACATTATTTTTGATAGACGAGAATTATCAAACCAAAAATTAAAAGACATTTATTTCGCATTAATTAAGCCAAGGTTAATAGAAGAAAAAATGTTAATCCTTTTAAGGCAAGGTAAAATCACAAAATGGTTTTCGGGTATGGGGCAAGAAGCAATTTCTGTAGGATGTACTTTGGGATTAGAATCTGATGAATATATGTTTCCTATGCACCGAAATTTAGGTGTGTTTACAACTAGAGAGATTCCTTTACGGAGATTATTCTCTCAGTTTCAAGGTAAAATGAATGGTTTTACTAAGGGTAGAGATCGGTCATTTCATTTTGGATCAAAGGAACACCATATTGTTGGAATGATTTCACATTTAGGACCTCAATTAGCACTAGGAGACGGTGTAGCCTTAGCCAATAAACTCAAAAAAAATAATAAAGTAACAATGGCATTTACTGGTGACGGTGGTGCTAGTGAAGGTGATTTTCATGAAGCTTTAAATGTAGCTTCCGTTTGGGATTTACCAATTATGTTTGTGGTAGAAAATAACCAGTGGGGATTGTCAACACCATCAAAAGAGCAATTTAGATGCGAAAGTTTTGTTGATAAAGGAATTGGTTATGGAATGGATGCTTTTCAGGTTGACGGAAACAATATTTTAGAAGTATATCATGCTGTTAAAGATATTTCGGCTTCATTAAGAGAAAATCAAAGACCATTTTTATTGGAACTAATGAGCTACCGAATGCGTGGGCATGAAGAAGCATCAGGAACTAAATATTACCCAGAAGGCGTGCAAGATGAATGGGCTAAAAAAGATCCTGTTCATAATTACGAGCTATATTTATTATCTGAGGGTATTTTAACGCAAAAAGAAATAGATACCATTAAAAAGGATTATAAAAAACACATTCAAGCCGAATTTGATATTGCTCAAGCAGAAGAAAATGTGTCTGTAAACACAAAGTTTGAAAAAAATGACGTCTATGCACCATATAATCAAATAGTGATTGAACCAAAATCAGATAAAAAGTCTGAAAAAAGGATGATTGATGCACTTTCTGACGGTTTGAGACAGTCAATGCAAAAATTTGATGATTTAATTATAATGGGGCAAGATATAGCCGAATATGGAGGGGCATTTAAATTAACTGAAGGTTTTGTAGATGAATTTGGTAAAGATAGAGTTAGGAATACGCCCATTTGTGAATCCGCAATTGTTGGTGCAGCCCTTGGATTATCTATTTCAGGGATGAAAGCTGTGATGGAAATGCAGTTTGCTGACTTTGTAACAGTAGGGTTTAATCAAATTATTAATAACCTAGCTAAATTACATTACCGTTGGGGCGAAAATGCTGATGTTGTGATTCGTATGCCAACTGGTGGAGGTTCTGCTGCAGGTCCCTTTCATTCTCAATCTAATGAGGCTTGGTTTACACATACTCCTGGATTAAAAGTGGTTTACCCTTCAAATCCTACGGATGCTAAAGGGTTGCTAGCTGCTGCTATTGAAGATCCAAACCCTGTACTCGTTTTTGAGCATAAAAACTTATACCGTAGTATTAAAGAAGATGTAGCAGATGACTATTACACAACAGAAATTGGAAAAGCTACTTTGGTTCAATTTGGAATGCTAGCTTCAATAATTACTTATGGAATGGGTGTGCATTGGGCTAAAGAGATTGTAAGTAAACACAATTTAGATGTTGATATTTTAGATTTAAGAACCCTTTTACCACTTGACTTAGATGCCGTTTATGAAACTGTACGTAAAACAGGTCGTGTTATTATCTTGCATGAAGATTGTTTAACTGGGGGAATAGGAGGTGAGTTGTCTGCATTGATTACTGAAAACTGTTTTGAAAACTTAGACGCACCAGTTATGCGTGAGGCAAGTCTTGATACACCAGTACCTTTTGATGGTGATTTAGAAATTAATTTTATGCCTAAAAATAGATTTGAAACAAAACTATTAAGTTTAATTAATTATTAAGGTAGATATGTTTAATTTACTGAATATCAACCTTAAAGGTTTTATTAAGTTAGGTTTTGTACTTGTTGTTTTATTTGCATTTATCGCATGTAACAAAACCGATAAAGAAGCGGAACAGCTTGAGGTTGATAAAAAATTAATTTCTGATTATGTCACTCAAAAAAGCTTAATAGGTCAATTTACAGACAGTGGATTATGGTATCAAGTGATCAATCAAGGTGGAGGAGTTCAAGCGTATAAAACAGCTACAGTAAATGTAATTTATTCAGGTTATTTATTAAATGGAACTCCATTTGATGAAAGTCCAACAACAGGTTCTACTTTTAGTTTAAATAGTGTGATTGAAGGTTGGACTGAGGGTATTCCAAAACTAAAAGAAGGTGGAAATGGAAAACTTATTATCCCCTCAAAATTAGGATATGGAACAAAAGTAGTAGGGGATATTCCTGAAAATTCAGTATTAATTTTTGATGTAGAATTATTGGATGTACTTTAATATTGTGAACCCATCATCATTATATTCAATAAACCATTGATTTGAGTTTAGCAATTCTTCCTTCTTTAATTTAAATTCATTTTCCTTTAAAGGGTATGAAGACTCAAATTCCGATAATATAATATATTCAGCATCATTTATAATTGGGAATTGATAAATGTTATCTCGATATGCTAAGTGAGGTAAAAATGCAGATTGGCTTGAAATAATTGCCTCTTCTGGAAGGTTACTAATTGCGGAATGTACTCTTTGATAGTCATATTCTCTTATGTAATGAGATTTTTTGTATATTCTAATCTTAGGCTTGTTTGAAAAATAAACCGTATTATCCATTAATCTAATTGAACAGCCTAGATTTAAAAATACGATTAAATAAATGAATGTATTTTTAATCTTTTCATGTTGAAATTCTTGTATTATAGAAAATAAACCAATTGCTAAAATTGGAGCGAATTCTATAGAATATTGATTTTGAATACCCCACATTTCAAAGTTGTCATGAAATAATTTTTGAAAATAAATTGGAATCAACATTAAAAAATAAGCAGGTTTTTTTAGTAAAAGTGGTAATCCAGCTAATAATAAAAAAATATGTAATTCTAATTTAATATAATCACCAAATTCAGATGAATTATGATTAATAAAGAGCATCTTAAAAGAGTCAACTGGATGAGATATTAAATATGTAATTGCTTCCGCTGGGTTACTGCCCAGATAAGAATAATGAAAGTGATGATAGTTTCCATTGTTAGAGTAAAATGGCATAATTACTTTTATAACCAATATGAAATAAATTATGCTTGAAATCGCAAAAGTCATTGTTAACCATCTAATTTTTTTATTTTTTCTATTAAGTAAAAAGAGCCCAATAGAAATAAAAAGCGTCCATAACGCCATGTTTTCTTTAGCAACTAAAATGAGAATAAAAAAGAATATGGAAGTCTTTATTTTTTCTTTTTTTATATATAAAAATAACCAAGGTACTAAACAACTTGCAACTACATTACTATGATAGTCAAATGATATAGCGGAAAACACACCAAAAAAGGATAGGAAATACAAGCTTGAAAAAAAAGCAATTTTTTTGTTAGAAAATAATTTATATATACCTAATGCACCAATTAAAATCATTAAAATTTGAACAATTAATAAGGTGTAACTTTTAAAAATTAATGATAATGGAGAAATTATTATAAGGTATAAATCAAAATGATCAGCTAACAAATTTTCAGGCGTACTTTTAAAGACTGTACTATCATTAAATTGTAAATGAGAATAATCATACAAAGCATTTGTATAAACACCTAAATCTAATGCATAAGTTCTAAATAAGTAATGATTAACTAATGAGATTAGAGAATACAAGATAGAAAATACTATAATACTAATAATAAAGTATTTATGAAAGCGATTATTTTTCATTTGAATTTAATTCTTTTCAATAAGCTTTTTTTACAAGATTCGGCTAAAAATGGATTGTTGATAGCTGCTTCCATTTTTTCTTCATCAAAATTATCTTGATATAATAAATGCCAAATGTCAATTACAGAAATTGAATCATGCATTCTTTCAACTAGTTCCATTGTGTCGCCTATTGATACGCTTGCTGTTTCTAAAACTTTAACATAAACACCAGGTGAATTATAGTTTATAAATTGTTTGATTATTTTTTGTGTTCCAAATTTTACACCTAATTTAAAACAAGGTTGACGTGGTTGTGTTACTTGGATAGTTGCACCTCCTAATCGAAATATATCTCCGATATATATTTGTTGTTCATTAAGGTTGTTAATCGTAACATTTTCACCAAAAAAGCCAGTTTCAAAATCTAAATTAGGGTAGAGTGATTCCCAATATTTATAATGATTAGATGAAAATAAATAACAAGCCTTGTCAATGCCACCGTGATACTTTCTGTCACATACAATGTCATCTTTTACATCATTTTTTTCAAGATAAATCGAATCAACGGGTTTTTTAAAAATACCAGTAAATACATCTTTACCTTTCCATTTAATTTGTTTTTTTGTACCAATATTTACCGATAAGACTTCCATTAATTAGAGCTTTGTAACTTTTTAAGTTGAAACTAAAAAAGTCTTTTAGTTTACAATTTAGCAAAATAATTGGTCTAAATATACTAAAAATACAGTTTTTCATGCTATATTTAGGCAGTCAAAATAAATCATAATATACAGTAGAAAAAAATGAGTGAAATAGCAAAATTAGAATTAAACGGTCAAGTTGTTGAATTACCGATTATTACAGGAACAGAAAATGAAAAAGCAATAGACATTTCAAAGTTGAGGGCTCAAACAGGTTATGTAACTTTAGATAGAGGTTTTAAAAATACAGGATCTTGTACGAGTGCTATTACATTTTTGAATGGAGAAGAAGGAATTTTAAGATATAGAGGGTACCCAATTGAGCAATTGGCCGAAAGAGCATCTTTTTTAGAAGTGACTTATTTGATTTTAAATGGTGAATTACCTACAAAATCGCAATTTGAAGAATTTAAAAGTGACATTAGACAGCATACTTTGGTGCATGAAGATATGAAACGTTTTTTTGAAGCATATCCAGCTAAAGCTCATCCAATGGGAGTTTTGGCTTCAATGATTTGTTCAATGTCAACATTTTATCCTGAATCCCAAAATCCAAATAGAGATGAAGAAGCGTTTAAATTGACAATTCACAGGTTAATTGCTAAAATGCCAACTTTGGCTGCTATGGTCTATAAAAATACAGTTAGACATCCGTTTATGTACCCAAATAATGAATTAAATTATATTGAAAATTTTATGCATATGACTTGGGGAATGCCAACTGAAAAGTTTGAAGCTGATCCTGTTGTTGCAAATGCTCTAAATAAATTATTAATCTTACATGCTGATCATGAACAAAATTGTTCTGCTTCAACGGTAAGAATTGTTGGTTCTTCACAAGCTAACTTATATGCTTCAATTTCTGCAGGAATATCTGCGCTATGGGGACCTTTACATGGTGGAGCAAATCAAGCTGTAATTGAAATGTTAGAATCTATTCAAGCTGATGGTGGAGATTTAGATAAGTGGATTGCGAAAGCAAAAGATAAAGAAGATCCATTTAGATTAATGGGATTTGGACATAGGGTTTATAAAAACTTTGATCCAAGAGCTACAATTATTAAAAAAGCAGCTGATGATGTTTTAGAAAAGTTAAATATCAATGATCCTATTTTAGCTATTGCTAAAAAATTAGAAAAAGTAGCTTTAGAAGATGAGTATTTTATTAAAAGAGGATTGTATCCAAATGTTGATTTTTATTCAGGAATTATTTATAAAGCTATTGGTATCCCGACTGAAATGTTTACTGTAATGTTTGCGTTAGGTAGATTACCAGGTTGGATTGCCCAATGGAAAGAAATGTTAGATAATAATGATCCAATTGGAAGACCTAGACAAATATATACTGGGGCTACTGAAAGAGATTATTTCCCAATGGAAGATAGAAAATAATATATTTTCAACCTTATTTAAAAAGCCATTTTGTTATTCAAAATGGCTTTTTTTTATTTGTGATATTAGTCATGTTTCAGTATGAGTCACGTCATATTTTAAACTATTTTGAATCTGTAATTTTGAAATGAAACTAATAAAACAAAAAAATATGTCTAATGAACAAACAGATTTAACAGGAATAAAAATTATTGATAAAATTTTTTATGATCATGATATGAACCGATATGGTATTATATCAATGCTTTTATTGGTTGTAGGTTGTTTAGGAGGTATTGCTGTAGGTTTAGGAGGAATCAATTCAGTAATTCAATTGATTTTTTTAGTGGTACCAACAATGGCTGCTTTATCAATGATTTTGGCTGTGGCACCAATGAAATATATCGTTTACACAAGTTTGATAGCAGTTTGTATTGATATTGTTATTTTATTGATTAATGCTTTTATGAGGTAAATTTAAAATATTTATAGGCTAAAAAGGGAATCAAATAATATTTGGTTCCCTTTTTTTATGACTAATAAATTCAATTAAACCCTCTCAATAATTGTAGCATACCCTTGACCAACACCAATACATAATGTAACTAGTGCATAGCGGCCTCCGGTTTTAGCTAATTCAATAGCTGCTGTTTGTAAAATCCTACCACCAGTCATACCTAATGGGTGACCTAAAGCAATTCCACCTCCATTTGGATTTATTCTTGGGTCATTGTCTGCCAATCCCATTTTGCGTGTACAAGCCAAAACTTGTGCTGCGAATGCTTCATTTATTTCAATAATATCCATGTCTGCTAAGGTTAAACCTGCTCGTTTTAATGCTTTTTCTGACGCATATACAGGTCCAATCCCCATAATTCTTGGCTCAACTCCTGCAACTGCAGCAGAAACTATTCTTGCCATTGGTGTAAAATTATTTCTTTTTACAGCATCTTCACTCGCAACCAATAATGCAACAGCACCATCATTTAAACCTGATGCATTTCCAGCAGTTACTGAACCACCTTCTTTTTTAAAAGCAGGCCTTAACTTACCTAATATTTCTAATGTTGTTGTTGGTTTAATAAATTCATCTTGATTAAATACAATTGGGTCCTTTTTACGTTGTGGAATAATTACATCTACAATTTCTTCAGCAAATCTGCCTGATTTTTGAGCTTGAGTTGCTTTCATTTGACTCCAATATGCAAATTGATCTTGATCTTCTCTCGAAAGATTATACATTTCAACTAAATTTTCAGCTGTTTCGCCCATACCATGTGTACCGTATAGTTCTTTCATTTTAGGATTGACAAATCGCCAACCAAAACTAGAATCATGCATTTGTGCATCTCTTCCAAATGGTTTTGATACTTTTGAAATAACCCAAGGTCCACGTGTCATATTTTCAACGCCACCCGATATGTATATGTCTCCAGCACCATCTTTTATGGCTCTGGCAGCATTTATGGTTGATGCCATACCAGATGAACAAAGTCTGTTTATGGTTTCGCCTCCAATTGTCCATGGTAAACCTGCTAAAAGGGAACTCATTCTGGCAACATTTCTATTGTCTTCTCCTGCTTGATTAGCACAACCAAAAATAACATCTTCAATTTCTTTTGGGTCAAAATCACTATTTCTAGTAATCAATTCCTTCATTACGATTGCCCCTAAATCATCCGTTCTCACTGGACCTAAAGTTCCTCCAAAATTTCCAATTGCTGTTCTAACAGCATCAACAATAAAAACATCTTTCATAATTATTCTATTTTATAGTCTTCCTTTGCTTCAAATTTAATAAGTTTGAGCCAATATTTATGGAAATATCAAAGGAAATAAATGATAAGAAAATAATTGCAGCACTTATTCTGCTCCAATTGGCTGTTACACTTCCATTTATAACTTCTTACCCAATCGACTTAGACGAACCTTTTTCAATTTTTTACGCACAACAAGATATTTCAGAATTTGTTCCTTTTTTAGAACAAGGTAATAATCCTCCTTTTCACTTTGTGTTGTTACATTATTGGATTAAGTTGTTTGGTGTAAGTTCATTTTCTGTCAGGAGTTTATCTTTGTTTTTTAGTGTACTGTCGATACCTGTTTTATACCAATTTGGCAAGAAAATAGTTGAACAGAATTTTACAATTTTATTAGCAGGATTTTTTATTTTTTCATCTTATTTACATTTTCACGCTATTGAAGCAAGAGGCTATTCTATGCTTGTATTTTTTGTATTACTAGCAATTAATGATTTGTATAATTTAATTTTTCTAAATCAAAAAATATTTTACCGTTTAGCAGTATGGAATGCACTACTTTTATATGCACATTATCTCGGTGCATTTATTTTTGTTGGTGAATTAATTCTATTTGCGTTCTTTTATAAACAAGTTACATCTATAAAATTAAAATATTTTGTCTTTGCTCTATTAATAACACTATCACTATATTCTCCGAAATTAATTCAATTCTTTAATCGCATTAAAAATTTTCAAAACAAAGGTACATGGGTTCAAAAACCTCATTGGTCTGAATTGTATGGAAACATTCTAAAATTTTTCAATTTTACACCTACCTTTATTATTACTTTTAGTTTACTATTGATTGGTTTCTTCATTTTCAGAAAATCTGCCATACAAAATATAAAAAATAAGGTATTAAAACCTAAATACTTATTTGTATTTGTGGTGTTTGGAATGTACTATTTTGGTATGTATATCATCTCTTTAGTCATTCAACCCGTATTTTTAGACCGTTATTTATTATTTACAATTCCTTTTTTATACCTTTCACTAATTATTGTTTTAAAATTGATTATTGGAGAAAAAGTAAAAAATTATTATCTCGCTATTTTCTTAATTCCTATGATAATATCATGTTATTATATCCCCAATACAAACCGTGATGGAGATGAAATTGCAAAGTATGCAAAATCAAAATCAACACAAAAAACTTTAATTACAATTTGTCCACCGTTTTATGATTTAACTTTTATATACCATTTTGATTTAGAAATTTTTAAAGATTATAAAAATTATGAGCAGCTAAAACTTGAAAACAATATTCAATCAATTTATAGTTTTGAAGATATTAAGATTAATACTGACATTGAAAATATTTTGTTTGTTGATGCACATTCTGATTTTTTGTTTCTAGGGAATAATATCAAAAGTGAATTGGATAAAAATTATACATTTATCGATAAAAAAGAATTTAAAGGGGATTATAGCGTTTACGAATATAAAATAAATGATTAAATCAGTTAATATAATTGGCGCAGGTAATGTCGCAACACATTTAGCTAAAAACCTAATGGGTAAGGTTCAAATTAAATCTATTTATTCTAAATCTTTAAAAAATGCTTGTGAACTAAGTATAATAGTTGATGCTAAAGGTGTTGATTCAATTGATAAAATTGACCAATCGGTTGACTTAAATATTGTAGCGTTAAAAGATGATGTAATTGCTACTTTTACAAAACAATTTCCGGCGCATATTCCCATTGTTCATACATCTGGATCTGTAAACATGGATGTGTTGCAATCATTTATGCATTACGGTATTTTATATCCTCTGCAATCTTTTACCAAATATTTAAATATTGAATTAAATGGGGTTCCTTTTTTAATTGAGGCCAATACAAATGAATTTGAAACTCAACTCATTAATTTTTGTCAAGAAAATTTGTCAAATCAAACTTTTTTGGCTGATAGTTATAAAAGAAGTCAAATTCACTTGGCGGCAGTGGTGAGTAATAATTTTATAACCTATTTATTGTCACAATCTGCGTTGATTTTGAAAAATAATGACTTAGAATTAGATATTCTTAAGCCTCTTTTGATTGAAACATTAAAAAAATCTTTTGAAATAGGACCAAAAAAAGCCCAAACCGGACCTGCTAAAAGAGGTGATGCGTTAGTTGTTGCTAATCATATTAAACAAATTAAAAATCCTAAATTAAAAGAAGTTTACCGTTTAATTTCAGAATTGATTTCAGAACAAAATTAGTTAGAAATAAATCCTTTTGCTGCATTATTCTTTAATGATTTTTGTGGTAGCAACCCCTTTTTCTGTTTGTATTTTTAAAATGTATAAACCGTTTGATAAAAAGCTTAAATCTAAAGTTGAGTTTATGTTTATTTTATCTAAGACCAATTGACCTGAGTTATTATAAATTTGAATTTGGTTTTCAGCAGGTAAATCTGTAATTGTTAATTTATCAGAGAATAGAGTAGGGTAAACCGAAATATAAATTTCATTTGTAATATCTTCAAAAGAAAGCGTGATGTTGTCGTTTATTAAATCTTGGATTACATTAAATCCACCTAAACTATTCGATTTATCTACTCTTATGATATGAATATTTTTTCCACCTATTGAATTAAAGGTTAAATCTCCAATTCCAACAAATCCATTATCATAACAATTATCTAAAGCATTTATTACATCATCTCCACCAGCACCATATGTATCAACAAAATTAGCCTGATAATATGTATTTAGAAGCTTACCAAAAAAAGCATCAGAAGCTAAATCTTGAACTGCATTTCCAAATGATTTTGTTTCTCCACCAAAAAATATATTATCATTCCCATCAACAACTATATCATTAACCACTTCATATTCATGAGAGCCACCTGTTAGAGAAGTATCTGCTAAAAGAGTATTTCCATCATCACTCATATTATATATCCAAAAATCAGCTAAGTAACCTGTTTGGTCAAAATAATAATGTCTAGAACCTCCTAAAAAATATTCTCCTAAATTATTTGATGTGATAGATGTAAAAAAGTCTATACGTTCTTTTCCCACAACTTTATTCCACCCCAAAGTACCATTAATGTGATATTTTAGGATTAAACCGTCACTCATTCCTGCACCAAAAGATTCTGTTCCTCCAACTACTACTAAAGAATCTCCATCTAAAAGAACAGCATTTGCATAGTCATTCTCGGTTCCACCATAAGTTCTTGTCCAAAGAGTATCACCATTTTTGTCAGTTCTGACTATAAATACATCTGAATTCCCATTTCCGTAGCTATACGTATCGCCAACTAACACAAAACCACTGTCTGCCAATTGAACCATTGAATGAGCTCTGTCCCAATCACTTCCGCCATACGTTTTTTCCCATAAAGGAGTACCATCTCTACCGGCTCTTACCAAATAAAAGTCAAACCCACCAGCACCAAAACTATTCGTATAACCACCAATAGCATAAGAAGAGTCATGGGTAACCACTACCGATTCTCCCCAATCGGTTTCGGCACCTCCATAATTATAAGACCATTTAAAATTCCCTAGAGAATCTACTTTTAATAAAAATGCATCTGCTGTTCCTGAAGAAAAACTGCTTGACGAACCTGTTGCAATGTAACCTGTATCTAAATCCTGTTTAATATCTCTACCAAAATCATAACCACTGTTGCCGTATGATTTTATAAAATATATATTTTGACTTGTTCCCCAAGTGGAAATGAATAATGTTAATATGATTAATGTTTTTTTCATGGCATTAAAATTTTATTCGTGTTGAAAAATGTAAACTTTTACCAAATCCATATTTGGGTGATATAAATCCAATTAAATCGTAAGTTCCAATCGATATTCGTAATGTGTTTTTTAAAAAATAATTGGCATTTAATCTCATTTTAAATCCCCCGAATCCACCATAAGCAATACTTGAAGATAAGCTAAGACTTTCAGTTGGGGCATAATATCCTCCTACAAATAAATAAGGTTTGTAGTCTGATGAAATAATAGATTTGAAACCAAATATTAATTGTAATTTTTGGTCAGAATTTCTATTGGCTAGTTTTTGAATGGATAACTCAAAAGGTAATAATTCTGCTTTGGATCTTTGTTTTGAAAAAACACCTAATGTGTCTGAAGATAAATTTGAAGTTGAAGCAGTCCCATTGATTAAATCAAGAGCATTAAATCCACTATATGTATTGGCAGAATCAACATAATTGTATGTGGTGTTATTGTTCCAAAATATGACACCTAAATTTCCTAATTTAAAATTTAAAACTTGTTTTTTTCCTTTGCGATTATTGTATATAAAATTATGATTCAAATCAAACGCAAAACCTTGCCCTTTACTTGTAAAATAAGATGATGCACTATCAGTTCTAAACCCTTCAGCATTCAAATTAAACTTGATTGAATCTGACAATTCTGACGAATACATCCATGTATTACCAAGTCTATATTCAATACTTTTATTACCACTTACAAATGAGATTTTTAGGCTAGATCTTGATGTTTTACTGATTAAACCAATACTAAATTTTTGATAATGTAAATATTGTAAATGAGAAAAAGAAAAGTTCATAGTGTCACCTAAATAATTTTGGTTACCAAAAAATGCAATGTTATATAAATCAGATGCCATGTTAGATGAAACATAATTGATGTCTTCAATACCAACAATAAATCCAAGATTGGGTAAACCTTTAATGGGAGAAATATTAAAATTAATGTATTCTAATTTTTGTTCAAATTCACCTCCAAAACTATTTATTCGTCCAAGTTTACCTTGATTAAAGTTTTTTATTGTAGCATCAATATTTCCTCCGTAAATAAACTTGTTGGTCAAGTCATTGTTAAAGCTATTAGAGGCATAGTAATTAAATGAACTGATGTTTATTTCATGTCCGGTATTTATTGAGTCACCACCATAAATAGGCATTAAATCTTGCCCAAATGAAACAGAAGTAAAAGCGAATAAAGCAATTGTAATAATTTTATTCATTTGTTAAAAGTTAAATTGTAAGTTTAAATCTGAATATAAGTTGAACTTAAAATAATCTGCCATGTTGATTTTGATTGTTGTATTTTGATCTGTTGAAAAACTAAAATGAAATAGCATTTGTTTAGTCAACTCTAAATTTGACATACTTTCTTTTGAAATTGTAAATGTAATACTACCTATACTAGGTGTGGTCATATTTAAACTGTTATCATAACTACCAGCAGTAATGTTATTGTTGGTCGAAATTGTTTCTAAAAAATCGCCATTTTCATCTAATAAATCAATAGTTGCATTTAAACTTAAAGGAAAACCATTTTCGTATTTAATTGTAATACTTCCGTTTTCAACTCTTGCAGAATTATTTTGATTAAAGGATAAATCAAAAGTATCGGTTAAAGCTAAATTGTCAGCAGCAAATTTTAATGGTAATTCACCATTTAAGAGTAAATCTAAGCTAGAATTTGGATAAAATTCATCATTTCCGCCTGAATTATTTCCATTTGGATTGATATGAATAGTGTAGCCAATATCAATAGAGTCAGGTAGATTTTCAATAAATGCAAGTACGTTAGAATTGCCACTATTAATCGGTATATTGTAAGTTGATGCTACATAGTCATATAACCCACCACTTGAAGGATTTATATTGATTGTATTATTAAGTTGTGGGAAGTTTAATTCAACTTCTCCCATGTTGGTTGAATTTATGCCTTTTAATTGGTGAAATGTTGCTTGTGTAAACAATTTGAATCCATTTTTTATTGATAAATCAAGGTTAATAGAATCTAATATTAAACTATTTGCCATGACTTGCTTCATTTGAATAATTGATATGCTAGTGGTGTCGCTAATAATATATTCACCAAAATAACCTTTGGCATATTTAGCAGTCATGTCTTTAAATTCCATTTTTATAATAACTGTATCAGTATTATATATTGTAAAAGAACTCGATTCTTCATTTGAACTGATTTTAGCATCAGCAGTAATGTTATTATATAAAGTTCCCAATGTACCTGATAAGTCAAAATCAAAGTTTTTCATGCTTATATTCTCGGTAACTACACTCGGATTAGCTTGTGTTCCAGCTGGTAAATAATATGTTTTCGCAAATGTATCTCCGTTGCCGTCTTTTGTTTTTGGAAATTTGAATTTAACTTTCGACTTTCCAGGCCAAGGAGAAGATATGGTAATAATTGCAGTACCTTCTTGAACAATAAGTCTTTTTAATTGAATTTCGCCTAAATCATACAATTGGTCAACGCCAAGACTTGTAATTTCATTTCCAGGCCCTAAAGTTAAATTAGGGAAAGATGTAGCTGCTTTTTGAACTAAAGTAGTGTCTGGTAGTTTTATTAAAGTGTCAATCGAAAAAGAATAAACAGTATCGTTAAAAATTAATGATGCATAGTTGTCAGCGTTATCGTTAATATTATTTGGTATTAAGTCTGAAATGGTTAAGTTACCATGTACCAAAGGAGCATTCCAATTGGTATTCCATGTTGTTTTTTCCTTTTTACAAGATGTGTTTAAAAACAAAATAAAAATGGTGCTTACAAATAAAAGTTGCTTCATAGTATATATTTCTACTTTAGATGACGAATATAATGATTAATTAGTTTGTATTTTTGACAAAATTAATTGAGTTTTTAACAATATGATGGCAAAATATAGACAACTTACAAAAGAGGAACTACTTTCGTTTGAGAAAGAATTTATTGATTTTTTAGTAGTGAATGGCATTATTGCAGACGATTGGGTGAAAATTAAGTCGGCTCAAAAAGAAAAGGCAGAAAGTATTATAGCGCACTTTAGTGATGTTATTTTTGAGGGGATAATGCGTAAGGTGAACTATTTAGAATTTGTTTCGCCTAAAAGTATAAAATGTTTTCAGTGTTTGGAAAAAGAAATTATTTTGGTTGGCATAGATGCAGAACAAGATACTGAAATTGATTTTACATTAGAAAATTGGAATAAAAATGTGTCAAATTTAAAAGTTTATACACAAACTAAAGCTTACCATAAACAACGAGAATTAGAGTTGTTTGATTTGGTTCAGTCTGGTGCTAAAATTAATGACGGTAAACTATTTAAACAACTTTGTTTGGCTTTGTAAATGGATAAAAAATTGAATATAGCGATAATTGGAGGTGGAGCAGCAGGATTTTTTGCTGCTATAAATTGTAAGTTAAATTACCCTAATTACAATGTTGTGATTTATGAAAAGTCTAAAAAGGTTTTGTCTAAGGTTAAAATTTCTGGTGGCGGAAGATGTAATGTTACCAATGCTACTTTTTCTATTGCCGATTTATCAAAAAAATACCCGAGAGGTAATAAGGCTTTAAAAAAAGTATTTTCTCAATTTAATCCAAAACATACCGTTGAGTGGTTTGAAAGTAGAGATGTACCACTTGTTACGCAAGATGATTTATGTATTTTTCCTCAATCTCAAAATTCTCAAAATATAATTGATTGTTTTGAGTTAGAATGCAAAAAACTAGGTATTAAAGTTGAAATACAGCATAAATTAACTCATTTGACTAAACAAAATAAGGAATTTAATCTCATTTTTAATGACGTAAATAAAATCGTTACAGATAAAGTGGTGGTAACTATTGGTGGTCAACCAAAAATAAACGGATTGACTTTTTTAAGTGAAGTAGGGCACAATTTTATCACACCTGTTCCGTCTTTATTTACATTTAATATGCCTAGCGAAAAAATTACTGAACTTATGGGGATTGTGGTTGAAAAAACAATCGTTAAAATCCAATCTACTAAATTAATTGAAGATGGGCCTTTATTGGTAACGCATTGGGGGATGAGTGGCCCGGCAATATTAAAACTATCGGCATGGGGGGCAAGAGTTTTAGAAGAAAAATCATATCATTTTAAAATTCAAGTAAATTGGGTGAATGACACTAATTATTCTACTATAGAAACGCATATTTTAAAAGAAATAGAAAAACATCAGTCTAAAAAAATTAGCAATCAAAAAATTGCTCATATTCCAACCCGTTTATGGGATTTTTTATTAAATAAAATTGAAATTGATACGGATAAACGTTGGGGTGAACTTTCAAAAAAAGATACCAATAAAATTATTAACATATTGTTAAATGACACCTATAAAGTTGAAGGTAAAACTACTTTTAAAGAAGAATTTGTAACAGCAGGAGGTGTTGATTTGAATGAGGTAAATTTTAACACTATGGAATCTAAAATTGTTGATGGACTTTATTTTGCTGGGGAGGTTTTAGATGTGGATGGTATAACAGGAGGGTTTAATTTTCAGGCTGCATGGAGCACTGCTTTTGTGGCTTCACAATTGAAATGATTTAAGTCATTTTTACAGCCAAATTAATTTGTATTTTTGCATTATGAAAAAATTATTATCGGTAATACTTACTCCCGTTTTTTATCTCATTTTTGGGTTGATTTTAGTCTTTTTCCATATTGTTCAAGTGATAACTTTAAATATTTTTGGTCATAATGCCCACGATAAATCGGTATCTGCTTTAAATTGGTGTTTGGTTAAATCTCATTTAATTTTAGGAGCAACTTATAAATTTCACAATTTTAAACCTTTACCTGATAATCAGCCAATTATTGTAATAGCAAATCATCAGTCAATGTGGGATATTCCACCATTAATTTGGCAGTTTAGAAAACATCACCCAAAATTTATTGCAAAAAAAGAATTAACAAAAGGAATTCCAAGCATTTCGTATAATTTAAAACATGGAGGTTCTGTAAATATTGACCGTAAAAACCCACAAGAATCAATAGAAAAAATTAAGACATTTGCTCAAAATATTAATGCTAAAAAGTTTGCTGTTTGTATTTTTCCTGAAGGTTCAAGGTCTAAAGATGGAAAAATGAAACCATTTAAAGTAGGTGGGATACAAACCTTAATTGCAGAAATGCCAAATGCGTTAATTGTTCCTGTTGCAATAAATGGAACAGCTAAAATTGACAACCACGGTAGTAAGTTTTTAAATTTAGGTGTAAGTGTTAATTACACATGTTTAAAACCAAGAAAAATGTCATTGGTTAATTTGGAGTCAGAATTAAATGAATTAGCAAATGACATGAAACCTTTTGTTGAAGAATAAAGTTCTAAATTAGGTTTAGAAATTAACTAAAAACAAATCCAACAGCAACCAACATTGTCACCGAAAACATACCAATTGTAAGAAAATGAGCAAGTTTATCGTTTTCTTTATCCATAAACTTAATGGTAAAACTAAAGAAAAGTATTACTGGATAAATGACAATTCCTTTTAAGTACCACTTGTCGGTATGCATATTTAAAACGATATACGAAAATAATAACGCCCATAATAAATTTGCAATAGCAACAAATATAATGAGTGATTTTTTCATTTATAGTCAATTTATAATCAGCAAGTTATAAAAATAAACTTAATTTCACAAAAAAATCCTTTAATAATTAACTTAAAGGATTTCAGATTGACTATCAAATGTTTTTATTCTTCAATAATCTCAACACCAGGGTACTTGCTTTTATTGAATGTAAATTTACTATCAGCAATATCTGTATTTTTAACTAATTTTGTTAAGCTATATTTCATATTTACACCATCTTTACCTTTAATATATGCATATACAACTTCATTTTTAGCTTTGTCAATTCTAACAATAATTGTATGGTATTTACTTTTCTTTTTGTCTTTTGGATACAAATATATTTCGTGAACAGTTTTACCTGCATACGTCATTTCTTTATTGTATTTATAGGTAAATCCTTTTTCCCAAATCGTTAATAATTCTGAAGGTTGAATCACATCATCAGATTCTGCATCTTCAATTTCAGACACATAACATTCATTGTCCTCTTTTATATAAGTCCAAACTTTAGTTCCATTAGAAAAAATTTCTTGATCAGGCATTGATAAATAATATTTATCACCCTTCATGTATGCTTTTCCTTTTTGTTTTACAGGAGCACCTTCAGGGGAAGTAATTGTCATTGAAAAATCAACAGTCACTGTTTTATAAGCTTTGGTTTGTTTACTAACCTTGTCTAATATTGCTTTTGCTTTTGTATCGACTTGTGCACTTGCCTGAAGAGACAATGTTCCAAATAATATTAATCCTAAAATCTTTTTCATATTCTTATTTTTTATATTCAATAATCTTGGTTGAAAAGGTTATATCTATAACTGTGCCAAAATTAGTTAATGAAATGTTAATTTATTCTTTTTTCATCTAAAGTTTTCATAAAATTATCTAAAGCGACTAAATCAGGAATTAAAACTTCTCTAGCCTTGCTTCCCCTTGAAGGTCCAATAATTCCCATCATTTCCATTTGATCAACAATTCTACCGGCTCTATTGTACCCAATTTTCAATTTTCGTTGAAGTAATGACGCTGAACCTTGTTGATGCGTCACTAATATTTGAGCAGCTTCTTCAAATAGCGAATCTCTTTCATCCATATCTTCAGCAGACAAACCGCCTTCTTCTCCTTCCGGCACATATTCAGGCAATTCTAATGCAGTTGGATATGCACGTTGCTCTCCAATAAATTCACAAATAGCCTCAACTTCAGGTGTGTCAACAAAAGCACATTGTAAACGTGTTAATTCATTTCCAAATGAGATTAGCATATCCCCACGTCCAATTAATTGGTCAGCACCTGTAGAATCTAAAATTGTTTTTGAATCTATACCAGAGGATACTTTAAAAGCAACCCTAGCAGGGAAATTAGCTTTAATCATACCCGTAATTACATTCACAGAAGGACGTTGTGTGGCAACTATTAAATGTATACCAATGGCACGTGCTAATTGTGCTAAACGTGCAATGGGATGTTCAATTTCTTTTCCGGCCGTCATAATTAAGTCGGCAAACTCATCAATCACAACTACGATATAAGGTAAAAACCGGTGTCCTTTTTCGGGGTTTAATTTACGAGCTATAAATTTGGTATTGTATTCTTTTAAATTACGAACTTGAGCATTTTTTAGTAATTCATAACGATTATCCATTTCAATACACAACGAATTCATTGTGTTAACGACCTTATTCGTATCAGTAATAATAGCTTCATCAGTATCAGGTAATTTAGCTAAAAAGTGGCGTTCAATTTTATTATACAACGTTAATTCAACCTTTTTAGGATCAACCATTACAAATTTAACTTGAGCTGGATGTTTTTTATATAAAATAGATACTAAAATAGCATTCAAACCAACTGATTTCCCTTGTCCTGTTGCACCAGCCATTAATAAATGTGGTGCTTTTGCTAAATCAAAAATAAAGGTTTCGTTTGAAATAGTTTTACCGAGTACTACTGGTAATTCCATATCCGAATTTTGAAATTTTTCAGAAGCGATTACAGTTCGCATAGCGACCATATCTGGTTTTGCATTAGGAACTTCAATTCCAATTGTTCCTTTACCAGGAATTGGGGCAATAATTCGAATTCCATGTGCAGCTAAACTTAAAGCAATGTCATCTGATAAATTTTTAATTTTAGAAATTCTAATACCAGGAGCTGGAACAATTTCGTAAAGGGTAACAGTGGGTCCTACAGTTGCTTTTATTTTAGAGATTTCTATTTTATAATGACCTAAAACTTCAACAATTCTATTTTTATTTTGTTCTAATTCTTCTTTGTTGATACTTAAAGTATGTCCCCCATAGTCATTTAATAAATCGATTCCGGGTAATTGATATGTAGCTAAGTCAAGCTTTGGGTCATATTCACCAAATTCTTTTACACGGTCGTCTAAATCAGATTCGTCTAAAATAGTTTCTTCATTAACTTCAATTTTTAACTCGCTATTGTCTTCTTCAATATTAGTTTCTGTAGATTCAATTGTTAAGTCGGTTGTGTTTTCGTTTAAATCTTCTTCATTCTCAATTTCAATGGTTAAAGATGAGTTTGATTCTTGTGTTTTGTTTTTTAGGTCTAGATCAGCTGAAAAATCGACTGTTTCGCTAATGTTTTCTTCTTTAATATCTTTATCAGTTATACTGTTAACGGTAACAAAATCGCCAATTGAATTTTTGATTTTATTTTCGTTTAGATTGTCATCCTCAATGGTGTTTTTCTCACCTTTTAGATTTATTAGACTTAATAATTTTTCAAAATTTGGATTAAATAAAAC
>Ga0316208_1001499_pt1 | contig 21739 bp, 14 predicted proteins | sample 3monopyrite_MG_FD_204944 | JGI IMG/M metagenome (GOLD analysis project Ga0316208, IMG submission 204944) | Microbial mat bacterial communities from mineral coupon in-situ incubated in ocean water Damariscotta River, Maine, United States -... | ecosystem: Environmental > Aquatic > Marine >...
GGTATGTTTTTACACATATCAACTACCATTATTTTTGAATCAAGTGAAGGGCATAAAATTAACGTAATTAAACTTTTAGCTATTATTATCGGCTTTGCATTAGGTGTGCTTGTAGGTTGACGTTTTTACGACAATCATCTCAATCTTTTAACCAAATAACGTGCTCTATTCACTGAGAATATTGGTTGTTTACTGATTTTTTTATTTTATTTAACATGCTGTCATTAAATTTACAAAAAATAAATTATATGAGAAAAGTAGTAATTATGGCAGGACTAATCGGGATGGTTATGTCTTGTGGAGCAGAAAAAACATCAGAAAATGAAAATCATGATTCTGAAAATCCTGAAGTAGTAGAGGTAATAGAAGATAAGGTCGAAACTTTACAATATTCAAGTTTTGGTATTCTGAAAGAATTTAATAAAGATAAATCTGCTTTTTTTAATAAAATTAAAGGCAATGAAGTTGTAATTTCAGATGTGTTATTCTTTTATTCAAATGTGTATGAAAATGTTGACAAAAACACTGTTGTTTCAGGTGAATGTCCGGGTTATATGTTTAATTCAAGAAGGGATGATTTATACTCAGGTTACAGTGTGCCAACTGACGGAGCAATCATAAATGTAAACGGAAAAGTAATGCCCGAATACAAAGATGTTCCAAGACGTTTAATTCTTAATCAAATTGTTTTAGAAGATGGCATAACTGAAATAAAACAAGCTGAAAAAGATGGTGAAGATGAAACCGCAACATACTATCATACAATGGGTACAATTACAATTAACGGAGATTTAATTACTGAAAAGAGTTCAAATCTTGAACTAAAAGGAGGTTTATTAACTGGGGTTTCGAATTTTTAAGTTAAACTTGGTTATGAGTCAAGTTTTTTGGGAGGTAAATTAAGTTTTACCTCCCAAATTTTTTACATATTTTGATAAGCGTCAGACTGACGTTTTCCGTTTTCATCATACACTGGTGGACATTCTCTTTTAACAAATAGCCAACCAATTTTAATTCCAAAAATTAGGGGCTGATATTTACTAGAAAACCAACGGTGGCCAGGGTTTAAATTACGCCAGTTAAAAGCTGTTAAAATAGGAGTTTTAATGTTAGGAATAATAAAAAATCCATCTCGTGGTTTAATGCCCCAACCAATACTGTAATGCAATTGTGCTAACATTTTTTCTTGAAAATCTTGAGCTACTGGCGACCCATAGTTTTCTTGTTTTCCACCATAAACCGTATAATCAAAATTAAACCCTATAGATTGGTCAATAAAATTCCAACGACTCAATTGAATCACAGAATGAATATCGATTCGTGCAAAGGCAGCTCCAAAATTGAAACTTCCTTTAATTTCTGTGCCAGTTTCTGATACGTATTTTTCTTTTCCTCCAAAATGTTTTATTCCAATCCCATAATCAAAATAATGAAACACTTTTTTACGTTGTTTAAAAATATGGGCCAATCCAATCTCAACATAATAACCAGGGGTTCCAGATGGTTTTAAATCAAATGCACGATCTTTATCCTCTTTTGTATTACCTGCCATGTATGTAATGCCGGGTGTAATGTGCCAACCAAAAGGTCTGAAATGGCTACGGCTATGACTATAAATGGCCGCACCTCTGTCTCCACCGGTTGAAAAAGGGTTTTTATTATCCCTTTTGTTTTTTCGCTTACGAATACCATCTATTTGAGCACTTGAAGAAAAAGCAATCAGAAATATTGATACGATTAATATGATTTTTTTTGTCATTATTTTAATATTTTTATTGTTTCCAATGGTCTTGGTATTTTGATTCCATAAATCGCCTGCGCTTTCTAATTTGTTTTGGTTTACCATAAGCAGCACTAATTCTCCAAATCACTAATCCGGCTAAAAGTACAAAAAATGATTGAGCCATTAATCGAGTCATAGATGGTAAATCACTCGCTTGGCCATTTAAAAATTCACTGATTAATTCTGGAGAATAAGTTTCAATCATTATTTTTTATTTAATGCATACAACCAACATATACTTTGCCTTTTAAAACAAAACTATTGGGATTAATCGGTTTAAAAATAGTTAAAATACTATCGGCTTTATTCCTTTCGTTACAAATAGCAGCTATTAATCCAATTGTTTGCGTGTTAATAATTTCGTCATAGATATACAAATACTCTAAGCTTAAATGTGTAGATGGAAACCGTCTTGGGTAATATTCTCCAGCATATATTTCATCTTCAGCATCATCAGCCAAAGCAATTAAGTCTTTTTTTGTATTATATGAACGCTCAGCAGTGTCAATGGTTACATCATAAGTTTTGGCATTAAAATACATAGATTTATCCAAAAAGCGATAATTTTTACTGCTATCTAAACAAACAATGTAATAGGTTTGAAATGCTAAAAACTCATCTTCAACTATTTTTACGGTTGAGTCTTCCTTAACTTTATGAGTTGTAAGTTCATTATTATTTACCGCTAATTTTATGAAAGAATCGGTTTCAAAGGGAGACTGATTGTCACACGATACCAAAAAAAAAGTCAAAGCGAGTATTGTAAAACATTTCATATTAAACTGTTTTTATGCCTTCTTCAAGAATTTGTCCAAATTTATATACGTCTTCATAATTATTGTATAATGGAACAGGAGCAACTCTAATTACATTTGGTTCTCTCCAATCAGCAATCACACCTTTTTTTGTCATAAAATCGAATAAAGTTTTACCCATACCATTTGCTAAAATTGACAATTGCGCTCCTCTTTTGGTTTTGTCTTTTGGTGTAATAATTTCTAAGGTACAAATATCTTTGCACTTTTGAGACACATCTTCCACAACAAATTCTAAAAAGGCAGTTAAATTATCACGTTTTTCGCATAATTTATCCATTCCTACTTCATCAAAAATATCTAAAGCGGCCAAATGTGCAGCCATACCTAAAATGGGAGCATTACTCAATTGCCATCCTTCTGCACCTTTCATTGGTACAAAACCGGGCTCCATTAAAAAGCGTGTATCTTTATCGTAACCCCACCAACCTGCAAATCGGGGTAGGTCAGGGTTAAATTCGTGACGTTGATGTACAAACATACCAGATACTCCACCTGGACTTGAATTTAAATATTTATAAGAACACCAAGCGGCAAAATCTACTCCCCAATCATGTAATTTAAGATTAACATTTCCTGCTGCATGAGCTAAATCCCACCCAACAACGGCACCAACTTCATGACCAGCTTTAGTGATTGATTCAATATCGAATAACTGACCGGTATAATAATTTACGCCTCCAATCATCACTAATGCTAATTCATCACCACAATCGTTAATCGCTTTTATGACATCTTCATTTCTAACAGTATGTTCACCTTCTCTTGGTTCAATCTCAACTAATGCTTCATTTGTTGTGTAGCCATGAAACTTAACTTGACTCTCTAGTGCGTATTGGTCTGACGGAAAAGCTTTTGATTCGCAAATAATTTTAAATCTTGATTTGGTGGGGCGATAAAACGACACCATTAACAGATGTAAATTTGTAGTTAATGAATGCGTAACTACAACCTCTGTTGGCAAAGCACCAACTACTTTTGCAATTTTATCAGTTAAAAATTCGTGATATTTAAACCAAGGTTTTTCAGCTAAAAAATGACCTTCAACACCCCAATCTTGCCACGCATCTAATTCTTTATTGATGTATGATTTTGTAGATTTAGGTTGTAGTCCTAGTGAGTTACCAGTGAAATACACAGTTTCAATCCCATTTATAATGGGAATATAAAATTGCTCGCGATATGCTTTTAACGAATCGTTTGCATCTTTTTGTTGTGCAAATTCCAATGTGTTATTATAGTTAGACATGCTGAAAATTTGGTTTGTTCAAAGATAGGTTTTTTAGTAGAATTAAAAAATCAGTTTGTTAAAAATGTTAATTTTAATTGAATGAATTAGTTTATTGTTTAACTTTGACTCCTAAAATAATATTTAAAACAAAAAAGGTTGAATTTCTTAAATTTGAAAACAGCTGTAACTATTTAGGTATTGATTCGTCTTATTGCTATACATAAAAATTAAATGAAAAATATATTTACACTTTTTTGCATCTTAAGTAGCTTGTTACTATTTGGGCAAGATTTTACAATTAGTGGTTCTTTAAGAGATTCGAAATCAGGAGAAGATGTAATTGGTGCACGAATACTAGTGAAAGACCAACCAGGTGTTGGGGCAATTACTAATGTGTTTGGGTTTTATTCTTTGACACTCGCAAAAGGAGAATATACTATTATTTACCAGTCAATTGGTTACACAATTCAAGAGTTTAAAATAGTTTTAGATCAAAACATAAAAAAAAATCTTGAACTTATACCTGAATCAAAATTATTGAATGCAGTTGAAGTAACCGGTGAAAAACAAGATGAAAATATTACATCTGCCGAAATGGGTGTGGATAAAATTAAAGTAAAAGATTTGGATGCTATTCCTGTTTTATTTGGAGAAAAAGATATAATGAAAACTATGCAGTTGTTACCTGGTGTAAAGTCTGCAGGTGAAGGAAATGCAGGTTTTTATGTGCGTGGTGGTGGTGCAGACCAAAACTTAGTTCTGTTAGACGGTGCGCCTGTATATAATGCCTCTCATTTATTAGGTTTTTTCTCGGTTTTTAATTCAGATGCCTTAAAAGATGTGAAACTATATAAAGGGGGAGCACCTGCTCAATTTGGTGGAAGACTTTCGTCAGTAATGGACATTCAAATGAAAGAAGGTAACAGTAAAAAACTCTCAGTGAATGGTGGAGTTGGATTAATTTCATCTAAACTAACAATTGAAGCACCAATAGTGAAAAATAAAGGTTCGTTTATTTTGTCAGGTCGGAGGACTTATGTTGATGTATTTTTACCATTAATGAAAAACAAAAATGAAGGTTTGTCAAAATCTACTTTATATTTTTATGACTTAAATTTAAAAGCCAATTACAGAATTGGAGAAAAAGACAGGGTTTTTATTTCGGGGTATTTTGGGCGTGACAATTTTGGATTTTCAGACCAATTTGGTTTTGATTGGGGTAATGCAACAGCGACAGCCAGATGGAATCATATATTTTCGGATAAATTATTTTCTAATACCTCTTTTATTTATTCAAACTATAATTACAAAATTAAATTTGGAACAGGAGGTCAAGCTTTTGAGATTGGGTCAGAGATTCAAGATTTTAACATTAAACAAGACTTTGATTATTATTTAAATAAAAACAACACACTTAAATTTGGAGGTAATCTTATTCATCACACGTTTAGACCGGGAGAAATTGAAACAGGAGCAGATATAAATTTTATTTTAAACGACATTTCAGAACGCTATTCTTTAGAGTCTGCTTTATACCTTTCGAACGAACAAAAAATAGGCAAAAGATTGACTTTAATTTATGGTTTAAGATATTCTAATTTTAATCAAATTGGACCTGGAGATATCTATACTTATAATAATGAAGGGATTGTAACTGACACCACTTATTATAAAAAATGGGAGTCAGTGTCAGCTTTTAATGGACTTTCTCCACGGTTTTCAATGAGTTATTTAATTAACGAAAAAAGCTCATTCAAATCGTCTTTTGCCCGAACATATCAATACATTCATTTGTTGTCAAACTCAACTTCTTCTTCTCCAACAGATATTTGGATTCCGTCATCAAATAATGTAAAACCACAAATCGCAGACCAATACTCAGTCGGCTATTTTAGAAATTTTAAAGATAATTTATTAGAGTTTTCGGTTGAGGCGTATTATAAATCAATGCAAAACACCATTGACTATAAAGATGGTGCTGAGGTAACCTTAAACCCAACAGTTGAAGGAGAGTTGTTGTTTGGGATAGGAAGAGCTTACGGCTTTGAAATGTTATTGAAAAAAAGGAGAGGAAAATTTACAGGATGGGTGAGTTATACTTGGTCTAAAACAGAAAAATTATTTGATGATATTAATCAAGGGAATTGGTTTCCGGCAAGGCAAGATAGGCGACATGATATTTCTTTAGTAGGTATATATAAAATGAACGAAAGATTAACTTTTTCATCTACATGGGTATATTACACTGGTGCAGCAGTTACTTTTCCTGGCGGAAAATATGAAGTAGATGGGCAAGTTATTAATTATTATACCGAACGAAATGGATATCGTATGCCAAATTACCACAGGTTAGATTTTGGTGTAACGCTGAACAATAAGAATTATAAAATTATTAAAGACGTTGATACAGGAGAAGATAAACAGATTCCAAAACGGTTTGAATCTTCATGGAATTTTTCGGTGTACAATGTTTATGGACGAGAAAATGCATACTCAATTAACTTTCAAGAAAATGAAATAACTGGCGAAACTGAAGCTGTTCAAATCTCATTGTTCAAAATAATTCCTTCAATCTCTTATAACTTTAAATTATGAAATATATTTTATACATAACTCTATTATTTGTTGGCTTTACGTCTTGCGAAAAAGTGATAGACTTACCTTTAAATGAAGCCGATCAGAAAGTGGTGATTGAAGCTGTGACTTCTGATTTTGTGGGAGATAGCTATGTTTTAATCTCAATAACAGGAACAGTTTATGAGCAATCAGTATTTGAAAAAATAAATAATGCAGTGGTAACAGTAACAGATAAAAATGGGGTTATAACAATATTTTCGGAAGATGGTACAAATACAGGTAAGTATGTTAATGCAGGATTTTTAGTCACCGAAAACAATAATTATTTATTAAATGTTCAAATAGGCGTTGATGAATATACATCAAAATATAGTACGCAAACTAGAGCTGTTTTAGACTTTATTTATTCTGAAAAAATTGGGCATGCATCTTTTGGTGGAAACGCTGCTGATTCGTCAAATGTGGTTTATTTTGCTTTTACAGATAACGTAAACGAAACAAATTATTACCGTTTTAAAGTATTTAAAAATGGGGATTATACAAATGAACTATATTTAGGAGATGACAAATTAATCAATGGAGAACAATTTGTTAATGTTTTTTTTGGTGATGAATTTGATAGTGGTGATACTGTATTAGTCGAAATGCAAAATATAGACAAAGCCAATTATACTTATTTTTATTCTATGTCAAATGCACAGTCCGATAATCCGTTTAGTGCAACTCCAGCAAACCCAGTTTCAAATATTGATGGTGGAGCATTAGGTTATTATGGGGCTTATCTTAAAGATACCATGAATTTGATTGTGCCTTAAAATTTGTGAATTAGACTCTTGAAATTCTAATCAATCGCACGTAGATTTATTTTAGAAGTCAAATGAAATTGTAGATTATGATAATTGGCTTAAATATACCAGATTAGAAACTTATATCAATTTGTTTTTGAAATGCGCTAAAAAATTATCCGATAATTTTTTTATAAATTTACCTTATTCAAACAATACTATACCGAGTATACTTTGAAGTGATTTTTGATTGAAATGAAAAAAAGCGCATTTCAATGTTAATTCGGTATTACTTAATTATAATGTCTTGCTTAAGTCTTAACGATTATTAAGCTGGTTTAAAACAGACTCTTTTCCAATGTTTACCATATATTTGGCTTTGTGAAAATCTAATATTTTAGCAGATTCACCCGATACATTAATAATAATGTCGGGTTTATACTTTTCTATTGACAACTCTGTTACCCTTTCCATTAAAAGTAAAAGACTTTTATTCATAATGTCTAAAAATCCTAATTTTGAATTTCTTTCTTTATCAGTTTGGGTTCTATTCACATCAACTACAACCAATAAATCACCATCAAAACGTTCGATATTACTAATGGGAAGATTATTTATAACACCACCATCAATTATTATGTCGTTATTTTTATAAACTGGTGTAAATACCGTAGGAATTGAAATAGATGCACGTACAGCATCAAATAAATCCCCGGTTTTGAAAACAACTTCAGAGTTGGTAGAAATGTTTGTTGCTGAAATGGCAAGTGGTAACTCTAAATCCTCAATATTCACATCCGAAATAAATTCACTCATTTTATCAAAAATTTTATCTCCCTTAATAAAACCTTGTTTACTCAAAGTAAAGTCCATCATTTTAAAAACATCCATTTTATTTAAAGTAAATAGCCATTTTTTGAATTCTGATAACTTTCCAGACGCGTAAACAGCACCAATCAAAGCCCCCATTGAAGTTCCTGAAATTGACTTAATAATAAATCCTTGTTTTTTGAGCTCTTCAATAACGCCAATGTGTGCAATTCCTCTAGCTCCTCCTCCTGATAAAACTAAATTGATGTTTTTTGACATTTTGAGTGTTATTTAATGTCTTTAAAAAAGAAGAAAAAGAATGCTGCTATCCATTGATTGCGAATACTTTTATCATAATAGCCAAGTGTGGAATATGAATCGTTTTGAACTCGTCCATCTTTTACATATCCAATTGTACTGTAACTTGAATTTTGAATTCTTCCGTCAGTACCAATATAGCCAATAGTAGAATACGAACTGTTTTGAACTCTTCCATCTGTTCCTATATAACCAATCGTAGAATAAGATGAGTTTTGCACCCGACCATCATTACCAATATAACCAACTGTTGAGTAGGAAGAATTTTGTATTCGGCCATCTGCGTTAATATACCCAATTGTAGCATAGTTAGCATTTTGAATACGTTGACTGTATGAAACAAATCCAATTATCAAAACAAAAAATATTAATAAATGCCTTTTCATAGTGTGAAGTTTAAATTCATTAACCGATAATCATTCCTGCAATTGTTGCCGAAATTAAAGACGCCAAAGTACCTCCAATAAGTGCTTTCATTCCAAATTTTGACAATACTTTACGTTGTCCTGGAGCAAGTGAGCCTATACCTCCAATTTGGATTCCAATAGAAGCGAAATTGGCAAAACCACATAACATATAAGTTGCCATAATTACTGATTTATTATAGGTTAGATGTGCTGGGTTTGCTGCATTCTTTAGGTCCGCTAATTGAATATAACCTATAAATTCACTTGCGGCCAGTTTAATGCCTAATAATTGGCCCATCATCATCATGTCTTCTTTTGCTATACCTATCAGCCACATTAAAGGTGCGAATACGGTTCCTAAAATAAATTCTAATGATAATTTTTTATATGGAGTACCAGCAGAAATTACTTCATTTAATGAGGTAAACTCCCAATTAAAATAATCAATACCATCAAAGCCTCCAATTCCATCTAAAATTCCATTTAACATAGCAATAAAAGCAACAAAAACTAATAGCATAGCTCCAACATTTACAGCCAACTTTAAGCCTTCTGTTGTTCCGTTTGCAATGGCATCTAAAATGTTTGTTCCGATTTTTTCTGATGAGACTTCAACATCTGTATTTACTTTTTCTGTTTGTGGAAATAATATTTTAGAAATCACTATAGCACCAGGTGCTGCCATAACAGATGCTGCTAATAAGTGTTTTGCAAATTTTAATCTTAATGCAGGGTCATCACCACCTAAAAAACCAATGTAAGCAGCTAATACAGCACCTGCAACAGTTGCCATTCCTCCTACCATAACTAAAAGCATTTCAGATTTAGTCATTCTTTCTAAATAAGCTTTTATCAATAAAGGCGCTTCTGTTTGACCTAAAAATATATTTCCTGCTACTGATAAACTTTCGGCACCGGAAATGCCCAGTATTTTAGTCAATGCTACTGCCATCCCCTTTACTATTTTTTGTATAATGCCTAAGTAAAACAAAACAGAAGTTAAGGCAGAGAAAAATAGAATGGTTGGCAAGACTTGAAAAGCGAAAATAAAGCCAAAAGAATCAGTACTCATTAGTCCTCCAAATAAAAATTGACTACCTGCCCTTGTATAGTCTAAAACTTCAATAAATAAACCTCCCACCCATTCAAATATACTTTGAATAAATGGTATTTTTAAAACACCGACAGCAATAATCAGTTGAAGCCCCAATCCAACACCAACTGTTTTCCATTTTATAGCTTTTCGGTTATTGCTAAATAAAAAAGCGATTAATAATAAAGACAACATCCCTAAAACACCTCTAATAAAAGATTCTGTTGAAAATCCTTGGCTAGGTATTATGATATCAGTACCAGATTCAACAAGTGTATTTTCTTCCATAAACTCTTGGCCAAAAGACAATGACGCAACTAATAAAGCTAATATTACAAGTGTTTTTTTCATAAATATAGTAGAGGAAAGTCTTATTTTTCCTTTCTTTTTTGAATTTCGTCTCGAATTTCAGAAGCTTTTTCGTATTCTTCATTTTCTAACGCTTCTTGAAGTTTAAGCTCAAGTTCTTCTATAGACGTTTCGGCTTTTGGTTCGTTTTTATTTTCAATAAAATCTTCCTCTTCAAGCAATTCTGGGGTTTCATTCTCAAGTTGAATACCAGCAGAACTTAATATATGCTCAAATGTATAAACTGGACATTTTGCTCTAATTCCAATAGCTATTGCATCAGATGTTCTAGCGTCAATTTCAACTGTTTCGCCGTCTTTATTTACACAAATAACTTTGGCATAAAACACACCTTCAACTAAATTATAAATTACAATTTCTGATATTTTAATCTTAAATGAATCAGTAAAAGTTTTAAATAAGTCGTGCGTTAACGGCCTAGACGGTTTCATGTTTTCTAATTCAATCGCAATAGATTGCGCCTCAAAACCGCCAATTATTATTGGTAACCTTCTACTCCCTTTTTTCTCTGCCAACACTAAAGCATAGGCCCCAGATTGGGTTTGACTATACGATAGACCAACAATTTTTAATTCAATTTTTTCCATAGAAAACAAAAAGGAGATGATTACTTAAACCATCTCCTTCATAAATATACTAATTATTTGCTTTAAATTTTTTAATTGCCTCATTTAATTTTGGCAAAACTTCAAAAGCATCACCAATAATACCATAGTCGGCAGCTTTAAAAAATGGTGCTTCTGGGTCGGTATTTATCACCACAATTGTTTTACTTCCATTTACACCTGCTAAATGTTGAATTGCTCCAGAAATTCCAGCGGCAATATACAAGTTTGGTCTTACTACATATCCAGTTTGACCAACATGTTCATGGTGAGGTCTCCAACCAATATCTGCAACCGGTCTTGAACAAGCAGTTGCCGCGCCTAAAGTCTGAGCCAATTCTTCAACCATTCCCCAATTTTCAGGACCTTTAAGACCTCTACCAGCTGAAACTACTAATTCAGCTTCAGTTAATAAAATATCTCCTTCTTGTTTTTCAACACTTTTAATTGTGATAGCAGAAGTTCCGCAATCAACATTAAAATCTTCTATAGTGACAGTTCCACCTATTTCTTCAGGTGATAAAGAATTTACAGTTAATCCAATCACTTTTTTAGGTGTATTTACTTTAACATTCCCAAAGGCCTTACCCGAAAAAACATTTACTTTAATTGTTCCGTCTGCTACTGGTAAGTCAATTGCGCCTGCAGCTAGCCCAGCTTTCATTCCAGCAGATACTCTTGATGCAACCGCTTTACCAATTAAATCGTATGCTACAACTACAGTATCTGCTCCAGTTTTATCAACAGCTGATTGTATTAATTTTGACAATTGTGCTGGATTATTTTCGGTTAAATTTCTATTAATTAATATTTTTGAAGCACCATAATTACCGACTTTTGCTAATTCATCATCCGAAACACTTCCGTTTGTAACAACAGTAGTATCTCCAATTTTACTTCCATAATAAACGGCTTCAAGTCCACTTTTAGCGACTGTTCCGTTTAAGGTATCTATATATACAATTACTGACATTTTAATTTCGTTTTAAGATTAAATAACTTTAGCTTCATTGTGTAATAATGAAACTAATTCATCCATATTATCTGCATCAATATATTTACATTCTGATTTTGTGTCAGGTAAACTATACGATACAAATGAAGTTAATTCTTCACAAGAAACTGGCTCAACAACTGTTAAAGGTTTAGTTCTAGCGGCCATTATTCCTCTCATATTTGGAATTCTTTGTTCTGCCATTCCTTTTGCAGCACTGATTACAAAAGGTGTGTTTACTTCAACAACTTCATCTCCGCCAACAATCTCTCTGTGAATTGTTGCTGTGTTACCATTCATTTCCATTTTTGTGGCAATTGATATGTATGGTAAATCCATGATTTCTGCGATCATACCACCCATTTGAGAGCCATTATAATTAATAGTTTCTTTCCCTGTTAATACAATATCAAAACCATTAGATTTTGCATAATCAGCGATTTGATAAGCCGTTGAATACGCATCTTTTGCTTCCATATTTACTCTTACTGCCTTGTCTGCACCGATCGCTAATGCTTTTCTAATTATTGAATCATCTGCAGGTGTTCCAACAGTAATTGTTGTCACTTCCCCTCCATTTTGTTCTTTTAATTCTAAAGCTCTAACTAACGCGTACCATTCGTCATAGGGGTTCACAATGTATTGAACTCCATTTTCATCAAATTGAGTGTCACCATCAGTAAACAATATTTTACTGGTTGTATCTGGTGCCTTACTGATACAAACTAATATTTTCATATACTTATATTTTAATTTTGTAATATTTAAAAAAGTCTGTCAAATTTATCAATTATTTTATGCTTTATGCTCACTTTTAGTGATTATTTTTTAAGGAAAACATAAAAATTTCTATTTATATTTTATTTTACTATATTTACAGTCAATAAATATAAAGTTGAATGAAGAAAATAATTTTTATTTTAATGACGTTAATTGGTGGGCAAGCTTTTTTATTTGCACAACCATCAAATGATAATTGTACAACTGCTGCAATTTTATGTCCAAATCTCCATGTGTCAGGAAATAATACTGGAGCAACATTAGAAACCTGTGGAACTTTAGGAGGCTGTGCTGATGATTTTCCAAATTTTGGAATCGTATCAGAAAGTTCTGTTTGGTATAAGTTTACAACTAATTCAACTGGAGGAACTGTAACAATTGATGTGACTGATATTGTGTTTAATCCAGATCCAAACAAAGGTCAAGCGATACAAGCTATGATATTTGATGTGCCTGTTCCTTGTCAAGGAAATGACTTTATTCAAATTAGTAATGTAGAATCTAACGGTACAACTAATTTCACTTTAACTTCTTTCGCGCTAGCAGCCAATACAACTTATTACGTTATAGTAGATGGTAAAACTACCGGAGCAGCAACTGAGCCTGCTGATGCTTCTTTTGACCTTGAAATCAATGGAACAGCTATTGATGCAGTGACACCTCCGGTTGCAACTATTTCAGCCGTCAATACAGTTTTATGTCAAGGAGACTCCGAACCCATTACAACAGTTGTAACAGACTGTGGAAGTCCAAGTAATATGAATTGGTATTATAACAATACGTTTATTAAAGACTCTTCAGATTTTAACACAGCTGAATTAAGTGTAGATGGCTATTTAAAATTAATTGTAGAATGTGGGGATATCTGTGTCTATAGAGACACTACTGATAGTATATTTTTTGAAGTAACACCTATTGCTGTTGATGCTGGTGTTGATAAAGAAATTCTTTTAGGTGAATCAGTTATTTTAGATGGTTCTGGGACGAGTAACCCTGTTTGGTCACCCGAAACTGGGTTAAGTTCTACACAAACCTTCACGCCAACAGCTAGTCCTACTGAAACAACTACTTATTTTTTGACAGTGACAGAGGGTACCTGTGTTAGGACGGATGAAGTCACAGTTAAGATTAAAGAAATTATAATTGTTCCGTCTGGCTTTACACCTAACGGTGACAACACCAATGATATTTGGGAGATCACAAATATAAGCCAGTACCCTGATAATGTTGTTAAAATTTATAACCGGTCAGGTCAGTTGGTTTTTAAAACAACTGGATACACAATTGTGGATAACAATTGGGATGGAACTTTTAAAGGAAAAGACTTACCAACTTCAACTTATTTTTATGTAATAGACCTGAGAACAGGTGGAGAAGATTCAATTTTTAAAGGTGCAGTAACTATAATCAGATAATGAAAAAAATATTTTTAATTCAGACTTTATTGTTGACGCAATTCGTTTTTTCGCAACAACAAGAGCATTTAACACAGTATCAATTCAACCAATTTGCATTTAATCCTGCATTAGCTGGTTCAAAGTCTTGTATGGATATTCGTGGAGGTTACCGTTATCAGTGGGCAGGTATTCAAGATGCACCAGCAACGGGTTTTTTAAATATTCATGCGCCACTTAGGCTAGGAAAAAAGAAACGGTCAGCTTTTGGGCCTTCACATGGTATTGGTGCAACAATTAGAAGGGATGCTATTGGTCCATTTTCAAATTCTGAAATACAAGTAGCGTATGCCTTTCATGTTCCTATCAAAAGGTCTATAAAGCTCTCATTTGGGGCGTCTTTCGGATTTAAGCAGTCAGCTTTTGACAATAATAAATTTACAACCATTTATCCTGTTGATAATGCTATTCCACCATCACAAAATTTTATAGTTTTTCCTGATGGTAGGTTTGGGATTTGGCTCACAACCAAGAATGAATACTTTGGATTTTCTATCAATAACTTATTCGGTAATAAATTGGATGCCTTAGGACCTAATTCAAAATTTCAAAGGCATTTTTATATAACGGCTGGAAAAAAAATGAAATTAGAAAAAGGATGGACTTTAATACCTTCAATTATGATGTTGAAAACAAAAAATAACCCACTTGATTTTCATTTAAGTGCATTGTTTGATTTAGATAATAAAGTTGCTTTTGGTGTCGGTTTAAGAAGAACTGATGCTGTTACTGCCCAAATAAGAGTTAAGTTTCTTAATTTTATTTCTATTGGATATTCTTTTGATTTTATCATTTCAAAATTACAAAAAAACATGTATCAATCTCATGAAGTCACTTTTGGCTTAAATGGTTGTTCAGATTACGGAAACACTAGTACAACTAGATGTGCTACTTTTGAATAAATACAAGTTTACTTAGTTTTGTTCTAAAAGTTTTTAGCCATTAAATTTGTTTATTTTAAGAAAACTTATCAACCTTTTACCTTGATTTTTCGTTTAAATTAAACAGTGAGTTAAATATATCTTAGGTATTGCTGTAATTTCTTAAGAATTTTAAATATATTTAACGTTTAGTATCAATCAAACTACTTAAAATGAAATTTAAACTTTTACTCTTTCTAATATTATGTGCTAACTTGTCATTTGCAAATAATTTTTATTGGATTGGTAATTCAGGAGATTGGAATGATGCGAATAATTGGTCTTTAACAAGTGGTGGTGTGGCTGCAAACCAAACGCCAGGTGTGAATGATAATGTTTATTTTGACAACTATTCCTTTGCTGCTGATTATCAAACGGTATCTTTTAATACTGTTCATATTCAATCTTTAAATTATAACTCGAACCACTCTGTACTTTTTAATGGTGAAAAAATAACCATAAATAATTCTTTTCAACTATTATCTAATACTGTTTTTTCAACTGTAATTGAATTTAATTCAAATGATAACTCAACCCATTTTGTTAACACAGGAGGATTTTCTCAAAACTCAGATTTTATTTTTGAATCCGGGAATTGGGAATTAGAAAATCATTTAATTACACATCAATCAAAGTCAATTGCAATTAATTCTAATAGCTTTAATTCAAATGAAAAATCAATTTTTAGTGGGGAGTTTACTGTAGGACCAACTGAGTTGAATATTACTAACTCTCACATATTTGCTAATGTTGAATTTAATGTGAATGATGCATTTAAAAATGGTGGCAATCCAATCTTACATATTGAATATGGAACGACTGTTTTATTAGGGAAATATACGCCTCAAATCAATAAAGATGCTACAACAAATTGTACTGGTACATTAGTGTTAGATTTAACAATAACTGCAGATTATAATGGTTCAAATATCAGCTGTAATGGTGCTTGTGATGGGGAGTTAACAATTATACCGAGTGGTACACCTGGACCTTTTGCTTATGATTTTAATAATGGGGGAACATTTACAACACAAACAGTTTTTCCTGGATTGTGCGCTGGTACTTTTTCGGTTACAGTGATTGATTCTTCTCAACAACTTGCCCCTGGTATTTTTGTGCAATGCACCATTAGTGACGCTATATCGGAACCAGCAGTAATATCATTTTCGATTTTAGGAGTTGTTCAACCAACATGTCCAGGTCTTTGTGATGGTCAAGGGTTTACAAATTCATCTGGAGGGACTGGTACTTTAACAACGACTTGGCCTAATAGTGGAGAGATTACTGCGAATCCAACAGGTCTATGTGTAGGCATAAACCCAGTTACCGTTGAAGATGATAATGGATGTTCAGTAACTGATCAAGTTATTATTGCTGATCCACCAGCTATTACTTTTGATATTACAGTAACACCGCCAACATGTAATGGAGATTCAGATGCAGAAATTTTAATTTCTAATGAAGCAGGAGGAAACGGAGGTCCATATACTTATAATTTTAATCCTATTCCAAGTAGTGGAAATGCAACAGCAAATCCGGCGGTTGCTTATTCTTCTGGAAACGTGACAGTATCTGTTTTTGATGTAAATGGATGTCAACAAGATTCAATTGTTACTATTATTGATCCTCCTATTTTAACTGTAAACGCTACAAACCCAATAGCGGTATCATGTTTTGGTACATGTGATGGAGAATTAACCGCTGTTGAAAACGGAGGTGTAGGTCCATTTACTTACGAATGGTTTGATAATGCAACAAATTTAACAACTGGTTTTACAGGGAGTAATCCAAATACATTTTGTGCAGGAACTTATTATGTAGTCGTAACAGATGCTTTAGGGTGTTCGGCTCAAAGTGCACCAAATACAATTGGTACACCAACTCAGATATTAACCAATTCTCAAGCTTATCCTATTTCTTGCTTTGGGATTTGTGATGGAGCTGTTGATGTTGACCCTAGTGGAGGAACTCCTGGATATACTTATGTTTGGACTACAGTACCAGGTGGTTCCGGAGTTGGAGCAACTGACAGTTTATCAGGATTATGTCCAGGGCAATATCAAATTATAGTAACGGATGCAAATGGTTGTTCTTCTACACCAGAAATTCTAGATGTTTTAGATGTTCTTCCCTTGACATTGTCGTTAGATGGAACCAACCCGACTTGTTATGACATCTGTGATGGAAGTATTGTTGCTACTGCTGGTGGAGGTGTTGGTGGATTTTTATATAACTGGATTCCAAACCCACCAATAGGGCAAGGAACAGATTCTATTTCAACTTTATGTGGCGGGACTCAATATGATGTCACAGTAACAGATGCAAATGGATGTACGATAACAGATAACTTAACCTTAGTAAGTCCACCTGTTTATGACATCACGACCACTCAAACAGACTTAACTTGTTTTGGTGATAATGATGGAACGATTTCGGTGACGGTAAACTCTGGAGGTGACGGAGGTCCATATACTTATTTATGGGCGCCTGGTAACCCAACAGGTCAAGGCACAAATGCAATTAGTGGTTTAACAGGTGGCAATTATTCTGTTACAATTTCAGACGGTGTGTCTTGTGATACAGTAATGACTTTTACTATCACGTCTCCAACACAATTAACAGTAAATGCAACCGTAATTTCTCAAGTGAATTGTATTGGAAATTGTGATGGTTCTGCTCAAGTTAATATCAATGGTGGATCTCCAAACTATGTCATTTCATGGAATGATCCAGCAAACCAATCTTCAAATATCGCAAGTGGATTATGTGTAGGGAATTACACAGTCACGGTTACAGATGCTAATAATTGTACTGTAAATGACAATGTGAATATAACAGAACCTACTCCTTATGATATATCAGTTTCACAAACAGTATTAAATTGTTTTGGTGATTGTGATGCAACAGCTACGGTTACAGTCAATAGTGGTGGAACACCGCCATACACAATTCAATGGGATGATCCTTCAAATCAAACTTCATTTACAGCACTTAATTTATGTGCAGGAACTTATAATGCTACTGTTTCTGATGCAAATAATTGTGATACTATCTTAATATTTACAATTGTTGATCCTGCTGAGCTTACTTTATCACTAAATGTTGATAATAGTGCTTGTTTTGGTTCTTGTTCTGGTCAGGCTACTCTAACAGTTAATGGTGGAACAGGAATTATAAATTATGAATGGTTTGACGCAGCAACGAACGCACCTTTAGGAGTTAACAATACAACAATTAGTAATTTATGTCCTGGAACATATTATGCAACCGCTACTGATGCTAATGGTTGTACTACTACAACCCCAGATTTCACTATTGCTGAATTAGCTCAAATTGTAACTAATGTTGTAAACACAACAGATGCATCATGTGGGGTGTGTGATGGACAAGCTGAAGTTGCAGCAAGTGGAGGTGCCGGAGGATTTACATTTAATTGGGTGCCAGCTCCAACGATTAGTGGTCAAGGTACAACAACGGCTGACGGTCTTTGCGGAGGCGTTTATAGTGTAGATATTACTGATGCAAACGGATGTACAGCCTCTCAAGGAGTTAATATTAATTCGGTTGCTCTAGAGTTACTTGTTCTTGATTCGGTTGATGTTTCTTGTTTTGGTGTTTGTGATGGGGTAGCAAACGTTTCTTTTGTCTGTTTACAACCGCCTTGTGTAGTGGAATGGTTTGATAACACAACTGGTGTAACTACAGGTCAATTTGGAAATTCTGCCACAAATTTATGCGCAGGAGATTATTTAGCCGTTTTAACTAATAATTTAGGCTGTGTTATTTCTGATACAATTACAGTAAATACACCACCTCAAATTATAGCTAATTTAACCAATACAACTGATGAAACCTGTTTTGCTGCTTGTGACGGTACAGCAACGGTTACTGCTTCAGGCGGAGAAGGAAATTTATCATATACTTGGAATCCATTACCTGGTACAGGTCAAGGGACGACTAATGCTGGTGGGTTATGTTCTGGTAATTGGGACATTACTGTAACTGATGATTCTAGTTGTTTTGTAACGATTCCTTTTGTGATTAGTGGACCGACTGACATAAGTATTGATAATATAGGTGCTACAGACGTGAGTTGTTTTGGAACACCTGACGGAACAGCAACTGTTATAGCTTCTGATGGGTCAGCGCCTTTAACTTACGAATGGTTTATATGTGGAACAAATACAAGCATTGGTAATACAGCTACAGTCAATGGATTGTCACCTGGAGATTATTATGCAGTTGTTACTGATGTTCAAAATTGTACATCAACTTCTGCTTGTGTCACCGTCAACGATCAAACCCAATTAACAGCCATTGTAAATTCTCAAAACTCTTCTTGTTTTGGTGTTTGTGACGGTGTAATTGATGTTGTTGCAAATGGCGGAAACGGAACTTATTTTTATCAATGGCTCGACAATGCCCAAAATCCAATCGCAGGACAAACGAATGATACAATCAATAACTTATGTCAAGGGACGTATTACGTTCAAATAACTGATGGAAATGGATGTTCAATCATCAATGGACCAATTGACATGACTCAACCAACGGATCCTTGGAATGTGACTTCATCATCAACTGATATTTCTTGTAATGGCATTTGTGACGGAACAACAAGTGTGACTGTTATTTCTGGTAATACACCGCCTTATACATATTTATGGGATGATCCAACAGCACAAACAACACCAATCGCTACTGCACTTTGTCCTGGTACTTATACAGTAACCGTTTCAGATGCAGGAACATGTGATACCACTGTGACACTAACTGTAAATGATGTACCTGCTTTTAATAATCAAGGTACACAAACAGATGTAAATTGTTTTGGAGACTGTACTGGTGATGCAACTGTAACGCCTAGTGGAGGTTCAAGTCCTTTCACCATTGTTTGGAGTGATGCTCAAACGGGTAATACAGCATCTAATTTATGTGTGGGACCTATTACTGCAACAATTACTGATGCTACAGGTTGTTCAATGGATACCACCTTTACCATAACCGAACCAGCAAACCCACTCTCTGCAAATACGGTTTTTTCAAATAACGCAACTTGTGGTGCTTGTAATGGTAGTGCAACAATTAATGTAACTGGAGGAACAGCTCCTTATACTTATCTATGGTCTGGTAATCCAACTGGACAAGGTACTAACTCAGTGTCCAACCTTTGTGCAGGAATTATATCAGTTGATGTAACTGACGCAAATGGGTGTACAATTAATGAAGTTTTTGCAATTACTGATATTAATTCAGAAGTGTTAACAATGAGCACAACTGATGCAAGTTGTTTTGGTGTGTGTGACGGAAGTGCTAGTGTATCATATACTTGTTCTGATCCAGGATGTGTGCAAGAATGGTTTGATGCAACAACAGGTCTTACGACCGGAAACACAACAACAAGTATCAACGGACTTTGTGCAGGTGATTATTATATTCAAGTTACGAATGCCTCTAGTTGTGTGAGTATCGAAACTGTAACAATTAATTCTCCGACTCAAATTATTATTAATCCGACTAATACAAATATAACATGTTCTGGAGATGCTGATGCAACAATAACTGTTGCGCCGACTGGCGGCTCTGGAGCAGGATATACTTATGCGTGGAATCCAATTCCTGGAAATGGAGATGGTAATAATACAGCAACACCTGTAGGCCCAGGAATATGGTCAGTAATTGTTACTGATGGAACTGGTTGTCAAGATTCTGTTGATGTTACCATAACTGAACCAACCCCCATTGTAATTTCAACAACAGTAACTGACGTAACTTGCGCTAATTCTTGTGACGGAACAATTACGACTACTGTAAGTGGTGGTTATGGCACATATACTTATCAATGGTTTATGAATGGAGCAAACATGACGGGCGAAACCAACCCAAACATTGCTAACCTTTGCCCTGGAAATTACAATGTAGAAGTGACTGATATAAATGGCTGTGTGCAAACAATACCTAATGATGTTACTGTTGCGGAGCCTTTTGCTATTACTGCACCAATAACTTCAACAAATGTCCTGTGTAACGGTCAATGTGATGGAACTGCAACAATAACTCCTGCTGGGGGAATTCCACCATATATTATAAATTGGTATGATGGTACAAATACTTTAATTGGTCAAAACGGAACAACAGCCACAGCACTTTGCCCGAATGATTATTACGCTATAATTACAGACGGAAATAACTGTATGTTTACTACAAATACAGTTACGATTACTGAACCGACTATATTAACATTTACAACATCATCTAATGACGCAAGTTGTTTTGGAGTTTGTGATGGTGATGCAACAATTACTTTAAATGGAGGGTCTTTACCTTATGCTTATAATTGGTTAGATGTTTCTAATAATCCAATTCCTGGTGGTACAAATAGTAATGTTGTCAACTTATGTCCAAATAATTATACGGTTGAAGGTATTGATGCAAATGGGTGTTCAACTGGAATTCAAAATATTATTATCAATGGATTTTCTCAAATTACAGCTAATGTATTTGCTAATGATGCAAATTGTGGTATAGCTGACGGAAGTGCTTCTGTTTTTGCAAGTGGTGGAAATCCACCTTATACATACCAATGGTTAGATAATGCTCAAGTTCCAGTTCCGGGTGAAACAGGAACACAAATCTTAAATATTGCATCAGGTACTTATTATGTTGATGTAACAGATGCTAATTTATGTACTGAAACTTTCCAAGTTAATGTAAATGATATTCCAACTACTTCAATTGTTTGGGACTTAATTACACACCCAACTTGTTTTGGTGCAAATGATGGCGCTATTGAAGCTA
>Ga0316208_1001500_pt1 | contig 21682 bp, 13 predicted proteins | sample 3monopyrite_MG_FD_204944 | JGI IMG/M metagenome (GOLD analysis project Ga0316208, IMG submission 204944) | Microbial mat bacterial communities from mineral coupon in-situ incubated in ocean water Damariscotta River, Maine, United States -... | ecosystem: Environmental > Aquatic > Marine >...
TGAATCTCGACCCAGTCGATTTGCTCGTGCAGCTCGACCTTCAGCGTTCCCTTCGCGCCGGTCGAGTCCAAAGCGTTGGCGACAAGATTCAAAGCAACCTGCTTGATCTCGGGGCCGCTGATCTCGATCTCGCATGGTCCCTGCCGATCAAACTCGACGCGGCATTCGCGATACTTTTTCATGTGAGTGATCAGCGAAAGCACTTCCCGCAGAATGAAGCAAACATCCTGCTGCGTTTTCGCCGAGTCATGATTCCGAGAAAAGTCGAGCAACCGCTTTGTGATTTCCTGGCAACGTTCGGACTCCGACTGAATCATCGCGACATACTGCTGCACAACCGCGGCGTCATCATCCGGTGCATCGGTCAGCAACTCCGCCAGTCGAGACTCCAGCGATTCGCCTGCCCAACGAATGGCCGAAAGCGGATTGTTGATTTCGTGAGCGACGCCAGCTGCCAGAAGCCCGACACTCGCCAGCCGCTCAGACCGAACCAGTTGCCGACTCCGATCCTGCACCTGCCGATCAAGATTGGATGCCGTCTCCTGAAACCGCTCGCTCATCAGATTGAACGATTCGGCCAATTCCCCCATCTCATCGTCAGAATCGACCTTTACTCGGTAGGCAAAGTCCCCCTGGGCCACTCGCCGAGCCCCCTGATGCATTGCGCTGATCGGTCGGTAAATCTGTCGCCAGCCAAACTTCACCAGCCCGCCCAGCAGCAGAACGACAACTCCGCTGCAAACCGCGACCAGCGTCATGCTCGACCGATAATCGCGACGAGCATCCTTCAAACGGTCACGCAAACCGTCCGGCAGGTCGCCAAGTTCGGTCGCGGCATGAACAACTTGATCGACTTTGTCCTGTAGATCATCGATTCCGATATTTCCGGCTGGCTCATGTAGCCACGTTGAAATCTCAGACAATCCTTGATCGATTTGGCCGACCATTTGCCAGGTCATGTCATGTTGTGATTGTGTTGCGGTCGGCAGTTCGCTCAACCGTTTCTGGTAACGGGCGCATTCGTCGTGAGCCTTGGCGAGGCTCGCCAGCAGCTCGTCACGGTCGAAAGTCCCAACAACTTGACCGCCTTTTTGCGGCAGAGCCTCGCGAAGCCGCGCCACGGCCGCAGTCACGCCATCCGCCGATGCCGCCGCGCGGTCAATCGCCGGATTTTTCACGAGGCTGCGGTACGAAGAAAGTCCCCAAATCCCGCTGAGCGAAAGCACGGCCAGCATGACCACAACGAGGCTCAGCCCGAAGACCATCTTCCGTCGGATTGATCGAGTAACAAACACGCGGCTCCCTCCCTGAAGCAACAACAGCGTGTGACGGGTTTCGATGCGAAATCAACTAGCGAAATCTAACAGACTTCAAAGCTCCGTCGAACCCGGATCGAGACATGCCAATCACTTCTCAAAAAGGCTGAACCACGAAAAACTCGAAAGACACGAAATTGTCATTCAGTTTCCGTGTCATTTCGTGTTTTTCGTGGTTGTCTCTCGTCAGAAGTTGTGAGTGTCACGCCAGCAAATCCTGGACGACGTTTCCGTGGACGTCGGTGAGACGGTAGCGGCGGCCCTGGAAGCGGAAGGTCAGTTTTGTGTGGTCGATGCCCAGGCAATGGAGCAGCGTGGCGTGCAGATCGTGGACGTGGACTGGGTTCTCGGTGATGTTGTAGCTGTAGTCGTCGGTGCTGCCGTAGGTCTGCCCGCCTTTGATGCCGCCTCCGGCCAACCACAGACTGAAGCACCGTGGGTGATGGTCCCTTCCGTAGTCATCCTTCGTCAGGTTGCCCTGGCAGTAGACCGTGCGACCGAACTCGCCACCCCAGACGATCAATGTGTCGTCGAGAAGGCCTCGCTGTTTGAGATCCATCACCAGCGCCGCCGAAGCCTGATCGGTGTCTTTGCATTGTTTGCCGATGGCAGTTGGAAGCTTTGAGTGCTGATCCCAGCCTCGATGGAAGAGCTGCGTGAATCGGACTCCTCGTTCAGCCAAGCGTCGAGCGAGCAAGCAGTTGTAAGCAAACGTGCCGGGTACTTTGGCATCCTGCCCGTAGAGTTCGAAGATGTGATCGGGCTCTGACGACAGATCGATCAGATCCGGCACCGAAGTTTGCATCCGAAACGCCATCTCGTACTGAGCCGTCCGAGTCGTGATTTCCGGGTCGCCTGACTCTTCAAACTTCAGCGAGTTCAATTTCGCCAGATCATCCAGCATCCGCCTGCGAGTGCCACTGTCAACGCCCTTCGGATTCGACAAGAACAAGACGGGATCACCGGCCGATCGAAACCGCACGCCCTGGTACTTCGTCGGCAGAAACCCGCTGCCCCAAAGGCGATCGTAAAGAGGCTGTCCGCCCTCGCCGGAAACCATCGCGACAAAGGCCGGCAAGTCGTCGTTGTCACTGCCCAACCCGTAAGACAGCCACGAACCGATGCTCGGACGCCCTGCCAGTTGAAAGCCTGTTTGAAAGAACGTAATTGCCGGATCGTGGTTAATCGCCTCGGTAAACATCGACCGAACAACGCAGATATCGTCCGCAATCTTCGCGGTGTGAGGCAGCAGTTCGCTGAGATTTACTCCCGACTCGCCATGCTGTTTGAACTTGAACATCGACGGAGCGACCGGAAAACTCTCCTGCTTCGACGTCATGCCGGTCAGACGCTGCCCCTTGCGAATTGACTCGGGCAGTTCAGTCGCCCGCAATTTTGCGAGCGCAGGCTTCTCATCAAATAAATCAATCTGAGAAGGCGCCCCAGACTGAAAGAGGTAGATCACCCGCTTGGCCTTCACGGGAAGGTTAGGCAGCCCACCAATCCCCGGAGCATTTGCCTTCGGCGCCGCCTGAGAATCCCTCGCCAGCAACGAAGCCAAGGCCACCGAGCCAAGCCCCAACGCCGTCTGCGAAAGAAAAGTCCGGCGGCCAGCAACATCACTCAAATGAACTTCACCATTAGACATGAATCTAGACATGAATCTGCCTTCTGCAGAGAACTGCTCAACGCACAATTGACGAAAGAACGATCAACACCCCAACGATTGCAACTATGCCTGCCACTAATGCCAGAATCCCACCGCTAAAGATTTTGAGCTGATCACGTCGCCTTAATTTCACTGAGACGGTCCCCCAGCCTTCTGAATTTCCTATTCCTTAGTTACAGCCTCATCGAGATTGAGAATCGTGCTGCACAGGGTTGTCCACGCCGCTAATTCGGCAGGCGACAGTCTTTCGGCGACTGGCCACTCGCCAGCTGAGATCAACGCTTTCGCAGAATCTTCATTGCCCATAAACCGTTCTCGGTGATGACCGAGGCTCGCCAGCAGGACACGTTGTTCGGACTCACCGGGTGGTCGACTGAGAATTCGTTCGAAGATCAGTTTCAGCCGTTGCCGATCATTCTTTTCAGCAGCCAAAGCGTTTTGTGCCAGCACCCGAGCCGCTTCGACAAAGGTCACATCATTGAGCAAGTTGAGAGCCTGCAGCGGCGTGTTGGTTCGTGACTGCCGAACTTCACAGGTTTCGCGACCAGCCGCGTCGAAGTTCGTCATCATCGGCGGCGCGACGGTTCTCTTCCAGTAGGTGTAGAGGCTGCGACGGTAGAGGTCGGGACCGTGATCCTGCTCGTAAGTTGTGTCCGAAGCAATTTCTTTCAACAGACCTTCTGGCTGGTACGGCCGCACCGATGGTCCGCCGAGCTTCTCCGCCAGCATCCCGCTGGCCATCAAAGCCTGATCACGAATCATCTCAGCCGACAACCGCCCTCGCGGCCCGCGAGACAACAATCTGTTTTCAGGATCGCCGGTCTGCCTTCCGCCTTCTGAATTCTGCCTTCGCGAACTCTGCTGGTACGTATTGCTCATCACGATCGTCTTGATCAGCCGTTTGACATCCCAACCGGATTCCATGAATTCAACAGCCAGCCAGTCGAGCAGTTCTGGATGACTCGGCCGCTCACCCTGCACACCAAAGTCTTCCGTCGTCTTGACGATGCCCGTTCCGAAGATGTCCCGCCAGAACCGGTTAGCGATAACGCGAGCGGTCAGAGGGTTCTCGCGACTAACCAGCCACCTGGCCAGGCCGAGCCGATTTGAAGGTGCATCATCCGGCAGCGGCGGCAGCGCGGCAGGGGTCCCGAACGTGACTCGTTCACCCGGTCGGTCGTACTGACCTCGCTGCAGCACATGAGTCTCGCGGGACGTCTCCATTTCTCGCATGACCATGACCGTTGGAATCATACGACGGAATTCTTCCCACTCCGTATGAGCGATCCGAAAATCTTGATACGCCGTTCGGATATCATTTGGAGCCGCATGCTCAATGAAAAAATTCCTGAGCTTCACAGCGGCGTTCAGATGTCCGCTGGCGTCATGAGTCTGGAGCAAATTGTGAATCGAACGTGGCTCCGATATTGCCAGAACTTCTTCATCACGAAGAACTCGGTCGTAGATTCTTGCCTCGTCGATCTTGCCGTGGAAGTTCGAGTTGCCAGCTCCAATTCGAACCGGTTCGTCGTTAGCGAACGACTGATTGATGCCATCAAGGTTCGCCTTATGAGCGACATGTTCTCCGTTGATGTAAATCCTGAAAGATTCCATCACTCGTGTACCATCATACGTCGCGAACACGTGCGTCCATTTTCCCGCCGGGACCGAGTCCAGAGATTCGACACGCAGCGAATCATCCAGCCAGCGTTTGACCAGGTTGACCTGCACCTTGCCATCTTCGGTGATGTGCAGGTTGTAGCCGCTGCCTCGATCGACAAGTTCCATTTTCGACAGGATCGTGCCGGACTTGAGCTTCGGCATAAAGACAAAGGCTCCGAACGAAAAACGGTCGAAATAACCAAACTTTGCGACGTCTGGGACCTGGACAAATCCCTCACCAACAAGACTGGCCGCCTTTTCCCGGACCCCTGCCACCAGACGGACGTTGCCTTCCACGCTCGGCGACGGTTTCGACTCTTCAGCTGGAGCGACGGGTAAATCCGGCAATGAGTCCAAGCCAGATTTCAGAACGAGTCCATCCTTGATGTGCCAGTTGTCGAGTTCGTCGGTTGGTTGTCTTTGCCAACCGGCGGCGGACCAGAGTTCCAGCATCGGACCGAGGTTGCTGGCGAGCTTGTCGTAGCGATCGGAAGCTTCCAGCATTTTATCGGTGAGCAGATCCACCTGTTCCACCTGCTCCCGTGTCGGGGCAAGCTGGTACGGCGGAGAGTTGCCTTCTTTCAGGGCTCGACCGTTTTCCGGGATGTTGTTGAAGCAGGAGAAGAGCTGGTAGTACTCCTTCTGCGTCAGCGGGTCGAACTTATGGCTGTGACATCTCGCGCAACCCATTGTCAGGCCCTGCCAGACGGTGAATGTTGTGTCGACGCGGTCGACGACGTATTCGACCTGAAACTCTTCCGGGACGATGCCGCCTTCCGCGTTGCCTCGATGGTTGCGGTTGAAACCGGTGGCGATGTTCTGATCGAGTGTCGCGTCTGGAAGCAGGTCACCGGCCAGTTGCTCAATCGTGAACTGGTCGAACGGCATGTTCTTGTGAAACGCTTCGAGTACCCAGTCCCGCCACCGCCACATATCTCGCGGGCCGTCGGACTGATAGCCATTGGTGTCTGCGTACCGAGCCGCGTCCAGCCACCGAATCGTCATTCGCTCGGCATAGCGAGGTGACTTCAGCAGTCGATCGACGACTCGTTCGTAAGCGTCGGGCCAATCGTCAGTCAGGAATTCGTGAAGCTCTTCAGGAGTCGGCGGCAACCCGGTCAGATCGAACGAAACTCTTCGCAGCAGTGTTCGACGATCGGCCGCGGCGGACGGTTTGAGACCTTCCTGATCCAAACGCGAAAGGATGAATCCATCAATCGGGTTCTTCATCCAATCGCCGTTCGAAACACTCGGAGTGTCGGGCCGAGTCGGCGTCACGAAGGACCAGTGCTGCTGCCACTCGGCGCCGGACTCGATCCACCGTTTGATCGTCGAAATCTGGGTGGCAGTCAGCTTTCTGCCGGAATCGGACGGCGGCATTCGCTCGTCCGGATCCGCCGTCGTAATGCGTCGAAAGAGTTCGCTCTTCGCGGAGTTCCCTGCGACGACGTTTTGATGTTCGGCAGCCTTCCTGAAGAGCCCATCCTTCGAGTCAAGTCGCAGCTCTGCCTGCCGCTGCTCGGCGTCCGGTCCGTGGCATTCGAAACAATGGTCCGAAAGAATCGGACGGATGTCCCGATTGAAGTCGACACTCGCTGGCTCAGCAGACGAAACCGACTCGGCCATGCAGCCAGGACAGATCGCCGCCGCCAGAGCGAATGATCGTCCAACGAAGTCAAAAATCTGCCGATGAATGACGGAACAATTCATGTGAAGTCTCAAAGGTCCGGTGACAGACTGGGCCGTTTTTAGAAGTAATTCTATTCGTGTTCCTTCGCGTCTATTCGTGGTTCCAGCTTTCCGAACCAAGAATAGACACGACGGAACACGAATTTCCCCACAGAGATAGCGACTCTGCAGAGGTCATCATTCCGCGTTCGGGGCTGACTTCGCAAGCGACAACGACTTCACGGGCTCGTGGTTCGCGGCCCGGATCGAGTCACCACGCGAGAATGCTGCATCGGCGTTATCTGGATCGGACATTTGCGGCGGCCCCAGAATCCATTGCGGAGCGACGGCGGCCGCCGCCAGCACAAACACGATCGGCATCAGCGGCACCACTCGTCGGCTCGAAAGAGACCGCGCGAGGTCGTCATCGTTATGGCGTGCGGGCTGCGAATCATTCGGCAGAAAGACTCGCCAGCAATGCCGGAGCGAAATTGCGACTACGAACGCGGCGATGATCAACCAGAAGGCCGCCGCTGCGTCTCGCTTGAAAACTGACTGCAGAATCAGGAATTCGCCCCAGAAGGAACCGCTCAGTGGAATGACTGAAACTCCGGCCAGGCCGAGCAGCACAGTCAGTCGTCGCACGCAATTCGTGGCACGAGACAGGGGACGTTGTTCAAGCCGTTCGTCCTTTTCTGCGACGAAGTAAAGATGCAGTAAAGCCAGCGAGCCACACGACGCCACGGTAAGGAGCAACCCGCCCTGAGTGCTCGCCGCGTCGCCGAACATGATCGATGAGAATGCCAGGCAGCTGCTCACCATTCCCGTCGCGATCAACTTTCGTCGTGGATTGTCGATGGCCAGGATCGAGGCTGACAGAAACAACGCCGCGAGAAACCCCCACAGAAACAGTCGAGGAGCGATTTGCTCAACGTGCTCGGGAAAGAGCGGGACGAGAATCCGTGCGGCCGCGTAAAACGAAAACGGAACGTAGCCAACCGCCATGATGGCAACGATTCGCGAGTCCGCATGTTCGGACACTCGGTACCACCAGTGATGAAACGGCGGCATCGGGAGCCTCAGTAGAAGACCGGCACACAACGAAAGAAACAGCCACGGCGACACGTCCATCCACAGGTCGTGTGCGGCTTCCGTTTCGTAGGCCAGCTGAGGAACGCTGGCCACGATCCGTCGCAACGAAAACGTCAGGTTCGCACTTTCGGGTTCGACCGTCGCCAGCATCCACCAGTGGCAGATCGATGCCCCGGCAAGACTGAACAGGATGAGCATTCCAGACACAACCTGTGTCCGAAAGAATCGTCGGGCGGCCTCGCGTCTTTTCGGATCACCGCCCTGCCCGATCAGGAAGAATGAACCGAGCGTCGACACCTGACAGCACATCGCCATCAGAATCACATCCTGAGCCGCAAACGCGCCCAGCAATGCAGACTCGGTGAGCAGCAGCCACGAGAGCTTCGACACCAACCGCGAATCGTCTACCGAAATACTTCGAAAGGCGGCCAGCGTTGTCGCCACGGTCAGAACAAGAAACCACAGGCTATACCGGTTCACTCCGACGGAAATTCGCACGTCCGGTCCGACCGGCCGCCACGGCCCGGACGAAGTTTCCGTTTCCGAATTGACCTGCTCTGTCGGCACGTCAGCAGACGTCGGCTGCTCCCACTCCGCCAACCACGACAGCGAACTGGTCATCCTCGTCGAGAACTCAGAAGCGTCTGGCTGCCCCGGCTCAAACCGAGCCACCATGATCACCGCCAGCACCGCCGTCAGCCAGACATTGACCAGCCCCGTAAAATAGACAGGCTCCGCCCCCGACGGCTTCATCAAACGAACCAGCCCCGCCCCCACCAACGGCATCACCACCACCAGCAGAACAACATTCTCCGCCAGGCTATCCCAGAACCGCTCAACCGCTTCCACAAATCCAAGCCTTTACACGTGGGCAATTTTGACCGCTGACCGGCATCCATTCTGACTGAGCCGCCCGACTGCAGAAGTCAGCAAACATGGTTCGCGATGATCTTCATCATGTCCGAGACGTCGCCGCTGCGGCGGAGTTCGAGTTTGACGGGGTCGAGGTGGTCGGACAGGTAGAGGGTGACGTCGGCGTCGATGTCGAAGTGGCCGACGGTTTCGATCGTGAATTTCACGATGCTTCGGTAGGGGATCGAGACATACTCGATTCTCTTGCCAGTAATGCCCTGCTTGTCGACAAGGATGATGCGACGGTTGGTCAGCACGGTCAGGTCTCGAACCAGTTGATAGGCCAGTTCGACGGTCTCGTTCGGTGCGAGCAGTTTTTCAAGCTCGGCTTCGACGCGTTTTTCGTCTACCTCGGACGAGAGCCCGAGCATTCCCGAAAAGAGTCCCATCGTTCCGCCTTTCGTCTGGATGTGATCCTGACGTCGGATGGTGATCCCTGCCGACGCCGCTTCACTCGGATCATAGCCGGACGAACGGCGTCAGGTCAGTCGTTGGCAGCAACGGCCAATTCCAAAGCAGCACGTCTGGAACCAGATAAAGCCTCACACAAAGGCGCGAAGACGCAAAGTATCAGGTCTCGATCTTTGCGACTTAGCGTGGGGTCCGAAAACGCCCATATCTGACGACGGAAAAATCTATGCCAGACGGTCGGTGGCGACGTGGTACTGGGGATCTTCGGAAACGTTGATCTCGACCAGGTGGCCGGCTTTGTTCAGCAAGCCTCGACATTCTTTACTGAGATGCGTCAGGTGAAGGCGTTTGCCGTTGCCTTCGTACTTTTCGGCCAGCCAGTTGACGGCTTCGAGGCCCGACTGGTCGTAGACGCGGCTGTAGTAAAAATCGATGACCACGTCATCCGGGTCGCCGCCGACGTCGAACATGTCTTTGAACGATGTCACCGATGCGAAGAACAGCGGTCCGTGCAGCTGATAAATTTTGCTGCCGAAGTCGTTGTGCTTGACGTCGGCTCCGATGTGAGTCGCATGCTGCCAGGCGAAGACCAGAGCCGAGACGATCACTCCCAGAATTACCGCCGACGCGAGATCGTGCATCACGACTGTGTAACCCGCCACCAGAACCATCACGAACATATCGCTGCGAGGCATCCTCTGGAACATGCTCAGCGAGGCCCATTCAAACGTTCCGATCACCACCATAAACATCACGCCGACGAGTGCGGCCATCGGAATCTGCTCGATCAGCGGCGCGAGAAACAGCACGAACAGCAGCAGACAAACTGCCGCGGCAATGCCCGACAAACGGCCTCGCCCGCCGGAGTTCACATTGATCAGCGACTGCCCGATCATCGCACATCCGCCCATGCCGCCGAACAGGCCGCAGACGAGATTCGCGACTCCCTGGCCGATGCATTCGCGATTGCCCTTGCCGCGAGTTTCCGTGATTTCGTCGATCAGAGTCAGCGTCATCAGCGACTCGATCAGACCGACTCCGCAGAGCACGATCGCAAACGGAAATATGATGACGAACGTGGCCCAGTTGAGCGGCACCATCTCGTACTGCATGAAGAAGAGCTGCGGAAGTCCGCCGCTGATGCTCCCGGCGTCTGCCGATGCCTCGACAATGTCGGTCGCAGCAATCTCGGTTCCAGCCGAAGCCAACTCCGTCGTGGGTGGTGTGGCCTGAGTCGCCGCATTCGATCCGGCAATTTCAGCCGCGCGAGTATTCATCCGCAGCATGTCGCCAACGGTCGCCAGCACGTTGCCACCATCTGGAGATTCCACCGACCGGTTGATCGCGACGGAAGCCAACGTCACCACCAGAATCGCGGCCAGCGACGCGGGGATGGCTCGTGTCATTTTTGGCAGCAACCAGATGATCGCCATCGTCGCGGCAACGAGTCCAAACATCAGAAACAGCGGCTGGCCAGCCAGGTAAACCAGTTCGCCGCCAGCGGATAACGTTTTGAAACTGCCAAGCTGCGCCAGCCCAATGACGATCGCCAGTCCGTTCACAAAACCAAGCATGACCGGATGCGGGACCATCCGGATCAGTTTTCCAAGTCGACCAAGCCCGATCGCAATCTGCAGAAGGCCGCACAGAATGACCGTCGGGAAGAGGTATTCCACTCCGTGCTGAGCGACCAGGGCAACGACAACAACGGCCATCGCTCCGGTTGCTCCGGAAATCATCCCCGGTCGACCACCGAGAACTGCCGAGAACAGACCAATAAAGAATGCCGAATACAACCCGATCAGTGGCGAGACGCCAGCCACAAACGCAAACGCAATGGCTTCAGGAACCAGCGCCAAAGCAACAGTCAAGCCTGAAAGTACGTCGTCTTTTACGGACCCTGATCGTGGAGTAAAAAAGTTGAGCATGAAGTATCCAGAATGGGATGCCCATCGACATGGGCCGGCGGCAATCGACAACGAGTTGGCTGAGGAATCAGCCCGGATCGCCGCTGAGAGCAAGAGATCGACACGCTGTTCAACAGGCTCTCGTTTGACGGAGCGCTGGTCAGCGGGATCGGCAGGAAGGAGGCCACTTGGCCTGAAGGGTGCGAACTATAACCCGTCGGTCCACTCGGTCAACGCAGGTCGGAGCGATCGGTCACCTTTGATGCGACGGCCAAATCATTTGCTCCGATGTAACGATTGCCCGGGGTTTGAAGTCCAAGGCAATTCGCAAATTCTTCACTTACTCAGCCTGACTCTAACGAAACAACAGAGACGCAAAGAATCGCAGAGTGCATCTTCGAGTTCATCTATTCGGAAAAGTCACGTTGGGCTGGCTAAGCTGAACGGTGTCACGGCTGGCTTCGCCACACACGGACACCGCCTGCCAAGCCGCCCGAAGCCACGGTCTTTCCGTCCGGTGAGACGGCGATTGAGAAGAACTGACGGCTGTGACCTCGCAGCGTCGTGAGTCGTTCGCCGGAGGTCGTATCCCAGAGCTGCAACCGGCGATCGCGGCCGCCAGACGCCAGCGTCGTCCCATTCGGAAAAACACTGAGAACGTTGATGCGACTTGTGTGAGCCTTCACCGTGGTTCGCCGAGTCCTTGTCGCGACCTCCCAAAGTTGCAACTCGCCGGTGGACGTTCCGATCGCGATTACGTCGTCGGCCTCACAAAATGTGACAACCAGTGGCTCTGACTCAATGCCAATCTTCCATGCCTTGCGGCCACTCGGCAACGCATCCTTGAGCCAGATCGAGTTGTCTGAACAGGCTGCTGCGATTATGCGACCATCAGTCGAATAAGTGACGTCATTGACTTCCGCACTGAAACCGCCTGCGATGCAGTAGGCTTCAGAACGATCATCGACTGAGTACTGAGTCAATGCTCCCTCGCGGTGACCAATCGAAAGTTCTTGACCATCTGGTGAAAATGCCATCACGGTGATAGCTCCCGAACCGGGCGACTTAACCGAATTCACCACCTTGCCGCTCGCAGCGTCCAGCAGATTTACCGCACCATGATCACCTGCAACGGCAGTCACAGCCTCAGTTGGGTGACTCGCGTAAACTCTTCCTGGCTCACCACCTCCAGCGACGATTGTGTTACGAGTTCCGTCCTTCATGTTCCAGTTGGTGAGCGTTCCGCGGCTGTCAGCAGTCAGAAGTCTGCTTCCGTTGTTCAGGAACGCCACGTGTCGAACATCTGCCTCGTGCCAGAACACGGTGGGCTTGAGCAAAGACGGGACATCGAGCAATTTGATACTGCCGTCGCCGCTGCCGACGCAAAGTGTTTTTCCGTCTGGCGAAAAATCGAGCACGCCCTGTGTCAAACCATGCGTTGCCAGGTGACGTAATTCCTGGCCGGCTGAGAAGTCAAGCAGAAGAAGCTGCCCCGAAATGCCAACAACCGACATCACCCGGTCGTCGACGAACTGGATGTCGCCGATCTGCCCCATGCCCGTTCCAGTTTCGAACCTGAGCATCCCGTCTTCGAGCGACCAGACGCGCATTACTCCGGAGTAACTTCCAGTCACCACGAAAGTGCTGTCAGGCGACCAGGCGACAACTTCAACACCCGGATTCGGTCGAAACTGATGCTGCACCATTCCGCTGGAAATTTCCGTCACGCGAACGCGACCGTCTTCTTTAGCAACGGCCACATAGTGCCCGTTTGGCGAAAGGCTGACATCGCGGTTCTCGCCTTCACCCGTTGGGATTTCGGCGGTCAACTCTCCCGATTCAAGATTCCAGATTCTTGCCGCACCTTTTACCGAAGCCGACAACAGCAGGATTCCATCACCCGAGAATTCAACATGTCTGACCGGCGGACCATGCTTGAGCTCCTGCTCTGGCTGGTTGCTCTTACTCGGAGTCCAGACTCGGACAATCCCGTCGGTCGAGGCTGATGCTAACTGCTTTGTCACCGGCGAAAACTGGACTGCTCGAAATCGTCCCGCGTCGATTTCCAGCGTCCTCAACAACGCATGTGATTGGGAATCGAAGACGCTGATTCCGCGATCACTGCCAAGCGAGGCAACCATCTTGCCATCGTTCGATATCGCTAAGTCTTCAACAGGCGAGCCCTGATTCCAATGCGAGACGAACAGCGATCGAACCTGCGAATGATAGTGCCACTCGAAGCCGCGCAGGTCAGGCCGCCCGTCTGTCGGCATGAACCGGTCGAGCGTTTGCTCAAGACCAGTGACGTCGCCGCGCGAGACAAACTCCGCGGCAAGGTTCATCTGCGATCGATAGAGTGCCTGCCGATTCTGTTCGGCGATGTATTCGGCTCGCAGCCAGAATGCTGAAACTCCGCACAACCCGATTGTCAGGCTGAAGAAAAGTCCAACGAGCAATCCGGCAACCACAGGACGACGACGGCACCATCGCCAGAGACGTTCCAGCGACGAAATCGCTCGCGCGTGGATTGGTTCTCCCGCCGCGAATCGCTGCAACTCTGCCGCCACTTCGCTTGCCGACTGGTATCGCTTGGCAGGTTCCCGTTCCAGGCATTTCAGGCAGATCGTCTCGAGATCTTTCGGGAGCGTTGGTTCGAGCGTCCGCGGCGACGGAACTTCCTCGAACATTTTCTGATGCAGAACCGCTCGAACGTTTCCTCGAAACGGAAGACTCGCCGTCAGCATCTGGAACAGAATCACGCCGAGGGCATAGATATCAGAACGATGATCCGTTTCGCTGGTCTTGCCGGCGGCCTGCTCCGGAGACATGTACCGAGCCGTGCCCAGAACCTGTCCGTCAGAAGAAATCGACTGATCAGCTGAGATTCGTTTCGCCAGACCAAAGTCGGCGATGCACGGCTTGCCATCTTTGTCGATCAGAATGTTCGCCGGCTTTACGTCTCGATGAATGATGCCATTGTCATGAGCGTGCTGAAGTGCGTTGGCAATTGTCGAGACGACTTCGACCGTACGATCAATCTTTGGCTTACCGGCCGACAGAGCATCTCCGAGAGTCATACCCTCGATGTACTCAGTGGCGATGAAAACCTGATCGTCGTCTCGACCGACTTCGTACACCGAAACAATATTCGGGTGATGCAGCGTCGCGGCGGTTCGCGCTTCGTGCAGCGACGACTCGGTGTCGTCGTTTCGTGCGATCGGTAGTTTTAACGCGACCTGGCGTTCGAGGTCGTTGTCCTGCGCGAGCCAGACCGCACCAAACCCGCCGACTCCAAGCATCCGAATCAGTGTGAAGTGAGCGATTTTCTTGATCTGGTCCGGCTTTGGTTGCACGAACGAAAGCGTTGCATCAGGACCGCCGGCTAAAGGAACCTGCCCGCAGTTTGGACACTCGACGCTATCGATCGTCAGGTCCAGTTCGTGACCGCCGTCCGTGCTGACATCTCGATTCACCGCAATCGGATGTCGACAGCTCGGACAGGAGAGGTCCATGTCGTGTCTCGCGGGTTAGTTACTGAATGCGACGCAAACGCTTCCGCGCCATTCGACACAATTCTGCGTTGCCCAGGAGATCGCCGCAACCTTCAACGCCCTGGCGAGAATGCGACTGCATAAAACAAAAACGACACGACTACCTACGAGCCTTTCTTGCCGTTGCGACGATCAAACACGAACGGCTCCGTTGGATGGCCGGTCACGGTTACTTGCACCGGGGGAGCGATCCCGCCCTGGTCGACTTCGACGCGCAAGATGTTCTGCGCTTTGAACGGTCGGTCATGAATCCACTTGTGCCCGTCGCCGTGGAGATAGAGAACCGGCTTGCCGAAGTCTTCAGCCACCTTGCTGAACGGGTCGAAGAACTCTTTGTGAACTTTAGCCGGCTTTGCATGGCCGAAGATGACGAAGCTGCTGAGATCCTTGCCGAATCGTTGCAGGTTCGACCTCACCCAATCCAAGTCACCGGCATGTCGCAATTTCCATTCCTGCTCATCGTGAACTTTTCCGCCAACGATATTCAGCCCAACAAACAAAACTCCGCCCTTCACGAATGCAAAATTCTCTTCCCGAATTTTCTGACGTTCGACGGCCAGGCTGTGTTTCCAGCGTCGATCGAATTTCATGAAGTACTGATCCCAGTACGTCCATGCCTGAGCCGGATCGATGCAGTCATTCCACTCGTTGTCACCAGGGATAATGAACACCGGCGCTGCAGACTTACGCAACATCCCGGCCACTTTCTGGTAGACCGACTCGGTGCAAAGCGGCAGCCCTCGTTTGATATCCCCGACGTGAATCACAAACTCCGCATCATCCGGCAGGTTCTCAATCTGCTTCGGCAGTAAGACGTCCTCGCCCGGCGCGTACGGCACGTCGCCCATTGCATAAAATGTCACCCGGACATTGGCGTCGTCGTCAGCCTTTGACTCATTCATACCAGCCAGCAGGCTGAGGCAGGACAGAAGAATCGCCACTGCAGATTTGAAGCTCATAATTCGCTCGCATTGAGATTTTAAGATCAGCGCCACGATAACAAATGAGCTGCTGCTGCACAGCGAATCGCCCGCAGGTCGTCTCGAAAAACGACGATCTATTTGCAACTTCCAGCGACAGGCTCGCAGCACCACATTCGGAAGTTACGTTATACCTCCGTGCAGCCATGATCCGACAGAATCAGTCGCCTGCAATTGCTGGCGTGTTGGCGGCCTCGGGAGAAACCTGCAACTGATGGAGCGTGTCGAGCTGCGTTCCGGCGATCGTTCTAAAACGCACGTGAGCAGTGAGATTGCGGGTCTTCAGATCTGCAGGCAGCGGAATCAGAACGCGGAAGCCTCGCCCGACGATGCCGTTGTGCCAGAGAGCCTGGGACTCAACGTCGCTGAAGTTTGCGGTCACAATTTCTTCGCTGCCAGCGGACCGTGAAATGTCGGTGAGACGAACGGATAGCTCGCCGGAAACTCGATGAATCTCGCCACTCGAATCCTTCGGCGCGATGAGCAGCGAAATCTGTTCGTCGCCTGGCACATCGTCGCGGTCGAGACCACCGCTCAAGAGAGAAGCGACCTCGATACGGTCAATACGCGCCGTCGAGTGAGCCGTCTGAAGGATCTCAGGCGATGGCTGCAGTTTGACCAGCTCGTCACGCAGGATGGACGCTTCTCGACGAGCAACGTCGCGGTCCGATTCAACGCGTTCTAGCGACGCGGAAAGACGATCGAGTGACTCTTCCTGATCCCGCAGACGAGCCTCTAACCCTTCAGCCCGACGAACCGCTGCACTCTGGCAACCGATCCCGCAAAGCAGACTCGCACAAACTGCGAACAGCGCAATACGAACTCGACCGGGTTTGAGTTTTTGAGGCGTCATCCTTGACGGCCTTCAGCTGCGGGTTGACAACGACAGGCTACTTTACTTTTCGTCGGATGGCGTCGGCAGTCGATCCAGAACGCTGTCGATCAGGCCGTACTGCTGAGCTTCCTCAGCCGACATGAAGTTATCCCGGTCGGTATCTTCTTCGAGCTGCTCGAGAGTCTGACCGGTGTGCTTCAGAAGGATTTCGTTCAGCTTCCGCTTAATTCGAATCACTTCTTTGGCGTGAATTTCCAACTCGGTCGCCGTTCCCTGCATCCCGGCCAATGGCTGGTGAATCATGATGCGTGCGTTCGGGAGGGCATTACGCTTGCCGGCGGCTCCGGCTGCCAGCAGGACGGCCCCCATGCTCGCCGCCTGCCCCATGCAGTAGGTGGCGACGTCGCAGCTGAGGTACTGCATCGTGTCGTAAATCGCCAGGCCTGCGGTCACTGATCCACCTGGCGAGTTGATGTAAAAGTGAATGTCCGCGTCGGCATCTTCGAACTGCAGGTACAGCAACTGCGCCACGATCAGATTCGCCGACGTCTCGTTGACTTGTGTGCCAAGGATAATAATTCGATCCTTGAGCAGTCGGCTGTAAATGTCCATGGCGCGTTCACCGCGCCCCGAGTCTTCGATAACGATTGGTACAAGATTGCTCATCACGTGCTCGCTTCCATCCTGACGGCGAACGATTGACTATTTAGACTTGTCTTTTGACTCAGCCGGTTTGTCGGCGTCTGGTTTCATCAGAATGTCGTCGACCAGACCATACTCTTTCGATTCAACGGCGGTCATGTATCGATCGCGTTCTGTGTCTCTGGCGATTGTCTCGACCGGCTGACCGGTGTGACTTGCCAGGAGCTCGTTCAACACCTGCTTGGTGTCGAGAATATCTTTCGCCTGGATCTCGATGTCAGAGACCTGACCGCCGACTTCACCGTGCGGCTGATGAATCATCATCTTCGAATGCTTCAGGGCGAACCGTTTACCTTTTTCGCCACCAGCCACGAGAATCGCTCCACCACTGGCGGCAAGGCCGACGCAATAAGTAGCAACTTCGCACTCGATGAATTGCATCGTGTCGTAAATCGCCATCGTCGCGGTGACCGAGCCACCTGGCGAATTCACATAAAGGTGAATGTCCTGGCCACGGCTTTCAGACTGCAGATACAGCAGCTTCATCACGATGACGTTGGCAACGGCGTCGTTAATCACACCATCCATAAAGATGATGCGGTTTTCGAGTAGCAGGTCGCCGATCCCCATATTCCGCTGGCGAGCAACGTCGCCGCGTGAATTCTGAATCGGAAGGCGGTCAAACATAGAGAATCCCTTCTTCTCGTCAGCAGCTTCCTGTTGTGATCTGTCGTGTCTCGATCAGAGGCGGTGGATATCGCAGAGGGCATCCACACGTCAAGGCGATCATGACGTCCGACACTCCGTTTGCGCTGGACCGTGCTCGCCGAGCCAGTTTCCCGGTACTACGCAGAAGTTTCCTTGGCCGATTTCGCAGTGGCCGCAGAAGCCCGAGCGAACATGACGTTGCAGATTGCTTCGTCGACGGCTTCGACGTCGAGATTGCCGACCAGGTCTTCCTCCATCGCCACTTCTTCGTACTTTGCTTTATCAAGAGCGACGTCAACCGCTTTTCGTTCCCGAATCTGAGCTTCCAGATTCTCGATAACGCCGGTCTTGACCAGTCGAGCACGCAGGCGACGAGGTGTTTCACCACTCTGGAACGCCATCATCATGATTTCCATTTCGACGTCCTGCGGCGAGACTTCAATCTTTTCCGCGGTGGCGATCGAATCGAGAATAAAGTGCTCCTTCATCGCCTGACGCGTCACCGAAACCGAACGCTGGCGAAGATCGTTCTCGCGAGCACGGATTTCTTTCGGCGTGTAGCCAGCCTGCTGCATTTCGAGAATTTCTCGGTGCAGAGCGTTCTCAACCTGTTTCAGAACAAGCTCTTCCGGCAATTCCCAGTCGGCAGATTCGCCGATTATTCCGAGCAGCTGTTCACGAGCTGACTGTCTCTGTTTGTAGGTGATCTGTCGGTCAAGAATGTCTTTGACTTCTTCGCGAAGTTTCTCTGCCGATTCGACACCGATCCGGGCGAGCAGGTCGCTGTCCAGTTCAGGAGCGACCAACTTTTGAACCGACGAAACGGAAATGATGGCCTTGAGTGTTTCGCCACGCATCGGCACGTAAGACGCTTCGCTGGAGATCGTGAACTCCGCTTCTCGCGTCTCGCCAGTTTTTGCACCGGCCACGACACTTCCGAAGTCACTGATTTCAGCGTCTTTGAAGCGGAGCGATGGCTGAATTCGAAGTGAAAGTCCGGCCATATCCCGGACTGCCGCGCCTTCGTATTCAAAGTCGATCGACACCGAAACGTAGTCGCCAATAGCGGCTCCGTCGTCGTGGTCGGCCTTTTCGCCATACTCAAGCAGCATCTGATCGATGTACTTCTGCACGTCGTCGCCTGAAACTTCGCGAGTTGGGCGTTTCAGCGAGAGTTCCGCGAAGTCCGGCAACTGCACGTCCGGACGCACTTCAACGTCGAATGTGTACTCAAAGTCGCCAGAGTCCGGTATTTCGAGTGTTTCAACGTCCATGTCCGGTTCGTTGATCGGATCGATCTCGAATTCTTCGGTCAACTGCTCGAGGCTCTGCACGAGCACTCGCTGCTTGAGTTCGTCGGCCAGTTCCTGCCGAAACTTTGCTCTGACCAGATCGCGAGGCACGCGACCGACTCGGAAGCCAGGCACACTTGCTTTCGAGGCAAACTCGTCCAGCGTTCCGTTTCGGACGATGTCGATCTCAGATTGAGGCACGACGACGGAAATTCGTTTCCGGCACGGGCCTGCCTCAGCGATATCGACCTTCAGGTCCATCTTTGCAGGAAGCCCGAGGGCTTCGGCATCCAGTTCGGATTCTGCAACAGCTTCAGCGTTTTCAGTGTCACTCACGAAGAGGTTCCTCAGCGAAGGCGGTCAGCCAGAATGCAAACTGGCTCTCAGCGACAGAGGCTGACGCCCCCTGTATGCACTGGCAGAAGATTGCACTGGCAGAAAGCGAAATGCCGTGCTGGTCTATGCTGACCTGAAGCAATTCAAATGCGTACTAATCAAAAAGAGCGGGAGACGGGATTCGGACCCGCGACATCCACGTTGGCAACGTGGTGCTCTACCACTGAGCTACTCCCGCGACGAATTCTGCAACTGCCACGGCTGGCAGAAGGCTGGGATGTTACGTCTCAGCCAAATTGCGGTCAAGTTTGGTCGATCGCTCTCAACAAAAAGAGTTCAGACCAACCCGAAACCACACCGGCCACCGTCGCTTACTGGACTGTCAATCGGCAAAATCCGAACAAAGCTTCTGCGGAATTGGGCTCTTTGCGGAAGATTTGGAGCGTGATTCCCTGCTGAATCTCTGAGCACACGATGCGACGTCCGAAGACCGGTCCCACGCGTCGCCAGTCACACGCATCAGATTACTCTGAGTCGCTTTATCAAAACGGCACAACTTGCTGATTCCCGCACGGAAATATTCCCGCTTGAAAATACAGAAAGCCCGCCCCGGATGCAGAGACAGTCAACAATGCCAGGTTTCGCAGGTCAGGCAGAGAAGACTCTAAAACGGTGCTCCGGGGCGGGCCTCTACTGGATATATCGAGATTGGGGTCAATTTGCGGACGTGGTTTCCCGCGAGATTCTCAATTCAATCAAGAATTGCGGAATTCCACCTCACTGACGGCAGCAGTCTCGCCTCAATAATCGCACAGATATGAGCAGGTGTCTGCCGAACACTTCGCCACACCAAGTCGTCGCCGGTGCATCTCGGATCAGCACTGCTTGACGTTGGGAAGAGCCGATCCCATAATTGCCGTCGCAAGTGAGTTTAGCTCCGGAATCGAACGGGAGTACGAACCTGCCTCCGAGTGTGGTGGTGGCTCTGCGAACTGGGTCAGGCGAGAAATCGAGCAGCCCTAAGCAAAAGCGTCAGGTACATGCGGGGGCAGGTTCATGCTCCCGTTTTCGTGCGCTGCCCAGCTTTTCAGACTCAATCCGGAAACTGATTTCGAAAAATTCTCGCTATTCTTGCCGCCGGACTTTTTTCTTGTCGCCGGACTTTCTGCAAATTCGGACTTCTGCATGGCCCGCGACGAATCCGATCGTGAAGACCTGATTCGCGACGCGACCGCCATGCGAAATCGCGTCGAATGGCAAGTTACCGGCGAAACCGAGCCCGTGTTTGCGGGAATTCGCTCAGACGGCAGCCTGTCCGTCTACTTCGGTCAGGATCCGGTTTATCAGTTCACTCCTTCCGGACAACTGCGTCGAGCCTACGCCGAAGGTTTCTTGTTCCGCACTCAAGGGGAAGCGCTGGCAAGGCTGAGCCGCGATCGATCACGTGATGAAACGGTCCTCGCACGGAGCGACTTGAACTTCGAAGAACTCTCGCAGTTTCTGGCCAGAATGGACGACCGGCTCACGCGCCTTAGCGAGAGCATCGCAGACGGCTCGGTGATTCAGCTCCGCTCGGTATCGGATGGCGAGTCCGCCGATTATCAATCGCTGATTGAGCTGGCGATTAACGCTTCGCCCAGACTGGCACCAGCAATACCGACTCGACGTCAGTAGTCCCTCCCCACTTGAGCGACGCAGCCACAGCAGGCAATCAGGAGCAGTGATTTGGACCTCGGAATAACAAACAACGTCGCGGTCGTAACGGGCGGAGCCAGCGGCATCGGTCGAGCAATCGCCGAACAGTTCGCCGCTGAGGGAGCCAGCGTCGCGATCTGGGATGTCTCGGATGCTGTCGAAGAAGCGGCGGCCGAAGTCGCTGCATCCAGCAGGCAAAGCGTGATCGGACTCCGAGCCGACATCACCTCGACAAAAAGCCTCGAATCGGCACTGGCAGAAACAGTGTCGAAACTCGGACCGGTCGACCATCTCGTTCACGCAGCCGCGATCGGATCGGGCAAGTTTGGATTCCCGTTTACGAATCTTTCACCAGAAGACTGGCTTCAGGTTCTCAACGTAAACGTCATGGGCATGACCCGAGTCGCTCACGCCGTCGCTCCCGGACTGGCCGAACGAAAATCCGGCACAATGACATTCATCGCGTCGATTGCCGGACAGATTGGATCACCGACCGACCCGCCGTACAGCGCCAGCAAAGCGGCAAACATCAATTTCGCACAATGCATGGCGAAGGACCTCGCACCGAGCGGCGTCCGAGTCAACGTCGTCTGCCCCGGCATGGTCCAGACACCTCTTAATAGAGGCGTCTGGCAATCATGGTGCGACCGCCAGCCCGAAGATCAGAAACTCGACTACGAAACATGGGCCGGTGAAAAGATCGAGAAGATGGTCCCGTTGGGCACTTGGCAGGAACCGTCCGACATCGCCGACATGGTGACGTTTCTCGCCTCCAGACGAGCCCGACAGGTCACCGGCCAAACGATCAACGTCGACGGCGGCTTTGTGATGCACTGGTAAGCGGAAATGCAAACCCCACCAGCTGCAGCCAGTTGACTGACTTAGGATCAGTCCCGAAATAACTTCCCGATTTCCGTTGCCTTGTTTGACCCGAAGCCGCAGGCGATGGTGTTTTGAATGCGTGCCAGCGTCTGAAACGCGGGCGCCTTCGGCTTCCGGTCAAACA
>Ga0316208_1001501_pt1 | contig 21678 bp, 23 predicted proteins | sample 3monopyrite_MG_FD_204944 | JGI IMG/M metagenome (GOLD analysis project Ga0316208, IMG submission 204944) | Microbial mat bacterial communities from mineral coupon in-situ incubated in ocean water Damariscotta River, Maine, United States -... | ecosystem: Environmental > Aquatic > Marine >...
GATAATTTTGTTGTCCTCATCTTCAACACCAATAACTATAAAGGAATTATTTTTTGGATTGCTATTAGAAAGCGCACAAATATGTTTTAAAAATTTTGCTTTGCCTTCCTTGTGGCTGATATCAATTTTTCGCTTTTTATCATAAAAACTGTTCTCATCATTATGAGCTAAAAGGTGTTTTATAAGTAAGCGTTTGTTAATCATTTAGACAAGGTCTATTTTTTATTATTTATTCAAGTCTAATCAAATTTAGATCCCTTACAATCAGAGTTTTTCAAAAAATTCATAAATTTTAAAAGTTGATTAATAAGTTCTACAGTTTTGGTGTTTAGTTTTTGATAAGTCATTTCATCAATGTGCTTTCTTCTAAAACATCTTAGTAATTAAGACTTAGTTTCACTACAAGTTCCTCGGGAATACCCCAAGAACATAATAAATACTTTGTTGCCTTCTCTACCAAATCCTTCAGCAATGTTATCCATTATTGAGCCTGATGAGCCGTTTATTTGCTCTCTTAATTTATAGTCTTTACTAAGGGATGTGTTTGTTATTATGTTCCAAATAGCATCACAAAAAACGATAGCTTCTTTATAAACTTCTAAATTTTCAAACGAACTATAATGTGCCATATAACTTGAATAAACAATAAAAATAAATAATGTTCAACTTTAGTTAAGAAATTTATATTGATTTCTTAACTAAAGTTGAACTAGCTTGCGCCGTTGGAAACACCAACAAATCAGCAATATTTACATGAGGTGGTCTAGAAACAGCAAAATAGATAATTTCAGCAATATCATTAGCTTGTAGTGCTTTAAAGCCTTTATAAACGTTATCTGCAATAGCATCACCTTTAAAGCGTACTTGAGAAAATTCGGTTTCTACTAAACCAGGATTTATTGAGCCTACTTTAATTCCAAAAGGATTTAAATCTAATCGCATGCCCTCTGTAAGAGCTAAAACAGCATGTTTGCTAGCACAATATACATTTCCTTTTGGGTAAACTTCTTTACCAGCAGATGACCCAATATTTATAATATGTCCAGATTGACGTTCAGTCATTTGTGGTATAACGGCTTTACTTACGTACAATAAGCCTTTTACATTAATATCCATCATAGCATCCCAATCATCCAGATTTCCACTTTGTATAGGGTCAAGACCATGCGCATTCCCTGCGTTATTTATAAGAATATCTATAGTTTTAAATGCTTTGGGAAGTGAAGCGATGGCTTTAAAGGTTTCGTCTTTATCTCGAACATCAAAGTTTAAAATATGCACATCAGTGAAGCGCTCTAAAGCTTTTTCAATCGTGTTTAAACGTTCTAAACGTCTTCCGCAGAGCACTAAATTGATGCCTTGTTTTGCAAATTCGTAGGCTGTAGCTTCACCAATTCCGCTTGTTGCTCCAGTAATTAGGGCTGTTTTTTTCATGTATTGTATTATTATAGCGTCTATAAAAATACTTAAAAGTATGTATATAATCAGGCGCTTTTTAAAATATAAATGGAAGGATTTATTCGCATTTAAGATAAACTTATAATAATAAATTGTTAAATACCATAAACATTGATATTCCTTGATATTTTTAACCATTTTTTAACACGTTTACAATAATTTTTTTAACATTTTGCAATGCTCAAATAAGACAACATATTTGGACTATTAATAAAATAAAAAATGATGGAAGAAACAGGGACAATTGATATCAAGTCGATTAACGAGAAAATTGAAAAAGAGAGTGCTTTTGTTGATTTACTGATGTTCGAAATGAATAAAGTCATCGTGGGTCAAAAACACATGGTGGAACGTTTACTGATTGGTTTATTAGGACAAGGACACATTTTATTAGAAGGTGTTCCTGGATTAGCAAAAACATTAGCCATTAATACACTGGCACAAGCGGTTGATGGGAGTTTTAGCAGAATTCAATTCACGCCAGATTTGTTACCGGCAGATGTTACAGGGACGTTAATCTACAATATGAAGCTTAACGATTTTTCAATTAAAAAAGGACCAATTTTTGCAAATTTTGTTCTAGCTGATGAGATTAACAGAGCACCAGCAAAAGTGCAATCGGCGTTGTTAGAAGCGATGCAAGAAAAGCAAGTAACTATTGGTGATGAAACGTTTATACTTGACAAACCATTTTTAGTAATGGCAACCCAAAACCCTGTTGAACAAGAAGGAACTTATCCTTTACCTGAAGCGCAGGTTGACCGTTTTATGCTAAAAACAGTTATTGACTATCCAAAAATTGACGAAGAGCAAATGATTATGAGAGCTAATTTGAAGGGCGCTTGGGATAAAGTAAATCCTGTGGTTTCTGTAGCACAAATATTAAAAGCTCAAGAAGCAGTTCGTGAAGTTTACATGGATGAAAAAATCGAGAAATATATTTTGGATATTATTTTCGCAACGCGTTATCCAGATAAATACCGACTTCCAGCTTTAAAGCCATTAATATCATTTGGAGCGTCACCTCGTGGAAGTATCAATCTAGCCACTGCAGCAAAATGTTACGCATTTATTAAGCGCCGTGGTTATGTAATTCCTGAAGATGTGCGAGCTATAGTTTATGATGTGCTAAGACACAGAATAGGCATTACTTACGAAGCCGAGGCAGAAAATGTAACCTCTGAAGACATTATAAGTAAAATAGTAAACGAAATAGAAGTACCATAGAATTTCAGATTTTAGAAAGACGAATTACGATTTGTGATTTCTCCGACTAGAGAAATCGTAAATCAAAAATCTACAATCGTAAATCAAAAAATGGATACTAAAGAATTACTAAAAAAAGTACGTAAAATTGAGATTAAGACACGACGGTTGTCTGATCATATTTTTGGAGGTGAATACCATTCTACTTTCAAAGGACGTGGTATGACATTTAGTGAAGTTCGCCAGTATCAATTTGGTGATGATGTTAGAAATATAGATTGGAATGTTACCGCACGATATAGTGAACCTTTTGTAAAAGTTTTTGAAGAAGAACGAGAACTTACCATGATGCTTATGGTTGATGTTTCAGGTTCTGAGCTATTTGGTACAGAACAGCAATTTAAAAACGAAGTGGTTACTGAAATTGCAGCAACTTTGGCATTTTCAGCAACACAGAATAACGATAAAATTGGGCTCATTTTATTTTCAGATAAAGTGGAATTGTATATTCCCCCAAAAAAAGGGCGTTCGCATGTGCTTCGAATTATTCGTGAATTGATTGAATTTAAACCAGAAAGTAAGCAAACCAATTTAGTTGAAGCTTTAAAATTCATGCAAAATGTGATGAAGAAAAAAGCTATTGTATTTGTATTGTCTGATTTTATTGTAGATGACTATCATCAAACCATGAAAATTGTTTCTAGGAAACATGATGTTACTGGAATTAGAGTATATGATAAACGAGAGGAAAATATCCCAAATTTAGGGATGGTGCAAATGCAAGATGGAGAAACTGGCGAATTGATGCTGGTCAATACATCTTCAAAAAAAGTGCGCCTCAATTATCGGAAATTCTATTATCAAAAAGTTGACTATTATAAAGAAAGCTTTACTAAATCTGGAGCTGGTGCTATTGATTGTCGAGTAGACGAAAGCTATGTGAAGAAGCTTTTAGGGTATTTTAAAAGAAGAGGATAAAAAGATTAACGATTTATGATTAACGATTTACGATATATAAATAGAAAACATTCCGTCTTCGGTCTCCCGATAGCTATCGGGAGGTCTTCGGTCTTTTTTTCTATACTCTTTATTCTGTTTTCTTTTTTCACATTCGCCCAAGTTTCATCAACTATCGATTCAACATCTATAAAAATTGGCGAACAAATTACGTATCACATTCAGGTTGAAGCAGACACTACAGATTTAGTCGTATTTCCTGAAGGACAAACATTTTCGCCCTTAGAAATGATTGGTTCTTATGATATAGATACGCTCAAGAAAAAGGATAAATATAATCTGATTAAAAAGTATGGATTAACGCAATTTGATTCGGGATCTTATACAATTCCGACGCAAAAAATCATTATTGGCGATAAAACCTTTTTCACCGATTCGTTAAAAGTAGAAGTTAATAATGTAGTGGTAGATACCACGCAAGCCCTTTATGACATAAAACCCATTATAGCTGTTGAAAAAAGGGGAAGTAATTGGTGGAAATATGTATTGATTACCTTGTTAGTTATTGGTGTTGTTGCATTCTTACTATTCTGGTTTATTTGGCGAAAAAAGCCATTAACAGAAGAAGAAGAAATAGCTTTACTACCACCTTATGATAGAGCGAAGTTGGCGTTAAGAAAGTTAGATGAAAGTCATTATTTAGAACATGAAAATTTAAAAGATTATTATTCGGACCTTACGTTTATCATCAGAAAATATCTTGATGAAAAAGTATATGACCATGCTTTAGAAAGTACAACAGACGAGTTAATAACAAGATTGAATTTGCTTAAAGAAGGCAATCGAGTTGACTTAAGTATCGAAGATATTAAGAATTTAGAAAGTATTTTAAAACGAGCCGATTTGGTGAAATTTGCTAAATCTGCTCCAGATATTGAGTTAGCTAAAATTGATAGAGAAACTATCGATGTTGAAATAGATCATGTAAAAGAGGCATTACCAGAACCAACAGAAGAAGAAAAGCTTTTAAACGAAAAATACAGAGAAGAACAAGAAAGAAAAAAGAAACGAAAAAAGATATGGTTAACGGTTGGGATAAGCATCTTTTTACTAATAGCTACTTTAACAGGGCTTTCTATAAAATATGGTTTTAATATGGTGAAGGACACTATTATTGGACATGATAGTAAAACCCTTTTGGAAGGCGATTGGATACGAAGTGAATACGGATTTCCACCTGTAACTATAACGACTCCTAAAGTTTTAAAAAGAGCTGAAGTGCCCTTACCTGAAGAATTAAAAGGTAAAATGAAGCTTTCAACTTTTAGTTTTGAACAGAAGGAACAACTTACAATAGCCGTTTCAACTACTGTTCTAATTCAAAAACTAGATAGTTTAGATATCAATAAAGCTATTGAAGGAAATTTGAAAGTTCTCGAAAATAAAGGTGCCAGAAATATAATCACAAAAAACGAAAAATTTGAAACGCCTAATGGTGCAGAGGGTATTAAAACGTTTGGTTCTTTAGAATATCCTGTTGGGAAAACAGAGAATTTTATCAATGGGAAGTATGCATCGTTGAGTTTTACTGCAGAAAATAAAGTGATGCAGCAAATAATTATTACTTGGAGACAAGATGATGTTTATGCAGATCAAATAGTAGAACGTATATTAAATTCAGTTGAACTTAAACCGGCAGAAGAATAATGTTTGAAGGCATCGAATTTGTAAATAAAGAATTTTTCTGGTTGCTATTAACGCTTCCATTAGTAGTGCTTTGGTATATTTTTAAACACAAAAAGCAAACCGCAGAACTTAAAATATCAAGCCTAAAAGGGTTTAAAATAACCAATTCGTGGCTGCCTAAACTAAGACACATTTTATTTGTATTAAGATTATTAGCGCTTGCATTATTAATTATGGCTTTAGCAAGACCGCAATCTGTGGATGTATCTACAAAAACAAAAACAACACGAGGTATAGATATTGTTATGGCCATTGATGTTTCTGCAAGTATGCTGGCTAAAGATTTATCGCCAAACAGATTAGAAGCCTTAAAAAAAGTAGCCGCAGAATTTATAAAAGGGAGACCTAACGACAGAATTGGGCTAGTGGAATACGCAGGTGAAAGCTACACTAAAACACCTATTACTAGTGATAAAGCTATTGTGCTCCGATCTCTAAGAACTATTAAATATAACACTATTATTGAAGGAGGAACCGCGATAGGTATGGGTTTAGCAACATCGGTAAATAGATTAAAAGATAGCAAAGCAACGAGTAAAGTTATTATTTTGTTGACAGACGGTGTAAATAATTCAGGATTCATAGACCCAAAAATAGCAAGTGAATTAGCCGTTGAATATGGTATAAAAACCTATACAATCGGTTTAGGAACAAACGGAATGGCTTTATCACCAGTTGCTATTTTGCCAAATGGTAATTTCCAATATGGGCGTATTCAGGTGGAGATAGATGAGGATTTACTTAAAGAAATTGCTGAGGTTACAGGGGGTAAATATTTTAGAGCAACAAATAACAAAAAGCTTGAAGAGATTTATGAGGAAATAAATAAACTAGAGAAAACTGAAATAGAAGAGTTTAAATATTACAATTACGAAGAAAAATATCGACCGTTAGTTATTTTAGCGGGGTTATTATTGCTTATAGAATTGCTATTACGTTTTACTGTTTTTAGAAGTTTTGTATAAGTATTGTTTTTTCATTTCTGCGGAAGCGGAAATCTTAAATTAAAGATATACAGGAAATCTTGGCAAACTGCCAACTGAATACTGTTTACTGAAGACTAAAGAATGTATCAATTAGAAGAAAAAATATGGTTTTGGGCATTAGTAATTATTCCAGTAATAGTTCTACTCTTTTTGGTGCTTCAATTTTGGAGATATAGATCGCAAAAAAAGTTTGCAGACGCATCAATGCTTAAAAGATTAAGTCCTAATAGATCTATTTTCAAATCTGTATTAAAAATCATTGTTTTAAGTTTAGCCTTCTTTTTTTTAACTATTGCATTAGTAAACCCAAAGATTGGAACCAAGTTAGAAACCGTAAAACGAGAAGGGGTTGATATTGTTTTTGCTGTAGATGTTTCTAAAAGCATGTTGGCAGAGGATATTGCTCCAAATCGATTAGAAAAATCAAAACAATTAGTGACTCAAATCATTAATAATTTGGCAAGCGATCGCGTTGGAATTATAGCCTACGCAGGAAAAGCATTTCCGCAATTACCAATAACCACAGATTATGCTTCGGCTAAAATGTTTTTACAAAGCATGAATACCGATATGCTATCTTCACAAGGAACGGCAATAGACGAAGCTATTAAACTGGCTAAGACTTATTTTGATGACGAAGAGCAAACCAACCGCGTGCTAATTATAATATCTGATGGTGAGGATCATAGTGAACAAGCAGCAATTGTTGCAGAAGAAGCTAGTAAAGAAGGGATTAGGATTTTTACCATTGGAGTTGGCGATGTAAAAGGAGGACCAATTCCAGAAAAGCGAAATGGTGTTGTTTTAAACTATAAAAAAGACAATCAAGGTGAAACGGTTATTACAAAATTAAATGAAGAAACACTTCAGAATATAGCATCTGAAGCTAATGGCGCATATATTAATGGGGGAAACACAAAAGATGTTGTTGAGAACATTCGAGAGATATTAAATGCCATGGATAAAACTGAATTTGAAGCAAAAGAGTTTGTTGATTTTAAAGATCAGTTTCAATGGTTTTTAGGGTTTGCTATTTTCTTTTTACTCATAGATATATTATTGTTAGAACGAAAAACAGCCTGGTTAAAAAAGTTAAATTTATTTAATGAGAACCTTTAAAAGAACTGTATTTTCACCCAGAGCACAGTTAAAAATATTTTTTATAAAATTTTTAACGAACAAAATAGATAAGGTTTTATAATTTAGAAATAAAAAATGAAGCACATAGTTATAATATTATTAATAATCACTTCCGTTTTTTCTTTTGCTCAAGAAGAAAACAAGGAACAGTTATTAGCTGTAAATAAAGCTAATAACTTTGTGTATGAAGGGAATGAATTAATTGCCGATGAAGATTTTATTTCAGCTGAAATGGAATACAGAAAAGCTATTTCTGAGCGACCTACAACAGTTGCAGGAGCTTATAATTTAGGCACTTCTTATTTTAAGAGTGGTAATTTAGAAGAATCCTTATACAGACTTCAACAAGCAACAGAAACAGCAACCTCAAAATCTGAAAAGCATAAAGCATTTCATAATATTGGAAACATTTTAATGCAAAACAAAAAATGTAAAGCAGCTGTTGAAGCTTATAAAAATGCATTGAGAAATGATCCTTCAGATGATGAAACACGATATAATTTAGGTGTTGCCAAAATTTGTGCTGAAGAAGAACAAAAACAGGAAGACCAAAACAAAGACGACAAGAAAGATCAGGATAAAAAAGACGAGAATAAAGAAGATCAAGACAAAAAAGAAAATAAAGATAAAGAGGGCGATAATAAAGAAGATAAAAAGGACGAAGGCGACCAAGAAAAGAAAGAAGGCGAGGATGAAAAAGATGAAGAAGGAAAACCTAAAGACGAAAAAAAGGATAAAGGAAAGGGTGATGAAGACAAGAAAAAAGAACAACAAAAACCACAACCACAACCAGGACAATTGTCCCATCAGCAAATAAAAAATTTGTTAGAAGCTATGAATAATCAAGAACAGAAAGTTCAAGAAAAAATGAATGCTGAAAAACAAAAAGGAGTAAAAATAAAAACCGAAAAAGACTGGTGAAAAAAGTTTTCAGTTAACAGTATTCAGTTGGCAGTTTCCTACAAGGTTTTTAAAACATGAGTGTTGGGAAGACAAGAAATATTAATAAAAAATCACATTAGCTGTAAATTAATGAGAAATGAAATCAAAAAAAATTGTAAAAAGACACCCCTAAAGTCCCCTCAAGGGGACAATCCTAAAATTAAACTGAGTAAATTGTCCCCTTGAGGGGACTTTAGGGGTGTAAAAATATAATGAAATCAACATTTAAAACTCTTCCGAACACTTATGTTTTAAAAACCTTGTAGGTATAATAAAAAGAATAAACAAAAAATCATTTTGTCATGCAGAAGGCATAGCCGAAGCATCTCAATCTAACAATAATGAAAATTAAAAAGCACTTATACATATTACTAATTCTAGTTTCAACACTTGCTTCTTCACAAATAAAGTTTGAAGCTAAGGTAAGTAAGACTAAGCTAGGTATTAATGAGCGCTTGCGTATCGATTTTGAAATGAATCAAGATGGCGATAATTTTAATCCACCAGATTTTACGGGGTTCACTGTTGTTGGTGGTCCAAATCAATCGGTAAGCAATTCTTGGATTAATGGTAAACGATCTTTTAAAAAAACCTACACTTATTTTTTAGCACCTAAAAAACGTGGTAGTTTCACTATTTCTCAAGCTGCTATTAGCATTAATAATGAAACTTATAAAACCACGCCCATAAAAATTCAAGTAACTGCTGCTGTAGATATTCCAAAAGATCCTAACGACCCCAGTTATTTGGCTTCACAAAATATTCACCTTGTAGCCGAAATCTCTAAATCAAACCCTTATTTAAACGAAGCGATAACCGTTGTTTATAAACTTTATGTTTCACCTAGAATACAGGTTGATAATTGGAACGAAATTGACACACCAAGATTTAATGATTTTTGGAGCCAGAATATAAATACCCAAGGCCAAAAAGTTCAAAACGGTAAATATAATGGTGAAGATTATCGTTTTTTAGTATTGAGAAAAACCGTATTATATCCTCAAAAAATTGGAAAATTAAATATTGAGCCATTAACTTTAGATATCTCGATGCGTGTGCCAACAAAAAGGCGAGATATTTTTGGGAGTCTTTTAATGACCCGAGTTAATAAAACGGTTTCAGCAGGGAATAAAACTATTAACGTAAAACCACTTCCTGGAGTTGGAAAGCCAGTTGATTTTACAGGTGCCGTTGGAGATTTTTCATTACATGTTTTATCATCAAAAACCGAATTAGATGCTTCAGAATCACTTCAAATAAAAGTGAATGTTAAAGGCAGCGGAAATTTAAAGCTCTTTAAACTTCCAAAAATTTCTTTGCCTAGTTCTTTAGAAGTTTATGAACCTGAACATAATGAAGATGTGAAAACAAACTTGTCTGGTATGCAAGGAAGTATGTCAGATAGTTATACCGTTGTGCCTCAGTTTAAAGGCAAATACCCTATACCAAGTATTTCGTTTTCATATTTTGATTTAGAAACAGAAACCTATAAAAGGTTGTCATCAGATGAAATTATAATTAATGTTTTAAATGGACCTTCTAATAGTTCGTCTTCAACCGAAAACAATGCGGTTAGCAGTCGCAATAAACAAGTCGTTGTTTTAAATAGTGATCAGTTCGCATTTATTAAAACGAAAACTAATTTTTTGGATATAAAACCAAAATATTTTTTCAAAACCAATATGTTTTGGGGTTTACTATTGTTACCATTTCTAGCAATTCCATTGGCCATTTTTGTTCGTAAAAAGAAAGCCAATAGAGCTGCTGATGTTTATGGTAATCGTATTAGAAAAGCTGATAAACTAGCACGGAGATATTTAAGTAGTGCAAAAAAATCTTTAGGTAAAAAAGAAGCATTTTACATTGCTTTAGAAAAAGCACTACATAATTATTTAAAAGCCAAATTACATATTGAGACTAGTGATTTAAGTAAGGATAAAATCAATAATTTATTAAATAAAAAAGGCGTTGAAGACCATGTTATTAATGAATTTGGAAGTATTTTAGAAAGCTGTGAACTGGCGCGATATACACCTATTGATATTGTAACCATGCAAGAAGATTATGACAAGGCTGCAAAAACAATTTCATTAATTGATAAACAAGCGCGTTAAAATTTGTCATTCCTGCGAAGGCAGGAATCCACTTTTATAATAAGATTATAAATGAAACAATTAACATATATATTAATTTCTTTATTAACTACTTTTTGTGTTGCACAAAACGAAGCTTTGTTTGAAAAAGCTAATACTTTATACAACGAAGGTAAATACGCAGAGGCTATTGATAATTATAGGGCGATTTTAGAAACTGAAAAGCATTCTGCTGATTTATATTATAATTTGGCGAATGCTCATTATAAACTCAATAATATCGCACCAAGTATTTACTATTACGAAAAGGCGCTGTTATTAAACCCAAATGATACTGAAATAAAAAACAACATGGCTTTTGCTAAAAACATGACCATTGATGCTATTGAGGTTGTTCCTGATGCTGGGTTTTCAAAACTTTTAAATGCAGCTACAAATAAAATGTCTTTTGATGCTTGGGCAAAAACAGCTGTTGGTTTAGTTTTCTGTTTTGTTGTACTATTCTTGGTGTATTATTTTGCTTATTCAACCTTAAATAAGCGGTTAGCATTTATAGGTAGCATTACTGCTTTCATATTAGTTTTTGTAACCCTTGCCTTTGCTTTTCATAAATATAACCTAGATAAAAATGATAACCCTGCTATTGTTTTTTCACATGAAAGTAAAGTAAAAAGCAATCCTAATTCTAGAAGCGAGGAATCTTTTAGATTGCATGAAGGCACGAAAGTTCAGGTTATTGAAACCTATAACGATTGGAAAAAAATAAAACTATCCGATGATAAAACGGGTTGGGTAGTTTCAGATGATATCAAGTTGTTGAAGGATTTTTGATTATTCTTTAACAAAGCACTATATTTGTTTTTTAATATTAAATACATGTCAAGGAAAATTGTTTCTATATTATTATCGTCTTTGTTTTTGTTGCTTTTAGCGGCACCGACTATTATTTTGATGATTGATGATTCTGCTGATATTTCCTTTTTTTACGCGTCTTCCGAAGAAGAAGAAAAAGGTAGTGAGAAAAACAAAGAAATGGAATTATTGTTTTTTGAATTAAATAATACAGATTTAGATTTTACTTCCTGTGAAGTTGAAAATAATTTAGAATATTATTTTAAAAATTATCCAAAGCCTCACTTAAATTTAATCTCCCCACCTCCCGAGTTTCACATATTATAATTTCAGATTTATAGACTTTTAGAGTCTAATTCATTTTGAACTCATTTAAACTTTTTGGATTAAAGCGAAAATTAGTCATTTTGTGACTATTTGAAGGTTTTTTTAAGTTGTATAGCATCGCTACAGAACGAAAAAAAGACAAAAAAGAGGTGCAAAAGGGCAATTTTTTAGCTAATTGAAAAAGTTTAAATGTGTTCTTTAACAGCTTTTGGTATTTATATACCAAGAGCATAAAATTATTATAATATGTTTAAAACTATTAAGAATGACTTGCCAGCGAGTATAGTCGTATTTTTTGTTGCATTACCATTATGTTTGGGTATTGCATTAGCAAGTGGCGCGCCACTTTTTTCAGGGTTAATTGCTGGAATTGTTGGAGGAATTGTGGTTGGCGGATTAAGTGGCTCTAAAATTGGAGTTAGCGGACCAGCAGCTGGTTTAGCTGCAATTGTATTAACAGCTATTGGCACCTTAGGCGGCTATGAGAATTTCTTAGTTGCCGTTGTTTTAGGGGGAATCATTCAATTAATATTTGGTTTGCTTAAAGCAGGAATTATAGGTTACTATTTCCCATCATCAGTAATTAAAGGGATGCTAACCGGTATCGGAATTATTATCATCTTAAAGCAAATACCTCACTTTTTTGGTTATGATCCTAATCCAGAACGTGATTTTGCGTTCTTTCAAGTTGATGGAGAGAATACTTTTTCAGAAATTATAAATGCCTTAAATCATATTGCTCCAGGTTCAGCTTTAATTGGTGTTATCGGATTGGGGATTTTATTGCTTTGGGATAAAGTACTATCAAAAAAAGGAAAAGTATTTCAACTTGTTCAAGGGCCTTTAGTGGCTGTTATTGTTGGAATTATTTTTTTCGTAGCCACGAAATCACATGAGACTTTAGGTATTGACCAACATCACTTAGTGAGTGTTCCAATCCCAGATGATGCTGCGTCTTTCTTCGGTCAATTTAGTTTGCCAAATTTCTCTGCGATTACAAATCCGGAAATATGGATTGTAGCATTTACGATTGCTCTTGTAGCGAGTTTAGAAACCTTACTATGTGTTGAAGCAACGGATAAACTGGATCCTCATAAAAATGTAACACCAACCAACAGAGAATTGTTAGCTCAGGGAACTGGAAACATCATTTCGGGTATGATAGGCGGCTTACCAATTACTCAGGTTATTGTTCGCAGTTCAGCCAATATCCAATCTGGAGGACGCAGTAAAATGTCGGCAATCATTCATGGGTTTTTCTTGTTAATCTCAGTGATTTTAATCCCGAGATTATTAAATATGATTCCGTTATCTGTATTAGCAGCTATCTTATTTATTGTTGGATTTAAATTAGCAAAGCCTTCGTTATTTAAGAAAATGTACAATTTAGGATGGAAACAATGGATCCCATTTAATGTTACCGTTTTAGGAATTGTATTTATCGATTTACTCTACGGAATAGGTCTGGGATTAACGGTTGGTATTGTTGTGATATTAATCAAGAGTTTCCAGAATTCTCATTTCTTACACATAGAAGATAAAAGTAACGGAAAACATAAAATTAAAATGACACTTGCTGAAGAGGTTACGTTTTTCAATAAAGGAGCAATTCTGAAAGAATTAGATAGCTTACCGAGAGATACGTATTTAGAATTGGATGTTAGAAAGACAAGATATTTGGACAATGATATTATTGAAATTTTAGATGATTTTGCTTTTAAAGCAAAGGAACGACATATTGATATTCAGTTAATTTCTGAACGTGGTATGGTTGAGAATCCAGATAGTTTTATTGAATTCTTTAAACTAAGGCCAAAAACGGCTTAAAAACAAAACATTATGAAAAAAAATAAATATAAAATATTAGTATTATCAGATTTAAATAAAGCTACGAGTACCTTGCTAAAAAGCACCATAAGTCTGGCAAAAATAGTTGATGGAAGTATTGATTTTTTGTGTGTGAAAAAACCTAGTGAAATTGTTGAAAAAGAAAATCAATTATCAGCAATTCGTAATATCAACCAAGAACATTTTGCAATGAAAAAGGAGATTATGAATTTGATAACTCCAATTTCCAATGAATATAATATTAACATAAATCATACATTATCCTATGGTAATGTAAAAAGCGAAATAGGTAATTATATTAAAGAACACAAGCCAGATATAATTGTAATTGGTAAAAGAAAATCTAAAATGCTTAATTTAATAGGCGATAACATAACAAACTTTGTGTTTAAAAAACACAGTGGCGTTATTATGATATCTGCTAATGAAAACGCTCTTGAACCAAATAAGGAGCTTGCATTGGGTTTGTTAAATGATATGGAAGACTCTTTTGAATTTGCAAAATATTTGATAGAGCACACCCAAAAACCCATAAAATCATTTAAGGTTATTAAACAGTCAAACACATTAAAAGAAACAACCAATGTTAACAACAAAGAAAACGTGGAATATGTTTTTGAAGATAATGACAATGCCATTGAAAACCTTTCAAATTATTTGTCAAAAAATAATATTAACTTATTATGCATAAATAGAGATAAGAAAACGAATGATAAGTATTCAATGAAGTCCGACATTAATAACGTTATTAATAAACTTAACGTGTCAATGTTATTAACTACAAATCAAAAAATAAAATTTTAGTAATCTATTAGTAAAAACAAATAAAGTATTATGAAAGCACATACAAGAGAAACACAATCAACAATGACACCAGAAAAGGCGTTACAATTTTTAAAAGAAGGAAACCAAAGATTTCAACAAAACTTAAAGGCTAACCGAAATTTATTAGAGCAAGTTAACGATACCAGCGATGGGCAATTTCCGTTTGCTACCATTTTAAGTTGTATAGATTCTAGAGTATCGGCAGAATTGGTTTTCGATCAAGGTTTAGGCGATGTTTTTAGCGTTAGAATTGCAGGAAACTTTGTAAACGAAGACATTTTAGGTAGCATGGAATTTGCCTCTAAGCTTGCAGGAACAAAACTAATAGTGGTTTTAGGACACACAAGTTGTGGTGCTATAAAAGGCGCATGTGATGATGCCAAAATGGGCAATTTAACCAAGCTTATTGAAAAAATTACACCAGCCGTAAATGCCGTTTCAGAGCCTAAAGATAAAAGTTTAAGAAACTCTAAAAACTTAGATTTTGTTGATACCGTATCAAAAAAGAATGTAGAGCTAACCATTGGAAGAATACATAAAGAAAGCCCAATTCTTTCAGAAATGGAAGAGCATGGCGAGATAAAAATTATTGGAGCTATGTATGATATTAACACAGGCGCTGTTGATTTTTATGAATAGCCAAAAGGGAATGTGTAAAAAAGGCATGAAACATCCATAACTAAATCTTGATACCCAAGGGAATGATTAAATGGATGCTACATAGCTTGCCCCGATAACAATCGGGGTGACCAATAAAAAACAATAGATATAAACACATGAAAAAGAAAATGAATGTGGTAGCATTAATCTTAGTATTAATGTTGCCATTATTTTCCCAATCTCAAAACAGTGATTTTGGTAATTGGTTAATTTATATTGGTAATAAAAAATTAAACCAAAAATGGAATATCCATAACGAAGTGCAATACCGAAATTACAACGCTATTGGTGATTTAGAACAATTACTATTAAGAACAGGTTTAGGGTACACATTTAACGAAAACAAGAATAACATTTTATTAGGCTACGGTTATATTTTATCTGAAAACTATATTGGTGGTACAGATGAAAAGGTTTCGGTAAACGAACATAGAATTTTTCAGCAATTCACTTCTAAACAAAATATAGGAAAAGTAAAATTAAACCATCGTTACAGGTTCGAGCAGCGTTTTGTAGAGTCGGATTTTAAGATGAGGTTTCGATACTTTTTAGCATTAAATATGCCTTTAAGTACTAAAGAAAACGGCCTTAGTAAATATTATTTATCCGCATATAATGAAATATTCTTAAACACAAAATCATCTATTTTTGATAGAAACAGGGTTTACGGAGGTATTGGTTATACTGTAAACAAAAATGTTAGAGTTGAGGCTGGCTATATGAATCAGTTTTTTGAAACCACAAGTAGAGATCAATTCAACATTATAACATTTGTAAACTTCTAAAGCTAAAGATTAAACTAAAGTTAAAAAGCTAATACTTTTCGGTATTGGTTTTTTTTTTGGACAAAGATGAATTATATTGGTATTTATTAATTTAATTTCAAATATGAAAAACATTTTTTCAAATATAAAAGGAGATGCCTTTGGAGGTATTACCGCAGGAATTGTTGCATTACCGCTAGCTTTGGCATTTGGTGTGTCTTCTGGATTAGGACCTACTGCAGGACTTTATGGCGCTATTTTTATAAGCTTTTTTGCAGCGCTTTTTGGAGGCACTAGCACACAAATTTCTGGGCCAACAGCACCAATGACTGCTGTAAGTATGATTGTTATTGCTGGTATTATTGCAACTAATGACGGGGATGTTTCTAAGGCATTACCCGTAATTCTTACGGTATTTTTATTAGCCGGTTTAATGCAAGTTGGCCTCGGTGTTTTAGGCTTAGGGAAATATATTAGATATATTCCATATCCTGTAGTTTCTGGTTTCATGACGGCAATTGGGGTAATTATTTTACTCACTCAAATTTTACCATCCTTAGGGTATTATCCAAAAGAAGATGGCGAATTTGTAAACACTTTTAAACCACAAGCAGAAGAAGTTATTTTAGAAAATATTTTAAAGGAAGAAGCTGGGGAAGGTATTTTAGTTCTGGAAAATTTTAAAGAAACTATATATAGGGCGGATGACATTTCACAAGCTGATATTTTAAAAGAATCTCAAACTCTTGCAGCTAAAGAAGCTTCTGGCGCTCTAGGTGCTATAAAGGCAATTCCAAAAGCGCTACAAAATATTAACTGGCTTGAGTTAATTTTAGCCTTGGGAACTATCTTTATTATTTATGGGTTTAAAAGGATTACTAAAGCAGTACCTAGTACTTTGGTTGCATTAATTATAATGTCTGGCATTGCAATTGGCTTCGGATTAAACTACAGACCTATTGAAGAAATCCCTAGTGGATTACCAATCCCAAATTTAGAAATTTTCACGAGCTTTAAACTAGGCAGTATAACACCATATATTTTTACAGCACTAACCTTAGCACTTTTGGGAGCCATAGATTCTTTACTTACAAGTGTGGTTGCAGATAACATGACAAAAACCAAGCATAAACCTAATAAAGAGTTGGTGGGACAAGGGATAGGTAACAGTATAGCGGCTGTTTTTGGCGGAATTCCGGGAGCTGGAGCTACTATTAGAACCGTGGTAAATATCACATCTGGTGGAAAAACTAAGTTATCAGGAATGATTGCGGGTATCATGTTACTTATAATCCTTTTAGGGTTAGGGCCATTAGCCTCTAAAATTCCTGCAGCTGTTTTAGCAGGGATTTTAATAACTGTAGGTATTGGAGTTATGGATTATAAGGGGTTAAAAGCCATACCAAGTTTACCAAAAGATATTAAAGTTGGACCATTTAAAATGAGTTCGGAAGTATTAATAATGATTGTTGTATTACTGCTTTCTACATTTTGGAACTTGGTTTATGCGGTTGGAGTAGGACTAGTGATAGCCTCTTTAATGTTTATGAAAAAAATTGGAGATTTAACTGCAGAACGTTCAGATGTTAAACCGCTTAAAGAAGAAGTTTGGGCCGATGAATCAAATTTCCCAATAAGTTTAAAAGAAGAAGTATTTATAAAACATCTTAAAGGCCCTTTGTTTTTTGGGTCAACCAGCGATTTCCAACAATTAACTGCTCAAATACCAGATACTGCTAAAACGGTTATTCTCAGATTAGGGCGAATGCAATATATGGATCAATCTGGACTTTACGCCATGGAAGACATGCTTCAAGAGTTAAACAAAAAAGAGGTTGAAGTCCTTTTTGTTGGATTATTAAGACAACCAAAATATATGATGGAACGTATTGATATAATCCCTGATTTAATCCCTAATGAACATATATTTAAGGATTTTAAAGCGTGTTTAATCTGGATAAGGCAAAATGTAAAAGACCAACACTAAAAATTAATGATATGAATTTAGATAAAGTTTTTCAAAATAATAAACAATGGATTAAAGACAAACTAGCTGTTGATAACGATTATTTTGAAGAATTAGGTAAAGGGCAGAACCCGGAGTTGTTATATATTGGTTGTAGTGATAGTCGTGTAACGGCCGAGGAACTAATGGGAGCAAAACCAGGTGAAGTTTTTGTACATAGAAATATAGCCAATATGGTTATTAGTATAGATTTAAATGTTATGTCTGTTGTAAATTATGCTGTAGACCATTTAAAAGTTAAACATATTATAGTTTGCGGACACTATGCTTGTGGAGGGGTAAAAGCGGCAATGCAATCTGCAGATTTAGGAATTCTAAATCCTTGGTTACGTAATATCCGAGATGTATATCGAATTCATAAAAATGAGCTAAACGCTTTTAAAGATGAAGAAAAAAAATATGACAGATTGGTGGAGCTTAATGTAAAAGAACAGTGTGTTAACCTAATTAAAACAGCTGCAGTGCAAAAAGGCTATAGAGACAGAGGTTTGCAAGTTCACGGTTGGGTATTTGATGTGCACACAGGAAAATTAATTGATTTAAAAATCAATTTTGAAAAGTATTTAAAAGATATTATGGAAATCTATCATTTAGATTAAATTCAAAAAGCTACTTATTTAAAGTGGCTTTTTTTATGCTTCATTCTCAGGGGTATTATCTTTTTGAGGTGCTAAAATATTCGGAAAAATCATTGGCACTAACGATTTTACCGGTTTATAAAGTGCAGATTCTTGTTTAGTATCGTCATCTAAAAGCGTTATGGTGTTATTCAGTTTGTCAAAAACGTTTAAAACTACACTAAAAATCAAGGCAATTTTCAATGCGCCAAAAACGCCTCCGGCTAATTTATTTATAATCCCCAAAGCTGCAAAATCAGCTAATTTAGTCAGTGCTTTTCCTGCTAGCCCAATCGCTAAAACGATAATGACGAAGGTTATAGCAAAAGCCGTAATGTTAATAGTTTGTTCACTCCATTCGGTTTTGGTTTGCAAAAACTCAGCTGCAAAATTGCTAAAATGTATAGCACCATAAACACCAGCAACCAAAGCAATTAAAGAAGCCACTTCAACAAAAAGCCCTTTCATAAAACCACGAACCAAACCAAATAAAATTAAAGCCCCTAAAACAATATCGATAATACCCATAACAAAATAAATTTCCGTAAATATATAATAAATTCTCTCCTTTTTAAGGAGAGATGTCACGAAGTGACAGAGAGGTTCATTAACTTTGCAACTTTAAAAATATTATGTCTAGAGACGAACAATTAAAGGAACGATGGGAGTTTGTTGTTGAAAAACTATCCAATCAATTTGCAGATGGTGACAAATTGGATCTTGATGCCATTATTTATTTAATAGGTGTTCAAGAATTAGGGCAGCTAGAAAGAGCCTTTAAAAAAGACCAAAAGTTAGATCTTATGCATATTGCTATTTGCAAATTGCTAACACCTTATGGCTATTACGAGCTCGATTTTGTTGATGATGATGGGTGGCCACATTACAAAACGCTAGAAGCCTTACCTCATTTAAAAGCAGGCGAGCAAAGTGTTTTAATGAAAGAAGCTATTGTAAACTACTTTGTAGAAACCGAGTATATCAATTAAAATATATATCACTTCGAGTGTCCCGAATTTGCTTCGGGATGTATCGATAAGTTGGGCGTTTCACTCCCGATAGCTATCGGGAGGTCGGGCTTTTCGTTACAATCTTTTTTAAGAACGTCATTGTGAGGACGAAGGACGTGACAATCTGTGAACTCTTATCTTAAAACACAATTAATAGTTCTTCAGTTTTTAAAAAAGGATTTCCTCTGCAATCCCTAACGCAATTCACGTAAAAAATAGTAAATTTGCCATCATTTTGTAATAGGTCATGATAGATAAGATAAACCAACTCATAGCTGAAGCCGAAGCCTTTAAAGCCCAATCAAAAGAAGAGGTAGAAGCATTCCGTATAAAATATTTAGGTAAAAAAGGATTACTAAACGACTTTTTTGCTGAGTTTAAAAATGTAGCAAACGACCAGAAAAAGGAATTTGGTCAAACCATAAATAAGCTTAAAAATACTGCAGAGGCAAAAGTAAATGCTTTAAAAGAAGAGTTAGAAAGCAAAGAAGAAGTAAAAGGCATTTATGGTGATTTATCTCGCCCAGGCGAGATTGTTCAAATTGGGGCGCGTCATCCTATTTCTATAGTGAAAAATCAGATTATAGATATTTTTTCGCGTGTAGGTTTTAATGTTAGTGAAGGTCCAGAAATTGAAGATGATTGGCACAACTTTACTGCACTAAACTTACCAGAATATCATCCAGCACGAGATATGCAGGATACGTTTTTTATTCAAACCAATCCAGATATATTGTTACGTACGCACACCAGTTCTGTGCAAGTGCGTTATATGGAAAATAATAAACCACCTATTAGAACTATTTCTCCAGGAAGAGTTTACAGAAACGAAGCTATTTCGGCACGTTCACACTGTTTTTTCCACCAAGTAGAAGGCTTGTATGTTGATAAAGATGTGAGTTTTGCAGATTTAAAACAAACACTTCAACATTTCACAACCGAAATGTTCGGGAAAAGTAAAATCCGTTTACGTCCATCATATTTTCCATTTACAGAACCTAGCGCAGAGGTTGATGTGTATTGGGGTTTAGAAACCGAAACTGATTACCGTATTACTAAAGGTACTGGTTGGTTAGAAATTATGGGTTGTGGTATGGTGGATCCAAACGTGCTAGAAAACTGTGGGATAGACTCTAAAGAGTATTCTGGTTTTGCATTTGGTATGGGAATAGACCGTATTGCTATGTTATTGCATCAAATTGGCGATATTCGTTTATTAAGTGAAAATGATGTGCGTTTCTTGGAGCAGTTTAAAAGTGCTTTGTAAATCCCTTTTATTCACCAAAAGTAAAAACTAAATTAATTCTCCTCCTTTGGAGGAGTTAGAGGAGGAATGAAAAAAGATATCCAAATTCCAGAGGTTGAAGACGTTTACATTGCTGTAGTAAACGAATATAACGACATCTATAAAACACAAGATTGGAACGCTTACATTATCAATGATAAGGATGTCGATTTAGAAATGATTCTTATTGTAACAAGTGGCTATTCTGAAAACAAAACCACCTCTGTTTTTAGAAAAAAGTTAGATAAACTTCCTAAAAAAAGCTATGCTAAAATTGAACTGATGCAAGAGGAACTGTTTGCATTAAACAACACCTTTAAAGTGTCTTTTTTTGAAGGGAATACCATGTTTGATAAAACTTATTTATTCAGAAAAAACACGATTAATTTAAAGGCTTTACAAGCTATTCCATTGATGGAAGCTAGAGGCGTTTTGGTGAAGTAAAACCCTTCCGTCTTTGACCCCGATACTTCGGGATCAAATCCATACCGAAGTAAATTCGGTACAAGCTCTTCCCTTTAAAAAAGGGAAGGACTCATGTTCACGTTTCGTTTTATAATTTTAGTTAAAATACAGTATAATAAACTATGTATATTAATCGAAAGTAATTCTCCTCCTTTAAAAGGAGGAGTGGATTTAATTTCGACACCTCGAAATTAAAGACGAGGTGGTTTTACGAACTTTTAAAGTGAGAACTTATTTCTTCTAATACAAATTCAATATCTTCAAAAACTAATTTGTTTTCAAATCTTAAAACTTTGAAACCTAAGATTTCTAATCTATTTGTTCTTTCTAAATCATAGTTTTGTTGAGCAAAATCTAAATGATATGCACCATCTAGTGTTAAGTTAAGTTTATTATGACGTATTAAATTAAATTTAGTATCTTTGAATAAAAACAATGATACGATACACCATTAAATTAAGTCAAGAAGAA
>Ga0316208_1001502_pt1 | contig 21677 bp, 22 predicted proteins | sample 3monopyrite_MG_FD_204944 | JGI IMG/M metagenome (GOLD analysis project Ga0316208, IMG submission 204944) | Microbial mat bacterial communities from mineral coupon in-situ incubated in ocean water Damariscotta River, Maine, United States -... | ecosystem: Environmental > Aquatic > Marine >...
TTTGGAGAGTCGATGTATGATCGAAGTGTGATGGCGAGAACACTAGGCGGCAAGATCTCAGTAATCAAACCATGACCATGAATAGCGAGAAGCGAAATAACGGCGTTAAAATTCTACTCAAAGTGGTCACTTACTATATGTAAGCTCCCACCTTTCGTAAAATTTTGCCTTGTTCTTTAACTTCTCGCTATCCATGGTACTGAACGTTAGAATTAAGATAAATGGTCAGAGCAGTTTTCTCTAGTATTAGAAAGTAATGTGTTCTGATCCAGAGGGATCCCCACGAAATTTAGAGTTACCGGTCATTGCGAGGAAATACTTAAAAACATGTGTTTTTAAGTGCTGACGCGGTAATCTTAAGTTTATAACGCTTAATTATGAGATTGCCGCAGTCATTTTATTCATTCGCAATGACGTGCTTTTTCCTAGTATATACGGGCATATTGACTAAATTGTTGTTTTTGATCGCATTTATTCATAATTTCGTGGGGATCCCTCAGGTTCTGCCCCCATTTATTTAGACTCAAGGTAATAATCAATGTTTGATGATATAGATACACAAGTTAATTCTAACGGATCGTTCACTTTGTCTCTTGCTAGTCAGGTTTTATGTGATAAGTCTGAGTATTTTGAACATATCAACAATCTTATAGCGCAACAAACCATATATCCGTCAGGTAGAAGTGTTAGAACAGATATATTTTATGAGTCATTTTTTATTTCGCTCTTTGCATATTTGGAATCAATGACTGGTCAAGTATGTGATGATTTAGCAATTATTTTGCATAAAAAAATACGATTGCATGACCTGAATGAACGTTCGAAATTTGAAGGAACAAGAAAGTATCTTGGCCTGCTCACTGACTCTGAATTTCCAACGAAACAAATATTCGGAGAGGTAATAACATACCGGAAAATAAGAAATACAATAGCCCATGGAAATAGTCTCTTAGATATTAAAGAAAAAGATGAGAGAGCGATTCAGAAGCTTCCAGGGATTCGACGTAATGAGGAAGGTTATTTAGAGATGACATCTGAATTCTGCACGGGGTTTCTAAAATTTTGTCATGAATACATTAAAGAGTTCAAGTTGGTTTCTGATGAAATAGCTACCAGAGCGAAAAGGAAGGTAACTCTTGTTACATAAGAAGTTGCTCGTGTGGGGCTTGCTATCGTGCTTACAATCAGGAATCAAGGGGGAATCAAGGGGTCAGCTCACTTGAAATTTCGTCTTTCTTAAACAACGCAGTTTTAAGTAATCTGACGCCTTGATTCGGTGCTCCGGCACACCCTTTGGTTACCTGTTATTTTTAACGCTAGCTTTCTAGAAACATGTCCAATATATTGTACATCTCCAACCCACGCGCTATACTTGTACAACATACTGTACATGTAAGGAGTTGTAACAATGCGTATTATCTCGTTCACAGAAGCAAGAAATTCACTTAAATCTGTTTTAGATCAAGTAGTTAATGACGCTGACTGCACTGTAATTACGCGCCGTGACAGCGATGACGCAGTAGTTATGTCTTTAGACTTTTACAATAGTCTTATGGAAACAGTCTATTTGCTTAAAAGCCCTGCAAATGCAGAGCATCTCAGTAAATCTATAGAGCAATATCGTCAAGGTAAAATTAAGGAAAAAGACTTACTAAATGAGTAAGAACTTAGCTTGGACTGATGCGGGCTGGTCAGATTATATTTATTGGCAAAGCCAAGATAAAAAAACATTAAAACGTATCAATAAATTAATTGTTAATATCCTTCGCTCCCCCTTTGAAGGTATTGGGAAACCTGAGGCCTTAAAAGAAAATCTATCTGGCTTTTGGTCGCGTAGAATTGATGATACCAATCGTTTAGTTTACGCCGTTAATGAGACACATATAACGATCATTGCCTGTAAGTATCACTATATAAAATCAAGCTAACAACAAAATAAAGGGGTTCATTCTGTCCTCAATTTTTAGCTACTTTTGTTCGCTCTCTTCGTATAGAATCCACCATCAAATTTTTGCTTATTAAACGTTTCTAAAACATTAACGTTTAACTAGCGACACCTTATTACCCCTTATTCAACAAGACACATAACAAATGACTGATAAAACGATAGTAACTCACCAAACGATAGTAACTCACAATGGTAATTTTCATGCAGATGATGTTTTCAGTATCGCTGCATTTAGGAGCATATTCCCTTCTTTTAATCTCATTCGCACACGTGATTCAGAGATTATCGCTAAGGCAGACATTGTGGTTGATGTAGGTGGTGAATATGACCCGGAGTCAGACCGTTTTGATCATCATCAACGTGGTGGTGCAGGTGAGCGCGAAAATGGTATTCCCTTTTCTTCGTTTGGTTTAATTTGGCAGAAATATGGCTTAGAAATATGCCAGGGTAACCAGGGTGTAGCCAATGCTGTTGATGCTGGTCTGGTATCAAACATTGATGCCATCGATTGTGGCCATGTTGAAGGTGTAATTAAAGGCATTACCCTTAGCCAGACTATTTCAATGTTTAACCCGACCTGGCAAGAAGACAGTCACTTTGATACCTGTTTTGATGAAGCGGTTGATTTTGCATCGCGCGTTTTAGCACGATTTATTGCATCGGCTAATGGTGGCGTTAGTGCGAAAGCAATTGTGGCTAAAGCGATTGAAAATGCAGAAGATCCAAGAGTGATTGTATTAGAAAAATATACTCCGTGGAAAAAAACGGTTCATACCTTATCTGAAGAGGCATTATATGTGGTTTACCCGTCTCAGACTGGCGAATGGAGAATTCAAACAGTACCGGTTGAACTCGGTTCATTCGAAGACAGAAAATCGCTGCCTGAACAATGGGCTGGCTTATCCGATAAAGCGCTTAAAGAAGTGACCGGTGTTGATGATGCTATGTTTTGCCATAATGGTTTATTTATTGCGGGTGCAGAATCATTTGAAAGCACGATGAAAATGGCATCCATCGCACTTAATGAATAATAAAAGTGCTATTAAAAATAAAAAACATCACAATTCAAAATAACATGAATATTTTGTTACGCTATGCCAATGCTCCACAAAATCCCCGTTATTTGGGGCGTTAGTAATAACAACACACAATTCAGGAATCTTATAAAGGATAAACAATAGCCATTCTAATAAATTATGTTTCCTAAATTCTCTTTCTCAAAATTACGCATCTACCAAAAAATCATCATTGGCCTTGCACTTCTTTTTATATTTTTAAGTTTTCTCCCCGCCCCAAAATTGATTCAAACAGCCGGCTTTTCAAAAGCCGTTTATGATAGTCATGGAAAACTCCTGCGCTTAACGTTGTCACCGGATGAACGTTATCGTCTTTGGGTTCCGCTGGATAAAATAGAACAAAAAGTTATTGATGCGACGTTACTTTATGAGGATCGTTTTTATTATTGGCATTACGGTTTTAATCCACTTGCTTTAATTAAGGCTGCGTGGAAAACCTACGTAGTGAAGAGCCGGGCATTTGGTGCTTCGACAATCACCATGCAACTGGCACGGCTTCGTTTTGATTTAAAGACAACGAGTATCTCTGGAAAACTCACTCAAATATTTCGTGCGCTGCAACTTGAATGGTTCTACGATAAAGACGAAATACTGGAAGCCTATTTAAACTTAGCGCCTTATGGTGGGAACATTGAAGGTGTTGGTGCTGCCAGCTTAATTTTTTTTGATAAACGAGCAAGCGAATTGACTACACATGAAGCAATTACGCTTGCGGTAGTTCCACAAAACCCACAACGTCGTTTCCCAATACGTAATACTTCAAATAAAAGTCCATTACAACAAGCTCGATTACGATTATTGCGTGACTGGCTTGATGAATATCCTGAAGATATTAATAAAGAAGAACGTCTTCGAGCGATTCCAGATATTAGGCAATTATCAGCATTACCTTTTAAAGCACCACATTATGTTGATACCTTATTAAAAAAATACAGTGATCAGTCGCAGTTAGAAGGTACATTAGATTTATCTTTACAAAATATTTTACAGCGACAAGCTCAGGCTTATGTTGAAAGTAAGAAAAAAACAGGGTTGTACAATACGTCGGCACTATTACTTGATACACGAGATATGTCGGTTAAATCCATGTTGGGTTCAGTCGATTTTTTTAACCCTGAAATTCAGGGTCAGGTAAACGGAGTACTGGCAAGACGCTCTCCTGGTTCAACATTAAAACCTTTTATTTATGCATTAGGCATTGATCAAGGTTTTATTCATCCACAAAGTCTTTTAAAAGATGCGCCCACCAGCTTTGGTAATTATAACCCTGAAAATTTTGATGAAGAATTTTCTGGTCCTATTACCGTACAGGATGCTTTAAACAGAAGCCGTAATATTCCGGCTATTCAGGTTGCAACATGGTTGAATAATCCTGATTTATATACATTTTTAAAACAAGCAAATGTTAATTTACCTCAAAGCCGCAAACACTATGGTTTATCACTGGTGCTTGGTGGGGCAGAAGTAAGAATGGATGAGCTGGCGCTGTTGTATTCAATTTTAGCGAATAAAGGGAAGTACCGTGCACTACGCTGGTTGAAGACTCAACCTGCTTCTAAAGAAAAGACGCTGTTAAGTGAATCATCTGCTTTTATGATTCTGGATATGTTAAAACATAATCCGCCACCAAAGCAGGGTTTTAAAAGAGAATGGTTACGTTATTCTATTCCTGTGTATTGGAAAACCGGCACGTCGTATGCTTATCGTGATGCATGGTCAGTTGCGATTTTTGGTCACTATGTCTTGGCGGTATGGGTTGGTAATTTTGATGGTCATGGTAATCCTTCTTTTGTCGGAAGGCAGGCAGCAGCACCATTATTATTTAGAATCATTGATGCAATACGGGCGGAGGATAAAAATTTTGTTGTACCTGAGTTAATACCGCCATTAACATTACAACCGATCGATGTGTGCGCTGTGTCGGGTCAGCAACTTACTCGTTTTTGCCCGCAGAAAAAACATACCTGGTACATACCGGGTGTGTCACCTATTAAAAAATGTCAGATCCATCGTCCTGTTTACATTGAAAGTAAAACAGGACTACGTGCCTGTAAACTTCGTAACTTAAAATCTGAAGAAAAAGTGTATGAGTTCTGGTCATCTGATTTGTTAAGTATTTTTCGCAAAGCAGGTATTCCACGGCGTACGCCTCCGCCATACCATCCCGCTTGTAAGATTGAACAAACCAGCTTACAGGGGGAAGCACCTAAAATAACGTCACCACGAACTCAGCTAAGTTATCAGTTTAGACAAAATAAAAAACAGGAAAAGATTCCTTTTATGGCAACAACCGATGCCGATGTTGAATATGTCTATTGGTTTTTAAATGAAAGTTATATTGGCAGGGCTAAACGCGGTAAGCCCTTTTTTTGGCAACCTAAGCCGGGGAGTTACATTGTAAGGGTTATTGATGATCTGGGAAGAGGCGGTAGTCGAAATTTAAAAGTCGAACTAATAAATTAGGCTGAATAATAAGCGTATTAGCTCAGAGTTTGTTTAAATAAGTTATACTGTTTTTTTGTTTTGTCTTATCAGGAAAGTTAAATGAGTAAAGTCAGTAAATGGATACGTCCCGAGATTCAAGCGCTCTCCGCTTATCATGTCCCGGATTCAACCGATACCATTAAGCTTGATGCAATGGAAAACCCATATCGCTGGCCTGATGATTTAGTTGAGCAGTGGTTGGAAGTTATTCGTGAGGTTGAACTGAACCGTTATCCCGATCCAGGTGCGCAAGTTTTAAAACAGCATTTACGGGCAGCAATGGATGTACCTGATGCATCTGAAATTTTATTAGGTAACGGTTCTGATGAACTGATCCAAATGATTATGATGGCAATGTCAGGAAATGATGCGGCAGGGAATGCGCATAAAGTCTTATCGGTAGAACCGGGTTTTGTCATGTATAAGCTGATCGCGACATTTATGGATATGCCTTATATCGGTATACCATTAAAAGCCGATTTCTCTCTGGATGAAACTGAGCTGCTCGCTGCAATTAAAGAACATCAACCGGCCGTTATATTTTTAGCTTATCCAAATAATCCAACCAGTAATTTGTTTGATGAAAAAACGCTGCGTAACATCATTACTGCCGCTTCCGGCGTTGTTGTCGTTGATGAGGCTTATCATGCCTTTGCAGAAAAGAGTTTTATGCCGATGTTAAAAGAGTATGACAACTTGTTAGTGATGCGTACTGTTTCTAAAATGGGTTTGGCCGGTTTACGTTTAGGTTTGCTCGCAGGTAAAGCGGAATGGTTAAATGAATTTGATAAAGTTCGCTTACCTTATAATATAAATATTCTTACTCAGGCAAGTGCAGAATTTGCACTAAAAAATCGTGATGTATTAGATAAGCAAACCCGGCAGATTTGTATTGATCGTGAATCATTATTTAACGAGCTCTCTCAAATAAAAAATATTACGCCTTATTCTAGTCAGGCAAATTTTATTTTAGTGCGTGTTGCAGAGGGGCAAGCAGACAGAATATTCAATAATTTAAAAGAGCAGGGTGTATTAATTAAAAATCTAAATTCTGCCGGTGGTCTGTTAAAAGATTGTTTACGTATTACGGTTGGAACAGCCGAAGAAAATAAAAATTTTCTAGATGCATTTAAAGGTCTTTTAGGAAAATAAATTTATTTAAATTATTGGATTCCCGCTAACGGGTAGCGGGAATGACACGAGCTATTCTTGTTGTTGTGTAGGCCGTTGTATAACTTTTGCGGTCGTTTCAAATTCACCATCCTGATTAATCCCTTTTATTGAAATCTCGTTCCCAGGATTTACCTGACTGACTAAATTTAATAAGTGATGCGTGTTTTTAACTTCAGTGTCATTGATATGGGTAATGACATCTCCAGGTTTAATGCCGGCCTTATCAGCCGGGCCAGACTTGGCGATACCATTAATAATAATACCGTAGACTTTTTTCATTTCAAATGAGCTTGCAAGTTCTTCATTCATATCCTGAATAGCCACGCCTAACCAGCCTCGTTTAACATGACCAAACTCAATAATTTGAGTTAAAACATTTCGCGCTAAACTTAAAGGAATAGCAAAACCAATTCCTTGTGAACCACCACTTTGAGAATAAATTGCGGTATTTATTCCAATGAGTTCACCATGAGAGTTAACTAATGCACCACCTGAATTGCCGGGGTTAATCGCGGCATCGGTTTGAATAAAGTTTTCAAACGTATTAATTCCAAGCATGTTCCGGCCAGTTGCACTGATAATGCCAGATGTTACCGTTTGACCCACGCCAAAGGGATTGCCAATTGCAAGCACAACATCACCAACCTCATTCTGAGTTTTGCTGAGAGTAATCGCCGGCAGATTTTTTAGACTGACATGCAGTACCGCAAGATCTGTATCTGGATCTGAGCCTATGATTGTGGCTTTGGCATTACGACCATCTTTAAGTGCGACAAGAATTTCATCGGCGGCCTTAATGACATGGTTATTGGTAAGTATGTAACCTTGCGGACTAACAATAACACCTGAACCGAGACTTGACTCCATTCGTTTACGGGGTTCACCAATGCTGTCACCAAAGAACTGGCGAAAAAGCGGATCATTCGCTAATGGATGCTGACGTTCTGTAATGATTTTTGTGGTTTGAATATTCACAACTGCCGGTGCTGCATTTTTTACTGCAGACGCATAAGAATTTAAGGGGGCTGAAGGAATAATGCGCGTTGATTCCACCAATTCAACAATCTCAGGATTAGTATATGAGCTAGAGTGTTCTTCAATCTTGTCTTTTTCCGAATAGAAATATAAAACGAGAAAAGCGGCCGCTAAGCCAATGGTAGTAAATTGAATAATAAATGTAATGAGTTTGGTAACACGCATGAGAAATTCCGTTAAACTAAAATTATATATTGGTATTAATATTAACCGATGAAAGGATTTTAGACATGGTTCAGTTAAAAGATTTGCTCAATTATTCTAATAATATTCTGGAAATCGAACGATTTCATGATTATTGCCCAAATGGGTTACAGGTAGAGGGTAAAACTGAGGTCAGGAAAATTGTCTCAGGCGTAACAGCAAGTCAGGCTTTAATTGATGCAGCTATTGAAGAAAAAGCAGATGTTTTACTTGTTCATCATGGTTATTTCTGGAAAGGGGAAGAGGCGCGAATTACGGGTTTAAAATATCAACGTGTGCGTAGTTTAATTGAATCAGGAATTAATTTAATTGCTTATCATTTACCCCTCGACGCTCACCCCCTGTATGGCAACAATGCAAAATTGGCAGAAATATTAGACTTGAATATTGCCGGCCGTTTTCCGTCGGCAAATGATGCTGTCGGTATGCACGGCACCTTAAAAACACCTTTATCTGCTGGTGAATTTAGTCAAAAAATAAGCGCAGCACTCGCCAGAGATCCATTACACATAGGTGAAAATAATGAGAAAATTCATACGGTTGCCTGGTGTAGTGGGGCAGCACAAAATTATATTGAAGCGGCTGCTGAACTGGGAGTGGACGCTTATCTTAGTGGCGAAATATCTGAGCAAACAGTCCATCTGGCACGAGAATATGGACTACATTATTACGCCGCCGGACACCATGCGACCGAACGTTATGGTGTGCAGGCTCTAGCACAACATTTAGCATCACATTTTGATTTAGATCATCAATTTATTGATATTGCCAATCCTGTATAACCTATTGAACCACTGGGGTTTTCTCGACGCTCCTTGACCAAATGGTCATGATCAGCCAAACTACGCTCGCCAAAAAATTTGGGCATTTTGAGGGTAAATTGGTACTTTTCAGGGTGCTTTTGCGTTTCAAACGCTAAACAATCAGGACTAACAGACTTGTTGGTCATATAAAAACGATTTTGGGAGATTTCTAATGACAGATGGCGTCGATAACGGCAAACGTCGTTTTCTCACGATAGCTGCGACCACTGGTGTTGCTGCTGTGGGAGCGGGTTTTGCTGCGGTACCTTTTATTGCATCCTGGAACCCGAGTGCACGAGCCAGAGCAGCTGGTGCACCCGTTGAAGCCGAGTTTAGCAAGCTTCAACCCGGTCAGATGCTACGTGTTGAATGGCGCGGTAAACCGGTATGGATTGTTCGCCGTACTGAGCAAAATTTAAAGGATTTACCAACACTAAATAATGATTTGCGTGACCCTGCGTCAGCAGTTGAAACCCAGCAGCCAGCGTATGCTAAAAATGCTACCCGTGCGATTAAATCTGAATATTTAATTGTGGTAGGTATCTGCACACACTTAGGCTGTTCTCCAACATATCGACCAGAAATTGCTCCGGCTGATTTAGGTAAGAAGTGGCGCGGTGGATATTTCTGCCCATGTCATGGTTCAACTTTTGATTTAGCGGGACGTGTATATAAGAATGTTCCGGCACCAACTAATCTTGTAGTGCCACCACATATGTATCTTGCAGATACAAGTGTGATTATTGGTGTGGATGAGGGAGCTGCGTAATGGAAATGATAATGAACACGTTAAAAGCCCTTATGGGCTGGGTTGATGCCCGTTTCCCAGCAACAAAGTTGTGGGAAGAACATCTTTCTAAATATTATGCGCCAAAGAACTTTAACTTTTGGTATTTCTTTGGTTCATTAGCGTTGTTGGTCTTAGTGATTCAGGTTGTGACAGGTATTTTCCTGACGATGCACTACAAGCCTGACGCAGCCTTAGCTTTCGCGTCAGTTGAATACATCATGCGCGATGTTAACTGGGGTTGGTTAATTCGTTATATGCATTCAACCGGTGCCTCTGCATTCTTCATCGTGGTTTATCTGCATATGTTCCGCGGTTTAATGTACGGCTCATTCAAAAAGCCGCGTGAATTGATATGGCTTTTCGGTATGTTCATCTTCTTAGCGTTGATGGCTGAAGCTTTCATGGGTTACTTATTACCGTGGGGTCAAATGTCATATTGGGGTGCACAAGTTATTGTTAACTTATTTGGTGCAGTTCCATTCATTGGTGAAGAGCTTTCAATCTGGATTCGTGGTGATTACGTTGTTTCTGATGCAACATTGAACCGTTTCTTCGCGTTCCACGTTGCGGCTGTTCCTATGGTTATTATTGGCTTAGTTGTTGCGCACATTATTGCGTTGCATGAAGTCGGTTCAAATAACCCTGATGGTGTTGAAATCAAGAAGAACAAAGGTTCTGATGGTATTCCTTTAGATGGTATTCCATTCCACCCTTACTACACAGTTAAAGATATCGTAGGTGTGATTGTTTTCATGATGTTCTTCGCAGCAATCATGTTCTTTGGTCCGGAAATGGGCGGTTACTTCCTTGAGCATGCGAACTTTATTCCAGCAAATCCATTACAAACGCCTGAGCACATTGCACCGGTTTGGTATTTCACACCATTCTATACGATGCTTCGTGCGGTACCTGATCCATTCTTAGGTGTAGTAGCAATGGGTGGTGGTGTTGTCATTTTAGCCTTCTTACCATGGATAGATATGAATCCGATTAAATCGATTCGTTATCGCAGTCTATTGCACAAGATCAACTTATTCTTCTTTGTTGCCGTATTCTTTTATATTGGTTACTTAGGTGTGAAAGCGCCAGAACCAGTATTATCTGAGTTAGGTTTACGTTTCTCTGAAGTTTATTTTGTATTCTTCTATGTACTCTGGTTCCACAGCAAAACACGTGATGCGAAATTCAGTTACATGTCATTATTTATCTGGATGGGTTTATTCTCATTAAATGATTTTGCAAGATATGTGGAAGGATCGGGGGAACTAATTCTGATGGGCTGGTTAATTCCAGGTATTTACTTAACAGTAATGTTCCTTGCTCCGTTATATAGCAACCTTAATGCTGAGAAAGCAGTACCAGAGAGGGTGACAGGCTAATGAAAAAAACAATACTCGCAATTTTGATGGTGTTACCAACATTGGCGATGGCCTCTGGTGGAGCATATATTGATAAAGCAGATTTTGATTTACAGAATAAAGAATCATTACAACGTGGTGCTCGTTTATTTGTGAACTACTGTTTAAGTTGTCACTCAGCTGCATATCAACGTTATAACCGTATGGCTGAAGACATTGGTTTAACGAATGCACAAGTATCTAGTAACTTAATGTTTGCATCTGATAAAGTGGGTGAAACCATGACTATTGCAATGCAAACAGAAGATGCAAAAATTTACTTCGGAACGCAGGTGCCTGATTTATCAGTTGTTGCCCGAGCCCGTGGCGCAAATTGGTTGTATACTTACTTACGTACTTTCCATACTGATGATTCCCGTCCATTTGGTGTGAACAATACAACATTTAAAGATGTTGGTATGCCTCATGTCTTGTGGGAATTGGAAGGCATGAAAAAGCTAGTAAATGCAGAAGAAATGCATGAACAGCCGGGTACTGCTCCAAAGTTTGAAACCGTATCGACAGGTAAAATGTCTACAGCTGAATATGATAACGCAATGCGTGATTTAACTGCTTTCATGGTTTACATGGGTGAACCTGCTCAGTTAGTTCGTTATGAACTTGGTATTTACGTGTTGTTGTTCTTAGTTTTACTTTTCTTAGTTGCTTACCCAATGAAGAAAGAATTCTGGAAAGATATTCACTAAACATGCTAATGGCTCATTCGTGAGCTATTTCATTGAATTATAAGTCGGGGGGATTATTCCCCCCATCTTTGTTTTTAAAAGAAATATTTTTGAGGTTACAACATGGCACAAATGGCTAACAAACGTTTAGCAATGACACTTTATTCAAGTGATACAGATCCTTATTGCCACATGGTTCGTATTGTTCTAGCAGAGAAAGGCATCAATTATGAAGCAACTGATGTTGATCTAGATGATACACCTGAAGATCTTAAAGATTTAAACCCATATAACGAAGTTCCAACATTAGTCGATCGTGATCTCGTTTTATATGGTCATCAGGTCATTATGGAATATCTGGATGAACGTTTTCCTCATCCCCCTTTGATGCCGGTTGATCCTGTTTCACGTGCACGTAATCGTTTAATGCTAAAACGAATTGAGCGTGATTGGTACACATTATCAAATAAAATCGCCAAAGGTGAAGACGTTGAAAATACCCGCAAAGAATTAGCCGATAGTTTGCTAACAGTTGCGCCTATTTTCGAACAAAAGAAATACTTCATGAGTGACGATTTTACTGTCATGGATTGTGCGATTGCTCCTTTGTTATGGCGTTTACAACACTACGGTGTTGAATTACCCGCTTCAGCAAGTACATTAATCACCTATGCAGCAAATGTGTTTAATCGTGAAGCGTTTAAAGAAAGTTTGACTGAAGCTGAACAAGAAATGTTAGCTATCTAACACTATTAGTTTAAGAGAATTAATCGTTTGGATAATGAACAACCACCTGAATCGATGACTTCCAGTCAGCCTTATTTAATCAGGGCAATATATGACTGGGTTATCGATAATGGTTTCACACCTTACCTGCTCGTAAATGCAGAAAATGATTATGCAATGATTCCACGAGACTTCGTCGAAGATGGAAAAATTGTATTAAACATTAATCCCTCTGCCATTAGCGATCTTCAGCTTGGTAATGATTACATCATGTTTAATGCACGCTTTAGCGGCAAAGCCATGGAAGTCAGTGTGCCCGTTGTCGCAGTGCTTGCCATATATGCACGTGAAAATGGTCAGGGTATGATGTTTGATGAAAATACATCAGATCTTCCACCAATACCACCTGAAAACACCACACCACCAGAGCCACCCAAGAAGCCTAAAAAGCCACAACTGAAAGTCGTTAAATAATTTTAGTTTGTGTATAAATGGTGAGGGGGATGCTTAGTACCCAATGCAGACGTTTAGTGATAAAAAAAGTTATCGAATATTTCAAGTAAGTACATATCTAGCCCTGACTTAATAATATATCTTCAATCTTATATATGAGTTAAAAATTATTATCTCAATAACATTAATTTAATACGGCACTCTAATAATGCTTAGTAAAGAAATAACAGAAATCACAGAAAAACAAAAATCACTTGAAAATCATCGTGCCTTCAGTGCTATACAAAATATTGATGACTTGAGAGTTTTCATGACATGGCATGTTTTTGCTGTATGGGATTTTATGTGCCTTGTGAAACGACTGCAGCGTGACCTAACATCAGTCGATTTATTATGGGTTCCATCTGACGCTCCTCTGGCCGCGCGGCTTATTAATGAAATAGTACTAGGAGAAGAGAGTGATGAAGCACCGGGCGGAAACTATATCAGCCACTTTGAGCTTTACTTGCTAGCAATGAAAGAAGTTGGTGCAGATACTGAACAGATTGAAAAGTTTATCGATCTGATTCGTATGAATACATCTGTCAAAGAGGCGATGGAAAAACTCTCTGTAAACCCCTATATTCAGGATTTTGTTAACAATACTATTAACACGGTTGTTAATGGGAACGTGTATCAAGTGCTGGGTAGTTTTGTCTTTGGACGAGAGCATGTTATCCCAAAGATGTTTAGAGGATTGCTTGATAATTGGCATATTGACGTAAACGATGCCCCAATGTTTGTATATTACCTCAAGCGTCATATTGAACTGGATGGCGACGAGCATGGACCCGCCGCCATAAAAATCATCCAAAGCTTAACGAAAGAAAACCAAGCTGCAATACAGCAATTAAGTTGTTCTGCATTAGATGCTATCGATCACCGTGCTATTCTATGGGATGGAATGGTAAAAGCCATATCTCAGCGAAAATCTGGATAAGTAATAAATAGTTTTATTCATTAACGAACATCTGTTATTGGCAGCTAACGGATAGTTACTTTTATAATGTATGGTTTTTAACAGCATTCACAACAGCATCTGTTAGTTTGCTTAAATCATTTTTATTAATAATATAGGGCGGCATAAGATAAACCAGCTTTCCGAATGGACGAATCCACACGCCGGCATTAACAAAATCTTCAGTAACACTTTTCATATCGACTACTTGTTTCATTTCAACAACACCAATAGCACCTAAGACACGAACATCCTTGACGATTTCAAACGTTTTACAAATTTCAAGTTCGTGTTTTAGTTGAGTTTCAATGTATTTAATATTTCGTTGCCAGTCTGACCCAAGTAAAAGTTTTATACTGGTTAACGCTGCTGCGCAGGCAAGCGGATTAGCCATAAAAGTAGGCCCATGCATAAAGACACCGGGTTGTCCTTTATCAATTGTATTTGCTAGCTCATCGGTGGTGAGTGTTGCTGCTAATGTGAGATAACCGCCGGTTAAAGCTTTACCGATACACATAATGTCTGCTGAAACGTCAGCATGTTCACAAGCAAAGAGCTTGCCGGTTCGACCAAAAGCAGTGGCGATTTCATCCAGAATAAGAAGTACATTATATTTGTCACAAAGTTCTCTTGCGTGTTTTAGGTACTCGGCAGAGTAAAACCACATACCGCCTGCTCCCTGAACAATAGGTTCGAGTATGAGTGCAGCAACTTTATTCGAATTTTGTTTTAATGCATCTTCTAATTCTTCAATATCTTCAGGATTGCAAGGCTCGCCAAAGCGGGAGGCTGGTTGTTTGATAAAGATTTGTTTTGCTAAGCTATCTTTAAATAAACTATGTATCCCTGTTTCTGGATCAGATACAGACATGGCCGCAAATGTATCGCCATGATAGGCAGATCGTAATGATATAAAGTGCTGTTTATTTGATTGGTCTTTTGCATGCCAGTATTGAATAGCCATTTTCATCGCAACTTCAACAGCAACAGAACCCGAATCGGAATAAAATATTTTTTGTAATGGAGCGGGTGTTATTTCAAGTAGCTTTTCTGATAATTCGATGGCAGGTTGATGAGTTAAACCACCAAACATGACATGGGACATTTTTTTTATTTGTTGTTCAAGAGCAGCATTCATTTGTGGGTGATTGTAACCATGGATCATACACCACCATGAAGACATGCCATCAATGAGTTCCCGACCATCTTTAAGTTTTAGTCGAACACCATCGGCTGATTCAACCTCATAAACGGGTAAGTCAGAATTCATTGCACTATAAGGGTGCCAGATGTGATTTTTGTCGATGAGTGAGTTAATCATATATAAAATTAATATTTTTTCTTCCCGTCATTCCGGCCAAGCAAAGCGTGAGCCGGAATCTAAGATTTTGTATGGATCTCGACCAAAACAATGTCGGAATGACATATGTGTTTAACCATTAGTTACTCATCTAAAGGAAACATCTTCCCCGGATTAAGAATCCCGTTTGGATCAAATTCTTTTTTGATACGTTTCATTAAAGCCAATGTTACCGGTTCAATTTCACGGTCAACAAAATCACGTTTCTCTAACCCAACGCCATGTTCACCAGAAAGGGTACCATCAAGCTCTAAGACTAAATCAAACACATCATCTAAACAGCGATGCGCATTTTTATTTTGTAATTCATCATCAGGATTAAATAACAAATTAACATGAATATTACCATTGCCGGCATGTCCAAAATTCACAATGGGAATATCATATTGTGCTGAAAGTTTTTCTAAGCCATGTATTAATGTTGGGATATTCGACACAGGAACAACAACATCTTCATTAATTTTCTTTGGTGAAATATTTCTTAATGCAGGTGATAGTGCTTTGCGGGTTGCCCATAACGCATTTATTTCTGCCTGAGTGTTTGCGACTTTAAAATTAAGTAATGAATCACTTTGGCATACAGCTTTAATATCTTCAACGGAATTAGTAAGTTGATTTTCTGCACCATCTACTTCCACCATAAGCATTGCACCGGCTTTTTCGGGGAAAGAAATCTCAGAGTAGTCACGAATCATATCTATCGCATTACCGTCAATAAATTCTAATGCACAGGGTATGGTAGGTTGCGCCATGATTGCAGAAACGGCTTTTGCTGCCGACTCAATGTCCGCATAAATAACCTGCATTGTGCGTTTACTTTCTGCGAGTGGGGTAAGTTTAAGTGTTGCTTCAGTGATTACCGCAAGCGTTCCTTCTGAACCAATTAATAAACGGGTAAGATCATAACCCACAACACCTTTAGAAGTGTAAACACCCGTACGAATTTCTTCGGCGAGCCCTGTTACTGCACGCAGTCCAAAGGTGTTTTCTCTTGGGGTGCCATATTTAATTGTGCGGGGGCCGGCAGAATTGTAAGCCAGGTTTCCACCAACCGAACAATAGGCGCTACTGGTTGGATCGGGCGGCCAGAAAAAACCGTGTTCTTTTACCGCATCTTGTACTTGTTGATTAGTGACACCCGGCTCGACAACAATGTAGCGGTTAGCCGGATCAATTTTAATTATCTTATTTAATCGTTCTGTTGAAAGGATGACACCTGCTTGTAATGGCACGGTTGCACCGGTTGTACCCGTACCACGGCCACGGGCTGTTAGTGCAATTTTATATTCGTTGCATAAGGACACTATTTTATGGACTTGTTCATGTGTCGAAGGTTGAACAACCATATCCGGCGAGGTATGGCGACGACTATTGTCATAACCATAGCTCCAGACATCAGCGGGATCAGTTAAAATTTGATCTTTATTGAGGATTTTTTCTACTGCTTCAATGAAGGCAGGATTTAATACAGAATGAGTCACAATATTAATAACTAATTATTTCTCAGGAAATAAAATAGCATCTATCTGATCGCACAAACAATGAATGGTGAGTAAGTGTATCTCCTGAATTCGTGCGGTTGATTCAGAGGGCACGCGAATTTCAATATCGTTTTTATTCAATATTTTAGCGACTTGTCCACCGTCACGACCAGTCATTGCAATAACGACCATTTTTTGTTCATGAGCTTGTTCAATTGCACGTACAACGTTGGGAGAAAAGCCACTGGTTGAAATTGCCAGTAAGACATCATCAGGTTTTGCTAAAGCATCTATTTGGCGCGCAAAAATTTCATCATAGTGATAATCATTTGAAATGGCAGTGAGTGCCGACGTATCTACCGTTAATGCAATGGCTGCCAGTGCAGGACGTTCGCGCTCAAAGCGACAAACTAATTCAGCAGCAAAGTGTTGTGCATCTGCAGCCGAACCACCATTGCCACAACTTAATATTTTATTGCCATTTTTAAGTGCTGAGGCCATCTTTTCAATTGCCGTTGATATAGGAGTGTTAAGAAGAGTATTCGCATCTTGTTTGGCCTGAATACTGGCATCAAAAATTGCCTTAACATTGTTTGCTGTATTGTTTGTGCTCATAGTGCTTCCTTTATACCCCAAATGCGTTTTCAATCCAGTCAAAGTTTATTTTACTGATGTCATTTGTTTCAATAAAACCGGTTATTGATACCACATCAAATCTTGCTGGATGTTGATTTAGTTTAGCATTTCGCTGTAAAAATACAGAGGCTGCTTTAATTAATTTTGCTCGCTTAGTTGCGGTAATTGATTCAGCACCACTACCAAAATGGGTATTTCGACGATAACGAACTTCTATAAAAACCAAAGCATCATTATCTTGCATAATAAGATCAATTTCACCTAAGCGGCAGTTGAAATTTTTCTCAATTAACTTAAACCCTTTATTTTCTAAAAACTGGCAGGCAAGGCTTTCGGTATATTCACCTTGCTTGCGTGTTGTTGTCATTACTGGTTAGCTTGTTCAAGTAATATTGGACGGCCACTACGGAAGTAAACCCAGCTTAATTGCCTCTTTACCCGCTGTTTTTCGTCCAGACTTAAACTGCCGGTTTCACCCTGATAACGTTCGTAGGGATATGTTTTTAACGTGTTTAATGCTGCTATGATATTAAACGCATCAACACCCATTGCATACAAACGCTGGTGTTTATTACCTGCTTTAGATATTAATGGTTCTATTTTAGTTCGCAAGCCATGGCGTGAAGTTGTTTCTGATAATACCCAGGGCATATCACCAAAACGAATACCATCCATATCACGATCACGCTCCGGATTTAAATTACCCGTAAAAATATGTGATGTTGCATAAACAGGAACCTGACTGGCATGAAAAAATTTTAACTGAGGGCGAATTTGTCGTGCTTGTCTTGGAAAGCCCGCAATGAAAATAAAATCAATATCCTGACGACGATACGTTGAGTATTTTAATTTTGTTTTAAGCAATCTGGAGAGTTTACGGTAACGTTTTTTACTATCATCAATATTTAATAACTTGCGAATAGGTAAAGAAAAATCATTTTTACTCGAATTATAACTTTGTTGTTCTACAACACGTCCACCGATTTGTTCCCAGCGATCACGAAATGCTTTATAAACACGATCTCCCCATGGACCAACGGGAGTGAGAACAGCTGCGTTAACATGACCATCTAACCATGTTCGTTCTGCAACCTGAAGTGCTTCTGCTTCTGGTGATAAGCCAAACTGGTATAAATCTTTAGGGACGGTATATTCACTGCTGATATAATTAAGCGCAAGAGTGGGTACAGATAACTCATCCTGATCAGCCAGTTTAGTAATCGATGCTTTGTTCAATGGCCCAATAATAAATTGCGCACCATTTGACACAGCTTGTTCATAAATATCTTCAATTTTTTCCGGGTTACCTTCAGTATCATAAATGCGAATTTTAATATTATTTTTGTTTCGCTTTGCATAATAAGAGGCAATTAAACCATCTCGTATCGCATTAGCGGCATTTGCAAACCGGCCGCTTAACGGCAAGAGTAAAGCAATATTTTTTGGTAAAGTAACATCTTCCTGTTTGCGATTACGCAAACCTTCAACTAATGATGCGAGTACAGGATGTTGAACATAACGACGCTGCCAGTTTGTAATTGCAGCACGTAATAAAGTTGGATTAAGTTGATATTTTTTCGATAAACGAACCAGTTCCATCCAGCCACCTAATACGTCGGGTGCTTTAGCCGGTTGCAATAGTTGTAATGAACGTTCGCTCAATAATGCTAATGATTCCCATATTAATTGCTGGCTGCGTAAAATTTCTTCATCATTTTTTAAATAATGTCCTTGCGCTATATATTCTTCTGCAGTTGTGATTCGATCTCCCTGCATTGAAAAAGCTTTTGCACGTAATTCATGAAACTCGGCAAAATTAAGCGAAGGACTATCGGCAGTTAAAGGTTGGTTGAGTTGTAATAGAACTTCTTCCGCATCTCGTTCAGCTAGTGCAATGTGCGCGCGTGTTAACCGCGCAAGATCAGACTGTTTAATACTGCCATCATCAATTTCAATTGTTTGGAAAAGTTGAACTGCCTGAGTTAATCGTTCAGCTTTAACGTAAGCAATAACTGCGCGAAGTCGTAATAAAATTTGTTCTGTTCCGGCAGTGCTATTCGCTTGTTGATTAAAGCTTATTGCTGCTTCAGAATATTGTTTATTCAGATAGAGCAGTTCGGCATCACTTGCGCCTTCGGGCGTGTAGCTTGGTTTACTTGCGCAACTGGCTAAAATCAGAGTAATGGTGAAAAGAGCGATAAACTTAAAAAAATGTTTCATAGTTATTTTTGTCTGTTATGTAGGTAGAATTAAGGTGGCTATTGTTAACTTCTGTAATATTTATTGACTGACTTTGCAATCTCGTGATTTTACAACATTAAGCAGGATTATACCGTGTCATTTAAAAAAGGTTCTTTGTACATTGTCGCAACTCCGATAGGAAATATGGGAGATATGACAGAACGTGCGCAAAATATATTAAAAGACGTGGATGTGATTGCTGTGGAGGATACACGCCGTAGCGGTCAATTATTACGTAATTTTGAAATTTCGACACCGATGATAGCAGTTCATGAACATAATGAGCGCCAGATTTGTGATTCGTTACTTGAAAGAATCAGTAAGGGGGAAAGTATTGCGCTGATTTCAGATGCGGGCACCCCCTTGCTCAGTGACCCAGGCTATTTTTTGGTGAATCAGGCCAGAGCACGGGATATTAGTGTGGTTCCGATCCCTGGCGTATCGGCTGTGATCACCGCATTATCGGTTGCAGGCTTACCGACGGATCGTTTTGTTTTTGAGGGTTTTCTTCCCGCTAAATCTGCAGCCAGACAACAAAGATTAGAAAAACTCAAAGATGACACGCGAACGGTCATTTTTTATGAAGCGCCCCATCGTATTGTCGATATGCTGAAAGATTGCCAACTTGTTTATGGTGGTCAGAGAAAAGTGGTTTTGGCGCGTGAGCTGACAAAAACCTTTGAAACAGTACACGGTGATGAGCTGGATGAACTAATTCCATGGGTAGAAGCTGATGAAAACCAGCGTAAGGGTGAGTTTGTTGTTTTAATGCAGGGAGCGGAGACCCGGGAAGACAAGGGGATTGATGCTGAATCTGAGCGTATCTTATTGATTTTACTAAAAGATTTACCGGTTAAACAGGCAGCGGCTTTAGCGGCGAGTATTACTGGTTTTAAGAAAAATGCGTTGTATCAGTTTGCGTTAGAACTAAAGAAATAATAGATTTTCTACAAAGTAGCCAAATGCTGCAAATGTGAGATGTGGAATTGGGGTAGTCAAATCAAGACCGTCTGCCACACGGATGTGGCAGTCGAGCGGCCATGGATGGCATGTTTTGCGCGTCTTGATTTGACTACCCCAGTTTCATATCGATTTAGAGCTTAAAATGTTTAAATAAGCACTAAATGCTTGATTTATATACCAGATAATCAAGTATACTCGCATCCGGAGTTGGCCAGGCAGTCGCGCTATGCTATCTATAGTATAGGGAGGAAAGTCCGGGCTCCATAGGGCAGGGTGCCAGGTAACACCTGGGGGGCGCGAGCCTACGGAAAGTGCAGCAGAAAATATACCGCCTAAGGTTCTTTTCGGAGAAAACGGTAAGGTTGAAATGGTGCGGTAAGAGCGCACCGCGTCGGTAGTAATATTCGACGGCATGGTAAACCCCACTCGGAGCAAGACCAAATAGGGGAACAACGTGTGGCCCACATGGTTCCCGGGTAGGTTGCTTGAGATGCATGGTGACATGTATCCAGATGAATGACTGTCCACGACAGAACCCGGCTTATCGGCCAACTCCACTTTCTAACGGGATGAATTTTGTGTCTGCATCATCTGACGTGTCTTTTTAAGATCCCAGTCATTGCGTAAAGACATGACATACCATACTAGTTGCCAGCGTTGTTTTTCTTCAAGGAAATCTGCGAAAGAAGGCATGGGGGTACCATCAAAACCGGTTGAAAAGGTTTGGTAAATACCCTGAGGATCACTGCCGCCAACAAATTTACCCGCCTCGGTAAAATCCCTTGGTGTCATAGGCAAGCCGTTGTCATCTTCTAGTTGTCCAGCAGAAGGGCCATCCCCCAGTCCGCGTTCACCATGGCATTTGGCACATTTCATTTGTTTGTAAACATCTTGCCCATTAACCAGCATTTGTTCATCGGGTATAGGAGGCTCTGCAATTGAAACGGGTGGTTCCTGATCCTCTTTTTCTTCTTGCCAGCGTTCAGAAAAACTTTTGATATAAGCGACGAGTGCCCAGCGATCACGCTCCGGTAAAAAGGCAAAGGCTGGCATGTCTTCATCCGGCACCAGTCCTCTGGAAATGGCGATAAATAAATCCCGATCAGAAGGCAAGTAACCACTGGGGGATTTGCGAATTTTAAATATTGCATCAATAAAATTTCGCGGTTTCCGTGGTAACCAGAATTCTGGATTAAATTTGGTGATGGTCCAGTCTGCACCTTC
>Ga0316208_1001503_pt1 | contig 21674 bp, 16 predicted proteins | sample 3monopyrite_MG_FD_204944 | JGI IMG/M metagenome (GOLD analysis project Ga0316208, IMG submission 204944) | Microbial mat bacterial communities from mineral coupon in-situ incubated in ocean water Damariscotta River, Maine, United States -... | ecosystem: Environmental > Aquatic > Marine >...
GATTGGTACTCTGTACGGAGGGGTCAGTGAGGTGATGGATATGAGATTGATCGGACGGATACTGCTGTTGGCTTTGGTGTTGGGTGTGATTCCGGCGTGTCGAAGCGTCTATCCGCGATCAGCCCCCCAACCGACCCCCATAAGTGTGGCGCACACTGGATCGGTACCAGCCGATACCGAGGAGACCACGATTGAATCCATGTGGCCTGCGCGGTGGGGGGTCGATGTCGTCACGGAAGGAACAACGGTCGGCATCATCGTTGAACTCGATCATCCAGCATCCCAACTCGTCCCGGCCCACCTCTCACGCTTCCATCGGCTCCGCACCGGAGAAACCGAATACAGCGATTCCCAAGCACTCGCAGCGGGGATGGGAATGGACCAGCCCTACAAGTTCCAACCCGAAGGGCCAGGGTGCTATTTGTTCGTCCATCAGCCGCCCTTGGACGAATCAGTACCAACACCATCCAAAGACCAAGAACCAGACTTGGCGTTCAAGTTCATTAGTGCCCAGCGGACATCCGAGGCGGCCGACCACGGAACAGAAGATCAAATCGAGTTGGAACGGACCTGGTTGACCTACCGGAGTCCAACCAAAGAACAGGACTCGGCTGGTCTGGTGGTGTTGCTCCCCGGGATGTTCGGGACACCAGAGCCGGTGATCAATGGTGTTGAAAAATACCTGCGGGCCAAGGGCTGGTCGGTGTTGCGGATGCTGTCGCATCCGTCACGGTTTACCCAGCGGCAGCAGTTCGCCGTCGTTGGAGGTGACGAAGCCAAAGTGGCTGGGGAGATTGCCCATATGTTTGATACCCGGGCTGCCGAGGCGGCGTACGCGGCGTCGGCTTCGGTTCGATTTGTCCATGATCGGTATCCTGGCGATGCAGACAAGCCGGTGGTGTTGCTGGGGATGTCGGGTGGAGCGATGGTGCTGCCGACGGTGTATGCGTTTGAACCGTCGTTGTACAGTGCGGGGGTGTTGATCGCTGGGGGCGGGAATTTTTTGGAGATCAATATTCGATCCAACTATTCCAAATGGATCGACTCGATTGATCTGGACGGCGATCCGTCTGATCCGGAGATTCAGGAGCCCGAAAGAGCCCAGTTGCAGGAGTTGGCGCGTTTGTACATGACGATGTCGAAACTTGATTCATTGCATACCGCTGAATCCATGCGTGGGGTTCCGGTGTTGATGTTGCATGGGAGTACGGACAAGGCGGTGCCTGCATCGACGGGTGATGCGTTGTATCAAGCACTCGGCAAACCAGAGCGATGGGTGTATCCGGTTGGGCACGAGTTGATCTTCGCGGGTTTGCCATTGCAGGTGCCCAAGATCGAGAAATGGATCCGTGGGCAGGTGCTCGATGCAGAGGATTGATGGCCAAAAGCCATGTTCAGTCGTTGAGCCGATACTCGACGAGCGGCAGGGCCGATCCGAGGGGGTTGGACTGGTCGATGGTCAGGCCGATGAGTTGACCCGGCCTCATCCATTGAACCTGTTGGGCTGAGGGACCATCGGTGAGCACATCGACAGTCCGGCTGATGATGGGATTGTGGGAAATCACCGCCAAGACCGGTACTTGGGACTGGCTTTGGATTTGGGCCTGCGAGATCACCTCCAGAATATCCGACACCGTACGATGGGCGGCGAGCCGATCTTCGGACCGATGCGGAAGATCAAGCGCGTCCCAGATTGAGGTGGCGGTTTGTGTGGTTCGCTGGTAGGGTGATGCGAGGACACTGGTGGGGGTGTTGTCACCTTGTTGAGTGAGAAAGCGGGCGATGGCGTTGGCTTGTGCGAGTCCCTGGGTGGTGAGGGTGCGGTCTGCGTCTTGGCCGGTGTCGGATTGTTCGTGTGCTTGGCCGTGTCGGATGAGGTAGACGATCATGTGGTTGCTCCGGTGGCAAAGGCGGCCGTCCCGATGGTGTAGCCACCAAAGACCCCCAGAAGGCCGAAGAGAAGCGAAGCCACGACATACACCGCCGCGGCTCCGGTGCGTTGGTTCTGGATGAGTTCGAGCGTTTCCCAGCCGAAGGATGAGAAGGTGGTGAATCCGCCGAGGATGCCAACGATGAGGAAGAGCATGGCCGGGGATTGTTGACCATCTCCGCGCGCGATGACCCACGCCCAGGCCCCCCCGATGATGGCGCATCCAATGAGATTGACAGTTAGTGTGGCAATGGGATACAGGTCGAGCCAGTGTTTGGGTTCGAGGTCTTTGGGGGTCCAATGGGCGACGAGTTGTCCGATGCCGTATCGGCCCATTGAGCCGAGCCCGCCTCCGAGGAATACGAGTACAAGTTTGAGCATGGGTAATTCTCGCGTGTGGATGGTCTTTGGAGTGTAGCGGAGATTCGGTATCTGTGGCGACTAGATCCCTGGGGCTTTGGGCCCGGTGTCCGAGGCGTGGCGGTACGCTGTGAACGAGCCGAGGATTGCGTAGATGATCGACGATGGCGCGAGCAATCCGTGCAGGGCACCCTTGGTGTTGTGATAGAGGAAGTTGGAGAGCGATTCGCCTTGGGCAAAGTGCCAGTTGATGACGGTGATCGGGAAGGAAACCGCCACAAAGACCACCAGCGTCACCATCGCCGCGACGATCCCGAGGGATTTGGAACCTCCTCCGCTGGATTTGAACGCCAAGACGCCGATGACCGAGCCGCCGATCCAGACAAGTTGGTCGAGCCGAGGGCGGTAGTCGGGAAAGAGTTGTTTGAGAAACCAGATCAATCCGAGCCACACGATTCCCCACGCGATGGCAACCCCAACGGCGACCACCGCCCCCCGACCGGTCTGAGGCAAGATGCGGGCGGCTGGGGTCTGCCGAGGTGGTGGTTCGGTGGGTGTCGGCCCAGCCGGACGCAATGAGAGCAACTCGGCGATGGCATCGGGTTCGGTGTTGCTTGGTGTTCCAAGATTGATGCCCGTATTGAGCGTCGGGTGGGTTGGTTGTTGGTAGGTTCCAAGGGAAGCGAGGTACTGGATGATGGCGTCAGAATGGGCATCGGTGAAATCCAAACCAAGCGTTTGGAAACTTTCCTGGAGGTGCTTGATCGGGTTGCGAATGAGTTGTTCGTGGCTCACAAAGCTGATGCGTCCTTCGTCCAAGGCCTGGGACTGCATAATGGTGGCTCGTTCGATGTCGAGGTATTCATGGACAATCCGATCGCGGAGGACGGTCGAATCGAGCGGGTCTTGGAGCAGATGGGACGACAAAGCGTGGTGCATCCGCATGTTGGATTCGATGACTTGGGTTGGATCGCGTCTCACATGCAGAAATCGGACACGATGACCAAAGACCTTGACCAGTTCGGTGATGTGGGCTCCGTGGCTGGGGGTTTTGAGGATGAGGAGTTTGTCTTGGTTTCTGCGCGTGACTTTCCAAGCAAATCCTGCGATGGTTCTTCGCCAGCGGCTTCGTTCTGCTTCTGAACAATCCTCCAGCGTGTTCCATTTTTTCCAACGATCCCACTGATGCGGGAAGATCAATCGTCCCGGGAGTGTCGAGCACATGCCCCAGCCGGCGAGGGCAAAGTCATCCTCAGCCGGCCAATGGGGTCCAAAGCCCACCCCGTCTTGTGGGCGTGATGATCCCAAGAACGGGACAAGCAGAAAACGGGTGACGGCCCAACTGAAGGTGAACCCCTGACCAAGCAAGGCCTGGTACCACCGCGGGGTGACGGAGTTTGGATTGCAGGCCAGCAAGTTGTGGGCGTGGGTGGTTCCTGAACGGTAGTAGCCAACGACAACCAGAACTCCAGGCAGATGGTCAAATCGTTCTGAGGTCTTGTTGAAAAACCACCAGCCGAGCCCGAAGAGGATTCGTTCCGGGAGCGACCAGATGGTGCCGATGATGCTCGTGAATCCGATTCCGAGCAGGCGGATCCAGTACCGGGGGTGGATCCATTGCCCGTAGAGCATCCGGAGCCAGACATCAATGGGTGCCAGAGCCAGCAGATGGGCAACGGGCATCGCAAGCTTGGCGTGTTTGGAGTGGTTGGAATTGGGTTGTTGTTTGTGAACGCTCACCATTGAGGATATGCCTAGGAAGTGCGGGTCGTGTTTGATGGGAACCGGGCGTTGGTTCTGTGCCCGCTGCGTGTTGCTTGCGTACTGTCTTTCAATGAGTACCACCACGACCACCAGCACCCGGCCCCACCCACTTCTTGTCTCGCTCGGTTTGACCACCCACCCTCGCGTGGTGATGGACATCACCGGGAACGAAACCCCAGAGAGCGACGGGATCATTGTCGTCCACAACCCGGCTACCGGACAACCCTTGGCTGGTGTCCGGCTCGACGACGCGGCGTCGTATGAAGCGACCACCGCCAAGGCCGCCGAAGCATTCAATTGTTTTCGCATGGTTCCGGCCCCTCAGCGCGGAGAGATGGTCCGACGCATCGGCAACGAGTTTCGTGCGGTGCTCGAAGACTTGGGTTCGTTGTTGTCATTGGAAATGGGCAAAATCAAGGCCGAGGGAATTGGTGAGGTTCAAGAGACGATTGATATCGCGGACTACGCGGTGGGCATGTCTCGCCAGTTGTGCGGGATCACGATGCCGTCTGAACGACCAGAACACGCGATGAAGGAGCAGTGGTTGCCATTGGGTCCGATCGGTGTGATTACGGCGTTCAACTTTCCCAACGCCGTCTGGGGCTGGAACGCGATGCTCGCGGCGATCGCCGGCGACACAACCGTCTGGAAACCGTCGCTGCTCGCGCCACTGACGGCCATCGCAACCAACATGATCGGTGAGAAAATCGCCAAGGAAATGGGATTTGACAACATCTTCCAACTCGTTATTGGCACCGATGATGTGGTCGGTGAGACGATGATCGCGGATCGTCGGTATCCGCTGATCAGCGCGACGGGATCGTGCCGGATGGGTCGGCGGGTCGGCGCGGTGGTCGCCGGACGGCTTGGCAAGTGTTTGCTCGAACTCGGCGGAAACAACGCAGTGATTATTGAGGCGGACGCGGATCTGGACTTGGCCCTCAAATCGACGGTCTTTGGCGCTGTCGGGACTGCTGGGCAGCGGTGTACTTCTACTCGGCGATTGATTATCCACGAATCCATTGCCGACGCGTTTACCGCCAAACTCGTCAAGGCGTACGAGACCGTCAAGATCGGGGATCCATTGGATGAATCGGTGCTGATGGGCCCATTGATCTCGGAAGTTGCGGTCCAGCAGTACGAACACGCGGTCAGCGAATCTGTCAAGCAGGGCGGAACACTGATGACCGGGGGCGAGCGGGTCGAACTCGGTGGGGAGTTGAGCGGGGGTCACTTTGTCAAACCGACCATCATCAAGGTGCCTGCAAACAACGAACTCCCAATGGCGATGGACGAGACCTTCGCGCCGATTTTGTATGTATTCACTCACAAGACACTCGACCAGGCACTCGAGATGCATAATCGCGTGGATCAGGGCTTGAGCAGCGCGATCTTTACGGGATCGTCCAACGCGGCCCAGCGGTTCTTGACACCGACCGGAGCGGGTTCAGATTGCGGGATTGCCAATATCAATCTGGGGACATCTGGCGCTGAGATCGGTGGGGCGTTCGGCGGCGAGAAGGACACCGGGGGGGGACGCGAGTCAGGTTCTGATGCGTGGAAGGTGTACATGCGCCGGCAGACCTGTACAATCAACTATGGTACTGAGCTCACACTTGCACAGGGGATTCGCTTTGAGTAAGCAACAAGCAACCGCGGATACTCTGGCCAATACGGCCATCGCTGATGTCCTCACGGGTATGACCATCGGGCTTGGTGCTGGATTGACGGCCGCACGCGGGATCCATGCGCTCGCCCAGCGGGTGATCGACGAGGGGCTTGACATTAACTGTGTCGCGGCTTCTGAGCGAGCCGAGGATCTTGGGCGTTCACTTGGGCTCAAAATAATTGACTTTGCGATGCTCGAAGAGATTGACCTCTTGATTGACGGTGCCGACGAGGTTGATCGATCGATGGTGGTTCTCAAGGGATCACGCGGGGCGATGACCAGGGAACGGATTTTGTGCTGGGCGTCCAAGCGGACAGTGTTTATGGTTGGGGAGAAGAAGGTCGCGGCCGAGAAGGTCGGGGTCTCGTGCCCGCTCCCAATCGCGATCATGGCATACGGAGTTGCATCGACCCGAAAGGCACTCCGGCATATCGGGATCAACGGGGTCATCCGTCAGGATTTGGATGGCCGATTGTTCCTGACCGACAACGGGAACCTTGTACTCGATGCGACGATCAACGGGTCTGAAAATCTTCCTGAATTAGCGATGGGGCTCAACGATATTCCAGGGGTCATTGACCATGGGTTGTTTATTGATGAAGCCGATACCATCCTGATCGAGAATGAAGACGGGGCCATCGAACGATTGGATCGTGTTGGAACTTAGACCGGAACCTAAACCGGATAACCAAATCGCTCGCAGATCGCGTTGAGGCGTTCGAGTTGATCGCCCATACACTCGTTGAATGGGACCCATTTGGCCAATGATCCGGTGTAGATGCCTTGGGCGGCTTGGTTGGGTTGGAGCGTTGGCACGATCCGCTTTCGCTTTGAAAAATTCAGACACGCATCATCCCATGGAAGGCCTGCAAACTCAACAATCTCTCGCGTCTGCGTTTCTGGGTCTCTGACAATTTTCTCGTAGTCTCCGACCCGGATTTCAATCCAAGGCGCGGCTTGGGGGATGAGTTCGAGCCAATGTTCGTGCATCTGGAGCCGGACTTCGATCATATTGACGATGGATTCAAACTTGTTTGACCAGCCGTGCCCGTGTGCGAAGTTTCGGAAGAAGCATGAGAGCGCGATGTCACGGGGATCGCGCCGAGTGAGAATCATCTTGGCACCCGGAGCAACCGCCGAGAGGAACCCGATGTGTTCATCATTTCCGGGGTGTTTGTCAACGACAAACTGGTTGCCTCCGGATCGCAAGTAGAGGTCTTGGAGTATTTGGGCACCGATCTTGGATCGCTTTTTGGTAGAGAGTCTACTGATATATTCACGGGATGGTTTTGGGAAGAGTTTGAGATCAGCAGCGGCTTTGATGAGGAACGGGGCTTCGCCGGCACTCTCGGCTTGGGGATGCGCTGAGAGAATCTGTTCGAGCAAGGTGGTGCCCGAGCGCGGCATGCCTGAGATCATGAGCATCTGGGGCAACGGGTTTGGGCCTGAATCATTGGGTTCCAATGATTTGAGCATCTCAGGATTGAAGATGTCCATGATGGTGTTGATACGCGTGACATAGTCTTCGATGCCTGTATTGATCTTGTTTTTGACGGCCCCTTTGATCACATGCCGACCGAAACCTCCATCGGTTTTGAGTTCATTGCCCCGTTTGGCGGCCTCCCAAGCACCCTTGTAGTTTTGCTGTTTTTCGAGGAGCGTCGAGAGCATGTATTCGAGCTCGATCCTCGGAGCGTCTTTGATTGTGGGGTCGCTCAAACGCTTCTCGATCCGATCCACGGCTTCGTCTACACGCCCCGCTTTGGGAGCCAGTTCGCCAAGGGTATGGTCGAGGTCCCAACTGTCGACCCCGCGTCGATTGGCATCATCAACAAGGGCCAATGCTTCGTCTTTTCGGTCTTCGTATTGCAGAACCGTTGCCAGCCGGGCGATGGCGGGGGGGTGGTTGGGTTCGATCGCCAGGGTCTTGTCCAGCGCATCGTGGGCTTTGTCCAGATACCCGGCGTAGGCGCATGCTTGGGCCAAGGTGTACATCATGTGCAACTGTGAATGACCGGCTGCACCTGCGTTCTCAACGATGGCGATTGCATCGTCATACTTGCCAACCATCAAACAGAGCAGGGCCGTTCGTGAGCGGGCTTTGAGGGCGTTTGGATGGTCACGGTGTCTGGAGAGGAAGCGTTTGTAGAGTTGGATGGCGCCGAGGATATCGCCTGTTTTTTCGAGCTGCTGGGCTTCTGTCACATAGGATTTGGCGGTCTTTGGTGGCATGGATGGAGGGTAGGCAAACACAAAGGCCAGAACAGGGGCAAGAACACGGGAAGATTCGGGGGTTTATTCTGGGTCCTATTCTGGATCGGGCAGATCACGGAGGAACTCGATGAGCCGATTACGGGTCGGGGATTGGGCATCGCGGACATAGGCGCCGGCCACGCCACAGGCGGCGGCGAGGCATTGGTTGAGTGTCAATCCAGCGTGCTGGGCAAAGCTGAATCCGCCTCCGAAGTGATCCCCGGCTCCGGTTGAGATTCTGGGTTTGCGTGTGTATGGCCCGGCGAACCATCCCGATTCATCCTGATCATCGGCGGCCCCGGCCCCGGTGTGCTGATGGATAACAATGCACGACAATCCCAAGTGTTCACGAATGCGACGGGCCGCTTGCGGGACCATTGCGCTGAGGGCCTGGTTGTGTTCGTCGTCGTAGACCTCCATGCCCAGGACATTGGCGATCCGTCCGCTCTCGGCCAGGTTGAGCCCCAGGGTCACCGGGACATGCTCTTGGAGTTGTTGAATGAGTTTCATTGCTCGGGCAATGTCGGCATCGGTTCTTTTGGCGGGATCTGAAAGGTCCAGAAAGATTCGGCGGTTGGGGTTGGGTGTGATATTGGGGAAGATGTCGGTGCAGAGTCCTTGCCAGATGCCTTCGACGCCTGCCACGAGGGTCCAGTTGACTACCGAGAGCAGGGTGGTCTGGTTGAAGAGTTCAATGAGTGTGTCGAGTCCCAAGGATTGTTTGATGAGATCCCAGGTGACCCGTTGGACGGATTCGGGTTTGCCCAGCATGATCTTGCCGTCTTCGAACTCCAACGCATCGGTGTGTCCGGGTGGGCAGATGGGGATGACACGGCTGCAATGGTCGGCGAAGGGTTTGTAGATGGGGTCCAGGCGGTTCCAATCGTTTTCTCGTGAGACGGCGCCGATGTAGGTGACAGCCGCGCCCAGTGATCCCAGTGCGCTGCTCAGGAGCGGGCCATTGCCTCCGAACCGGACATCTCTGACGACCATTTCAAGATTGGCACTTTTGCCGGCGGCCGCTCCGCATCGGGCGGCGAACTCCGGGATGGTCTTGATGCGGTCGTAGTCGTCGGGGCTCATCGAATGCCGTTGATTGACGACATGGATGATCGAGTCGATGAACCCATCGAAGCCCACCAGTGCGTGAATCTTGGAAAAATCACGCTCCAGAGCGTCTGCGGCTTGGTTTGCAACTTCAGTACGATTCACATTCATGCCTGTAGCATAGACCCAACGAGGTTCATAGAATCACCCATGAGCACCATCGTCCTGGCAACACAGAACCCCGGCAAAGTCGATGAACTCCGAGCACTCTTGGGAGGTTCGCAGATCCATGTCCTTGGATTGAACGAGTTGGGAGAGTCATTTTCAGAACCCGATGAGACCGGCGAGACCTTTATCGACAACGCAACCATCAAGGCCGTCACTTACGCCAAGGCGACCGGGCGGGTGTGTTTGGCCGATGATTCTGGATTGGAGATCGACGCTCTTGATGGCAGGCCTGGGGTGATCTCGTCGCACTACGGCTTTGATGGTGTCATTGAGGGCCGAGCCGCGGAACTGACCCGACACCAACGCGACGAACACAACATCGATCGAGTGATGGCCGAGATGGAACTGGTTGATTTTGAGGATCGGTCGGCGCGGTTTGTGTGCGTGATGGTCTTGGCCGATCCTGATGGGAATATCTTGGCGACGAGCCAAGGGAAGTTTGAGGGGCGGATCGGGCTCTCGTGTGATGATCCGCATGCGGCTCCGTGTGACTGTGTGCCTCGGGGAGGCAACGGGTTTGGGTATGACCCGATTTTCTTGATCGAACCAGACTACATCAAGACCAGTGCCGAGCTCGATGCCCAGGCCAAGAACAAGATTTCTCATCGCGGCCAGGCGGTCCGGGCGATGATCGAGCAGATCAAAGGGTTCGATCTGGACTGATCTTGAAGACTGCGAGAACCTAGAATCCTCCATGACCACCGCAGTGCTGCCCAATCTTGATCCCGCTCTTGAATCCATCGCCAAGAAGGTCCACAGCGGGCAGCGATTGACGCTCGATGACGGGTGGACGCTCTACAACACACAAGACCTCTGGGCAGTCCTTGAACTCGCCAAGTTGGTCCGCGACCGGATGCACCCCGGTGTGGCGTACTACAACATCAATAGGCACCTCAACTACTCCAATGTGTGCGCCCTGTCGTGCAAGTTCTGCGAGTTTGCCCGCAAGCAAGGCGACGAAGGCGAATACACCCGTGATCTTGAGTACATCAAAGAAGAGGGACGCAAGGCCGCCGCGTCGGGGGCGACTGAGATGCACATTGTCGGGGGATTGAATCCATACCTTCCGTTTGAATACTACACGGACATGCTCAGGACATTGACCGAGGTCGCGCCGAGTGTGCATCTCAAGGCGTTCACGGCCGTCGAACTTGTGCATCTGGCACGCATCGCTAAGGTGTACAAAAAGGAGGACATCAAGAGCGGGGTGCGTTGGGTGCTTGAACGGCTGATGGATGCCGGGCTTGGTTCGCTGCCGGGTGGTGGGGCCGAGGTGTTTGATGATCGGGTGCATCGCGAGGCGTTCAAGACCAAAATCGGCGCCCACGAATGGCTCGATGTGCATCTGGTCGCCCATGAACTCGGGCTCAACACCAACTGCACCATGCTCTATGGGCATGTTGATACCCGCAAAGAACGCCTGCGTCATATGGAAATCCTGCGAAGATCACAGGATCAAGCGTTGCATCGGTTGGGATATGAGAGCGGTGCCGATGGATACATCGCCCAAGGTGTGCAGGAGTCGGCGGAGATTTTCGCGCCGGTGATTACACTTACAGGAAAGGGCGCAGCGCTGCCGACGCCCGCGATGTCGTCCAAGGGCGGGTACTACCAGACCATCACGCCGCTTCCGTTCTTTCCTGATGGGTCTGAGCTCGAACACCTCAGCGGGCCGGCGGGGGTTGAGAACCTGCGGACGATTGCCGTCACGCGATTGATGCTCGACAACTTTCCGCATGTCAAAGCATTCTGGATTATGCAGTCGCTCTCGATGGCCGAGGTTATGCTTCAAGCGGGGGCCGACGATATTGACGGGACGGTGGTGTGGTACGACATCACCAAAGCGGTGGGGGATGGCACGCACCAAGAAACCACAGCGGCGGATCTGATCCACGCAATCAACGAGGCGGGCTACGACGCGGTCGAGCGGGATACTTTGTATCGGCAAGTGGTGCGTGATGGGAGCAAGTGGTCTACCAGAGATCGACCATCGTCGTGATCTCTACTTTAGGGGGTGGTGGGGATTAGAACTTCCAGCCGACGCCCATGTAGTAGTTGATGTCGTTGGGCTTGATCCCGACGCCTGGGGTGGAGTCGTGGCGGTGTTCGATGCCAGCGTTCATGGTCATGCCGGTTTCTTGGTCGATGATGACTTCAATCCCGGCCCGGTTGTTCCAGCGGAACTCGCCGAAGTCGTCGAAACTTGGGTAGTAGGTTGTGCTGGCGGCGAGCTTGGTGTTGGTTGAGAGCTGATGGGTCCAGTCCAGACCCAGCAGGCCTTCGGGGACGAGTTTTTCTTCGGCGTCTTTGCCCGCTTCATACGAACCACCGAGACCGACTCGGCCGATCAGTGTGGTCTTGTCGTTGCTGACAAACTCATAGCCGACACCCAAGGCGCCGCTGAGCCGGTGTTGCCATGCTTGGAACTCGTCGTATTCGTACAGTCCTTCGGCGAAGTACCGCCAGGGGCCTTCGAGGAGCCAGTCGTGGTGGATGCCCAGCTCGCCGCGTGAGGCCGAGCGTTGCCCTTCGGAGTTGGTGTAGAGATAGGATGCGAAGATTCGGGTTTCGTTGGATTCGGTGAGTCGTTCGCCGATGAGTGAGAGTCGGCCTGCGAAGTTTTCGTTGTTGCCTGAGGCGCCGGTGATGCCCGCGCTGAAGCTGTATTCCCAGCCCTCGTTCCAGTCGAGCGGGCGGGTGGCCTCGTCGGCTTGAGCCGAGTCCGAAGCATCAGCATTTGGTTGGGCAGCGGATTGGGCGGACTGGGTGCTTTCTTGTGTGCTGGCGGCTTCCGCGTGAGCGGCGGCCAGTTCCAGTTGAGCCGCTTGGAGTGCTTCTTGGGCGGCCTGGACACGGGCAAGAGCATCGGCGTAGCTCGTCTGGTCGCTTCCCCGTGCGGTTCCAGCGAGCATCAATACAGCAATGGCGATGGGTGTGGCAAAATTCATAACGGTTCCTCCTCATCCAATGGTTCATACTCAGTCCCCACTGAGACACGGAGCAAAGGGGTCAATTCGCAAGATGTCAAGAGGCCTGCTCGAGAGTTGGGTGCAACTGAACAAGGCAAATACCGTACAATCAGATCAGCGTGCCCAAGTCCCACATTTGCCCATCCTGTTTGACCGAACTCGGCTCTATACGGGCTGTCCCTGACCCGCACTATGGGCTTGGGGTCGTAGTATGCCCGTCCTGTTCGCTGGCTTCGGTACGGACTCGGCATCCTGATATTGATTACTGGAGAGGCGTACGGAGATTCCACCAATCGCTGCGGACGGTAATCTCCAAGATGCTGCTGATGGCGTTGCTTGCGGGAGTGATGACGCTGTTGGTCTTTGCGTCAGAAGATATTCTTATGCCCTTCGGCAGGTTTGATGTGATGTATTCATTCAGGATTGGTGATCCTTGGATTATGCTCTTCGGGATCGGGGTGTTGGCGGGGAGCATGACAATTGTGATGGTATCGGTGTTATTGATGAACCATAAGCCGATGATCTATGGGGTGGTCGTGGTGCTTGGACTCACGCTTGTATTCTTCACAGGCGATTTCACCATCAACTGGATCGGAGTCCAACTCGCGAGGATCGGAGACTTCCGTGCTCGTCATTCACTACCACAAACCAGTGACATGCTCGGTCGATTCCAGCGATACGGGATATTGACGGGTGTCTCCTTGTTCGGACTTATCCCCGCCCAGATACTCAGAGGCGTGATCGACCGAGGTCCAGAACGAAGATTCCGACGGCTCCTCCGCAAACGAAGAAAGCAGAGATTGATTCATGACTGATCCCAAGGCCGAACATTTCGACGAAATCCGTGCCGACCGTGCGTGCATCGGGTGTGGGTTTAACCTGTATGGCCAAACTGTGACCAAAGAGGAGCACTACGGGCTGGCGATCGCTCGATGCCCCGAGTGTGGCGTCGTTGCGGCGTTGCAGTCTTATCCGACCATGAGCCATTGGGTCAACCGGTTCCGGGCGTTGCTGACGGCTCTTTGGGTCATTGTTCTGCTGGGGGCATTTATTGGCAACACGATGGCGTTTATGGGTATGGCTCAGGGCGCGGGCAACTTGGCCGGGGACACGATGGGCGAGATCATTGGGCAAGCCCATGCCCAGTGGAGCCAAGAGCAAACCCGTATCCAGGCCCAAGCCAATCAAGCCGTCCAGACCAACGCGGCGGTGACCGTCCCGGGCCTCCCCGTTGGGACGACCATCGTCACGACCAATGGGGTCACAACCATCAACGGCGTTGTTGTGACGCCTACGACCCCGACAGTTCCGACAACGACCACGCCCGGTCAGTACCGTTGGACTTGGCTCACCGCTGGGTGGGCAGAGGATCATCTCGATCAAGTCATTGAAGACCACGGGGGACTCTTGGCAAATCTTGATCGGGATTTTCTTGTGATGCTTATCCCTGGAACCATCGTCTCGGTCGTGTTCGGGATTTTCTGGAGCGTTGCGTTGCTCGGTAGTTCAAAGCGAAAGGCGACCATCGTCCCAATCGTTGCCACACTTTTGGCCATCCTGATTCTGATTGGGATCAGTCTCCCAGACCCGAACTTTACCTATGCATCGAGTTTGTCCCAAGGCCTGTACGCCCCGATCGTTGGGCCGGTGTTTTTGTTCGCGCTGTTGGTGTTGACCCTCTTAGGGGTTTGGATTGGTCGTTGGGTTGCCAGATTGGTGATTGTCTTGGCTGTGCCGCCTCGTAGTCGGGTGCCTCTTTCGATTCTGTGGTCGCGTGATGGGCTTGCACTTCCCAAGCCCAAATAAATAACCCGCCCCAGGTGGGGCGGGTCGGTGGGATTCGATTGGATCAATGATTACTTGTCGTCTTCGTTTGGGGGGTTGACATCAAAGTCCGCGTCGATGACATCGCCTTCGACGGATGCTCCGTCTTCAGCGGGTGCCGCGTTTTGTGCTTCAGCCGCGGCTTGTTCGTAGATGACCTTACCGAGTTCCATCGAAGCGTTTTCGAGTTCCTTGAGGGCTGGTTCGAGTGCTTCTTTGGTGATGTGCTCGTCCTTGATCTTTGTTTCCAGATCGGACATGGCCGATTCGATCTTGGAGCGGACATCGGCCCCGACCTTGTCGCCGTGCTCTTCGAGCGATTTGCGGGTCTGGGCGACCATCGCGTCGGCCCGGTTCTTGAGATCGACGAGTTCGCGACGCTTCTTGTCTTCGTCGGCGTGCGCCTCGGCGTCGGCCTTCATCTTGGTGATCTCGTCATCGGACAAGCCGCCCGAACCTTCGATCCGGATGTCGGCCTTCTTGCCGGTGCCCTTGTCGGTCGCGGAGACCTCGAGGATGCCGTTGGCGTCGATCTTGAAGGCCACTTCGATCTGAGGCGTGCCCCGGGCGGCCGGTGCAATATCAGCGAGCTCGAACATTCCGAGCGTTCTGTTGTCCTTGGCAAACTCGCGTTCGCCTTGAAGGACATGGATCTGCACCGATGGCTGGTTATCGGCCGCGGTCGAGAAGGTCTCGGTTTTGGTCGTTGGGATGGTCGTGTTGCGTTCGATGAGTTTGGTCATCACGCCGCCCATGGTTTCGACACCGAGGGACAGCGGGGTGACATCGAGCAGGAGCACATCCTTGACCGACCCGCTCATCACACCGCCTTGGACGGCCGCGCCGAGTGCCACGACCTCGTCTGGGTTGACGGACTTGGATGGGTCCTTACCGAAGATTTCCTTGGCGATCTCTTGGACCTTGGGCATCCGGCTCGAACCACCGACGAGCACGACTTCGTCGATTTTGCTGATGTCGATCTTTGCGTCCTCTAGTGCGTTCTTGCAAGGGGCGATCAGGCGGTCGAACAGATCGCCGCACAGGGTCTCGAACTTGGCACGGCTCAGGGTTTCCTGGAGGTGCTTGGGGCCCGAGTCCGTCGCGGTAATGAACGGCAGGTTGATGGTGGCTTCCTGAGAACCCGAGAGTTCGATCTTGGCCTTCTCTGCGGACTCCTTGAGCCGCTGCATCGCCATCGGATCGGCCTTGAGATCAACGCCCTCTTTCTTGCGGAACTCGTCGGCAAGGAAGTCGATGAGACGCTGGTCCCAGTCGTCGCCGCCCAGGTGGGTGTCGCCGTTGGTCGAGAGGACCTCGAAGACCGAGCCCCCATCGCCGTCGTCACCGATCTCCATGACGGAGACATCGAAGGTCCCGCCGCCGAGGTCGAAGACCACGATTTTCTTGTTGGATTTCTTTTCGAGCCCGTAGGCGAGAGCCGCGGCGGTTGGTTCGTTGATGATCCGCTTGACGGTAAGCCCCGCGATCTCGCCGGCGTCTTTGGTCGCCTGGCGTTGGGCGTCGTTGAAGTACGCCGGGACGGTGATGACCGCTTCGGTGACTTCTTCACCGAGGTAATCTTCGGCGGTGCGTTTGAGCTCGCCGAGGATCATCGCGGAGATTTGTTGTGGGGAGTATTGTTCGCCTCGGATTTTAACTTGGACGAAGTCCGAATCGCCCCCGGTGAGTTCGTAGGGGATCAATTTTTCTTCTGAGGAGACTTCGCTGTGGCGACGGCCCATGAATCGTTTGATCGAGAACACGGTGTTTTCCGGGTTCGTCACCTGCTGGTGCTTGGCTTGTTGCCCGACGAGGCGTTCGCCCTTGTCGGTGAAGCCGACGACCGATGGGGTCGTGCGGTTGCCCGAGCTGTTGATGAGGACCTTTGGGGTATCCCCCTCCATGACGGCGACGACCGAGTTGGTGGTGCCAAGGTCAATTCCGATGATTTTTCCCATGACTGACTTCCTTTCCGAATCCCTCAGGGCGAGCCCGGAGGGGTGAGTGGTTCTTGTTTGTCATGGGTCTATTTGCAAGCTTCGTGCCAATCAGGTACCCACATCTAGCCACCAATTGATCCGCAGTGTCGGCATCAACAGGGCTTTGGGACATATTTGCCCGCAGACTCTGCCAGTCTGGCACCCAGACCGGCCGGAAAGCAATCTCTCGGAAGATGGGATTCGGAGATTGGCGACCTTGTTTGGAACGACATAAGTGATTGCGTACAAAGAGCTTGTCAAGTATATCGTCGGCAATTCAATTATACGCAAAGTATTTTTCCATAGATTTGATAGAATGTGGTCCAGAGCATCACTTGCCTGTGATGACTCTTGCCCAATTCGGGCGTATTCACTAGGTTTCAAAGGGAGAAACACCATGAATATTCGCACACGTATTTCAACCACACTCGTCGCATCGGCAATGGCTCTCAGCAGCACAGCCCAAGCCGGAGGGCTTGGGAGCGGGCTCGTTGATTTCGAGGACGCACTGGCCTTCTTCGGCCCAGGTGAGATCGATGTCGCGGCAAGCGGGCTTGACACATTCTACGCCGCCGATGGAATGACCATCTCAGCAAGTGAGCCGCTTTGGATGGGCAACGGCGTTTCGAATGGGGACTTTGGAACCTTTCGAATCGAAGGAAGTTCCGGCCCGGGATTCCTCGCACTCTTTGATGGAACGGAAGTCGGCGGCACCGTCACCTTCACTTTCGATGGTCCAGTAAACTTTCTCATCGACCTGATCATCACCTCAGTCCTCGGCACCCAACCTGTGGAGTGCACCGTGACCACAATGCTCGACGGATCAATCGTCGATCATGAAGTCCTGACACTCACGCCGATATCGGGCGATCCCGATGGACAAGTATTCTTCAGGTTATTTAGCAACGCCGATACATTCCACTTCCAGCTTTCCCCGAGTTCAAACCGGGTCCTCGCCTTTGATTTTATCGAATGGACGAACTTGAGTTGTGGTCTAGGCGACATCAACCAAGACGGTTTCCTCAATTTTGGCGACATCAGTGCCTTCCTCCTTGAGTATGGCGCGGGTTGCAATGAGTAATCGATCGGGTTTCAACCATATTTAGTTGATTCATACAAAGATCGCCCAACCGCTTCCGAGGCCGGGCGATCTTTCGTTTTTGACCGATCTGCAAATAAAGGGCTTACTGCCCTTGAGCCAGCGAGAAGCCCGGCACGCCGTCGTACATCCGGATGGGGATGAACTCGGTGATCGTAAACTTCTCGGCAACCTTGGCCAGCAGGTGAACCGTTGGGCCCTGGCCGATCACGGTGCCTTCTTTGAGCTCGAACCGAACGCTGCACTCGTTGACCATTTCCGTATAAGGCGAGCCGGTCGGCCAAACCTGCGTGCCTCGGTTGGAAATCACGGTCAGGTGGAACGGAGTGTTCTCGGTGAGCCGCTGTAGTTTGGCCGCCAGTTCGGTCGGGTTGAGTATGGATTGGAGGAAGATGTCGCACCCACAGACGGTTGTTTTCACCTGCTCGTGGGTGGTCATCATCAGATTCACGCTCGGACGGACCGGGAGTGTGTGGCTCAGTTCATCCTTGCCCGGCACAGTGCAGCCCTCGATGGTCTCTGGGTTCTTGCCAAGATTGTTGGCGATTGCCTGGGCAAAGGCGGTCGTCCCGACGGGTTCGCCCTTGCCTTTGACATCCCCGGTATGGACACCGGATTCGAGCGTATAGAGCAGCGAGTTCTCAATGATCGCGGCCGTCTTGCGCATCCCGATATGACGGAGCATGATGAGCCCCGAGAGCAGCAGACTGGTCGGGTTGGCCAGGTCTTGACCGGCGATGTCCGGGGCCGTCCCGTGCACGGCTTCAAAGATACTGATCTGATCACCAATATTGGCCGATGGCGCAAAGCCCAATCCACCAACCAAACCCGCCGCAAGGTCTGACACAATGTCGCCCTGTAGGTTGGTCAGCACGACCATCTTGTATTTGTCCGGACGAAGCACGAGGTTCATGCACAGCGCGTCGATGATGACATCTTCGGTTTCGATCTGCGGGTAGTCCTGGGAGATGAACTTGAATCTGTCCAAGAAAGTCCCGTCGGTCATCTTCATGATGTTGGCTTTGTGCCCGCAGGTGACCCTGTCGATGCCGAACGCTTTTGCGGTTTCAAAGGCGAATCGGTTGATCTGGTCACAGCCGGGGGTGGTGATGATTCTTTTGGCGGTGTAGGCGTCTGGCGTGAGTCGGTGTTCGATCCCGCCGTAGGTGTCTTCGACATTCTCACGAACGACATAGAAGTCGACGGGGACGCCCGCGCGTGAGTAGACGGTTTCAACGCCGGGGAGTGTTTGGAAGTGGCGGAGGTTGGCAAACGCGCCGAAGGTCTTGCGGAGCGTCACATTGATTGATTTGCCGCCGCCGCCGATCGGAGTACCCATCGGTCCTTTATAGAGGATGCCGGTGTGCTCGATGGTTTCGATCGCCTCGTCGGTCATGCCTCGGGTGTCGCCTTGATTAAAGACTTTGCGTCCCATGTCCACTTCGGTAAAGTCCACAGAATCGAGGACTCCGGCAACTTTGAAGATGTCCAAGCACGCCCGGGTGATTTCTGGACCGATCCCGTCGCCGGGGGCCAGTGCGATGGTTATTTTGCTGGGCATCATGGAAACCTGTTGAGTTGATGGATGGTCTTGGGTCAGCATGGGTATGTTCTCTCGATCTGTTCTCTATGGGCTCGATTGGCACACGCGGCCTAAGCGTTCGGTGATGGCGTGCCAGATTGGTTCGTCGTCTGTGGGGTTGGTATCGTCCGATTCAGGGGGCCGCTCAATCCAGATCATCGAACAACCAGAGAGTTCAGCATCGTGCAATGCGTTATACAGACCACGAGCGTAGCCCGCCGGATCGTGGGGGAGTCTGGTGGATTGCTCGGAGTTCTCTGGATATCCGAGAGACCAGACAATCAAGTACACTCCATCTTCAGCGTGTCCAAGTTCGTCGGTTGCCTTGAGCACCGCCGGGATTGATGGTTGGTAGTGGGCACCGAGGAGCCCCGGTGATTTGGCGATTCGGTCATTCGATGATTCGATGATCTGAATATCTTGATCCAACACCCGGCCAATCTGCACATGGGACACCACACCCGGACGCAGGATGGTGGGCTGGTCGCTGGTCAAATCCAGCACCGTCGATTCGATCCCCGCTCGGCAGCTCCCCCCATCGAGGATCAGCAGATCGTGCCCATCAAACCCACGCGCCACATGGTCGGCGGTGGTTGGGGAAATCCACCCCGATGGATTGGCGCTGGGTCCGACGATCGGTTTGCCATAGGCCTCGATCAATCCAAGCGCGATCGGATGGGCTGGGCATCGCAGCGCGACGGTCGCGCCACCAGCGGTGACCACATCGGGCACCAGCTCGGATTTGTTCAACACCAGCGTCAATGCGCCTGGCCAAAACGCTTCACTGAGTTTCTGGGCATCATCGGTCCAGCCCTCGACCAAATCCTCAGCCATCGACGCGCCCGAAACATGAACAATCAACGGGTTGGAAGCGGGTCGGCCTTTGAGTGCAAAGACCCGCTCAACGGCATCGGTATCCATCGCATCAGCACCGAGCCCATAGACGGTCTCGGTGGGGAATGCGATCGGTTCACCAAGACCAAGCCGAGCGACCGCCGCAACGATTGCCTCAGGCCCTTCAAGAATCTCAGTCACCGACATGGCTGTCTTCCGCATCAGATTTGAGGTCTGGTTTCAGGTTATATTCAGCAACCGATTCGCCCGGGGTCAGTTGATTGGAATCGGGAACAATGAAGTCGATCCGGTTCCGGTTCAGGGTGGTGCCCATCGCTTGGTACAGGTCCACCATCGCGATGTTGTAGTTGATCAAAGCTTGTATCTCAGAGATTTCCGCGTTGGCCAGGGATTCTTGGGTGTTGAGTTCGATATTCAACCGTTCGACGGAGTATCCAGCGTTGGTGAGTTCTTTTTCGACGATCAACGCCCGGAGCGCTTCGCCTTGGGCAACCCGCGAGAGTGTGGTTTGTGAGATCAACGCGTGGTTGGTGACCACGGCATTGAGCGCATTCTTGATGTCCAGCACGATCGATTGGATCGTGCGCCGATACCCGACGATCGATTGCATCCGTTCGAGCCGAGCTCGCCTGAACCCGGCCTCTCCGACCCGATTGCCCAATGGCTGCTCAAAGGTCAGCCCGACCAACCAGTCGTCAACAAGTTTATTGGAGATCGAGCTTTCGTATCCATCGGCGATCGAATCTTCAAGCCCGAGCATCCGCGCTTGTGCGGTCAGGTTGAGTGTTGGGAGCCGAAGATTTTTGGCGACATTCTCGCGGATCGTCGTATCATCAATCGTCAGGATCGACTGTTCAACTTCAGGCCGATGCTGGATTCCCTCGTCGATGGCATCGAGCAAGGAAATCGACAAGGTTTCCACCGCTGAATCCTGGCTAGGCACCAACAACAGCTCAGAACCCACTGGTACCCGGTCGTCGTTCATCAGCCGCTTGAGGTTGTCGCTGGCATTGCGGAGCGCGGTCTTGGCGATCAGCAAATCCGACCGTCTCCGCTCAACCCGCGCCACCGCATCGGCGACCTGCGCCTGCCGGGCATCCTGTACTCGGCGGGCTTTGATGTCGTCACGAACCTCGATCCCGCGATCCAAAAGTTTGGATCGGATAATGACCTGCTTGTAGGCAAAGACCAGTTGCCAGTACGCCCGTTCGGTGTCCGATGCCGAGACAATCAACTGTCCCTTGAGTGCCGACACGGATGTCCGCTCGGCGTTGCGAGCCAGATACACCTCAGAAAGCACCCGGTCTTTCCCAAATCCATCGAGCAAGGGCTGGTCGTAGCCAACAATAAAATTCGACACATTGCTCGGGTTGGGATCGGCAACCCCGAAGAATGATGATTCGACATTGGTGTATCCCAGATCGTGCTGGATATTGAGCGTCCCGCCGGTGGTCAGGGTTCGTTTGAGCCCGAGTGTTCCGTTGGCCAGTTCTGAACGGTTCCGGAGGATGCCGGTGCCGAATCCAGAAGCGGAAGTTCTGGGGATGGTCTGGTCTTGCCCTTGGGCGCTGGCAAAGAGTGTCCAATCAAAGACCCCCTCGGCTTCGACAAGCGCGGCCTGTGAAATCGCCGGGACATACTGGGCAAACTCCACATCCAGATTTCCCCGAACCGACGCCTGGACAACCCCCTGCAACGACACAGGCACCAGTTCAGTCTGCCGACCCAGCAAATCCCTACCGATCAGTTCTTTGATCGGGTCTTGGTGCGGGCTCTGGCTCTGGAGCTGCTCGACATACCCATCGGTCGAGAACTCCTGCTTAATCTGCAGGAGATGGTCGTCGCGGATTTCGAGTTTGGTCAAATCTGTGGCCGAATCAAGTTGGATGGGCTGAGATTCTTCCGAATCGCCTCGGGCAGCGTCGATCTCGCGTTGGACCGAGTGGACCATCGCGTTGCGGAGTTCCTGCTCACTGGCACGCTCAAAAGGGGACGAACATCCCCCGGAAGCAGCTACCAAACCAAGGCACAAGGCACCAAATCCAGACACAGACATACGATAGAGGGGATCAAAATCGACCATTGTCCAAGGATAGGTACACCGAGACCCAATTC
>Ga0316208_1001504_pt1 | contig 21639 bp, 17 predicted proteins | sample 3monopyrite_MG_FD_204944 | JGI IMG/M metagenome (GOLD analysis project Ga0316208, IMG submission 204944) | Microbial mat bacterial communities from mineral coupon in-situ incubated in ocean water Damariscotta River, Maine, United States -... | ecosystem: Environmental > Aquatic > Marine >...
GCTCCAAAGCATTCTCAGGGTCCACTTTTAAAAAGCGCGCATAATTTATCATCGAAAAAAGGACATCACCAAATTCTTGCTCTATCTTTTCAGAATTATTCTCTGCCACTTCATGTTGAAGTTCTTCTAGTTCTTCTTTTAGCTTTTCGAACACTTGATGCGGTTCTTCCCAATCGAATCCAACACCAGCCACTTTATCTTGAATGCGATTCGCTTTCACCAATGCAGGCAAAGATTTAGGCACTCCTTCTAGCACGCTCGTTTTACCTTCCTTTAATTTTAGGTTTTCCCAGTTTTGCTTTACTTCTTCTTCATCGGCAACTTCAATATCGCCATAAATATGTGGATGGCGTGAAATTAACTTTTCACAAATCTCGTTAGCAACATCTGCCATATCAAAATGTTGAGTCTCACTTCCAATTTTGGCATAAAACACAATATGCAGTAACAAATCTCCCAACTCCTTTTTGACCTCTTCCAAATCATTTTCCAATATAGCGTCTCCTAATTCGTAGGTTTCTTCTATCGTTAGATGACGGAGGCTCTGCAAAGTTTGCTTTTTATCCCATGGGCATTGTTCACGCAATTCTTCCATGATGGTGAGCAATCGATCGTAAGCTTGTAGTTGTTGTTCTCTGGAATTCATATCTAAAACTAAAAAGAAATCCCCTCAAAAAGAGGGGATCTTATATTATTTTATGGAAAAGTTATAAAGATTATTCTTCTTCCGAAGCATCTCCTTGTTCAGCTTCTGAAAAATCTGTTATTCCATTTTTATTCAGCAAATTATACCATTGTACCACTTTTTTGATGTCGCTTGGGTATACGCGATCTTCATCATAATCTGGCAATACTTTAAAGAAGTACTCTTCTAGTTCGTCTTTAGATGACTTATGGCTAATTGCCTCTCCTCCATCTTCTTTTTCAGAAATTTTGCTGAAAACTTCGCGCAATGGCAATTCTTCTGTCAGAGTGTAAATAGCAATTTCTGATAGCAAGCTCACATTGTGACGGGCGCTTACACTAATTTTTTTACCATCGCTAAGCGACTCGGCCAAAAACCCTGTGCGGGTTTGGGTCTTTAGTTCATACAATCCCGGTTTTCCGGAAATAGATAAGATTTTTTCTAAACTCATAAAGTTGAATTCTTTTTCAGGGTGCAAATATGTTTTGTTTCCAATGGATTTCCAAATCCATTAACGTTTCTTTTTGGCTTGAGGAAAACGCATTCGGTAATCTACCTTTACTTTTCCTTTGGAGATATTCGCCAACTTGCCTTTAATTAAACGCTTTTTAAGCGCAGAAAGTTTATCGGTAAATAAAACACCTTCAATATGATCGTATTCATGTTGAATGATGCGAGCCGCAATTCCATTAACGGTTTCTTTGTGTTTTTTGAAATTTTCATCCAAATATTCAATGGTAACAGTGTCTTGTCTAAAAACATCTTCCCGAACATCTGGAATACTTAAACAGCCTTCGTTAAACGCCCATTCATCTCCTGTTTCCTCGATAATCTTGGCATTAATGAACACGCGTTTAAATGTCGATAAAAAAGTGCGCTCTTCCTCCGTAAGGTCTTCATCATCTTCAAAAGGAGTAGCATCCACGAGAAATAGTCGAATCGGCATGCCTACTTGCGGAGCTGCTAAACCTATACCACTAGCTGCATACATGGTTTCAAACATATTTTCTAAGACGGCGTCCAAATTAGGATAGTCTTTGTCAATTTCTTTTGTTTCTTTTCGAAGTACGGGATCTCCGTACGCTACTATTGGGTATATCATTGTATTCTATTCAAATAGTCTTGTAAAATAATGGTTGCGGCGATTTCATCAATCAACGCTTTATTGCGACGTTGTTTCTTTTTAAGTCCGCTATCAATCATGGTTTGAAAAGCCATTTTGCTCGTAAAACGTTCGTCTTCTCGCTCTATAGGCATGTTTGGAAACTTTGTTCGTAATCGCTTTAAAAACTTCTGAATCTCTTCTTCTACATTCGAATGCGAACCATCACGCTGTTTGGGTTCTCCCACCAAAATGAGCTCCACCTTTTCTTGTTCAAGGTAGTCGCTAAGAAAAGTCATTAATTCTTGAGTATTAACCGTCGTCAAACCAGAAGCAATGATCTGTAACTCATCTGTTACAGCTACTCCCGTCCGTTTGGTTCCATAATCCAATGCCAAAATTCGCGCCATATTGGCTGCAAAAATAAGCCTTTATCCTAGAGTAGCACAAAAAAGCAGCACAGATTACAATTTGAGCAGTTTACTCAATCAATTTTCCCTAATTTTGCTTTCTAATTTGAATATTTCTGATGACCGAACTACAATCTATCATAAACGCAGCCTGGGAAGATCGCTCCCTACTTTCTGAAACCTCAACCATTGAAGCCATTCGAGAAGTGGTTCGCCTCTGTGACGAAGGAACACTTCGTTGTGCTGAGCCAACAGAAAATGGTTGGCAAGTAAATGAATGGGTGAAAAAGGCAGTTGTACTGTATTTTCCTATTCAAAAAATGGAAACTATGGAAGCTGGAATTTTTGAATACCATGATAAAATTCCGCTTAAAAGAGGTTATAAGGCAAAGGGAATTCGCGTTGTTCCTCATGCAGTAGCACGTCATGGAGCCTATATCTCCAAGGGGACTATTTTAATGCCAAGCTATGTAAACATTGGTGCTTACGTAGACGAAGGAACGATGGTGGACACTTGGGCAACCGTAGGTAGTTGTGCCCAGATTGGTAAAAATGTTCATCTAAGTGGCGGTGTTGGTATTGGTGGAGTTTTGGAACCTTTGCAAGCCGCTCCAGTGATTATTGAAGACAATGCTTTTATTGGTTCACGATGTATCGTTGTTGAAGGAGTTCGCGTAGAAAAAGAAGCTGTTCTTGGGGCCAATGTGGTACTTACGGCCTCTACAAAAATTATTGACGTAACAGGCGACGAACCCATAGAGATGAAAGGACGGGTTCCTGCTAGATCGGTTGTGATACCAGGTAGTTACGCTAAGAAGTTTCCTGCGGGTGAATACAGTGTTCCTTGCGCATTGATTATTGGTAAGCGAAAAGAGAGTACCAATAAAAAGACTTCGTTAAACGATGCGTTAAGAGAGCATGACGTAGCGGTTTAATTGGTATTGGTAGTGTGGAAGTTTTGAATGATTCGTGCGAACTGATTGAAAAAAATTGGTTAGTACCTTATTTCAATTTTCGCCGTCTCAACTTTTTACTGTTTACTTTTTTCTGAAATTTTCTACTGTAGTGTAGCATCCATCTTTGGGTTTCTTCAACAGTTGAACCGTACAATTTGGCGTATACAGGAGCCATTTGCTGTATCATTCCTTTAGAAAGCCAAAGTCGTCTAAAATTTTTCATTCGCTGTTGCAAATTGAGTTCCTGAAAACGCATACGATTGAGATCTATTAAATAGAAATCGTAGGTAATGTTATTGGTTGTTACCACAAGCGTATTTCCTGGTGAATGATCCAAAAAACGAATATTATGCTCATGCAACAAGAACGTATACCTTGTAAACTGCTCTAAAATTTCTTTACGATTAGGCCATTTGGGATTATGAATTAGGGTTCGGAAATCGAAATCATATTCGATGTAAGCACTCACGTAGTAACTTTCTTTTAATCCTCCTGAAAAATTCTCTAAGTACATCACCGGAGCAGGAGTTTTAATAGCTTTGTCCTTAAGTATGTTGGCATACTCATAAGATCGTTTCGCTTTGCTCTTGCGCAGAAATTGATATACCCAGCGTTGAATAAAATTTGGATTCTTAAACCTTTTTACGGTGAATACCTCATCACCATCTTCAAATTTCTTGATAACATTGCGTTGCCCATTGACCAAGACACTGCCATGCTCCTCGAATTGAGTAAGCATCTTCAATAAAAAGGTTTGATGCTTTTTATAGTTTGGATGAATGCTATAATTTGTCTTCAAAATAGGTTAATTGGTATGCTGAGAAATTCCGTAATCGGTCCATACCTTTTTTTCGTCTCGAGTAGCATCGCGAATCGCGCGATTCTTTTTAATTGAGGCTTCATTTTTATAACCACGGGGATGATCTAAATGAATTACAACAGCGCTATATCTAATTTGTTTGCTTTTTATACCGTTGTTCATCATTCGTTCTCCTAGCTCTCGATCCTGTCCTCCGTACTGCATCCGTTCGTCAAAACCATTGACGGCTATGATATCATCTTTCCAGCCAGAAGCATTGTGACCATTCCAACTTGCATTGGTAGGAGTAATCGCGTTTAAAACCTTCGCTTTTACGGGTCCCGCACTCAATTTATTATTTTTAAATGAAGATTTAAGTCCATTCTTTTTTAACCACCCTACGTCAAAGCAATTTTGCTTCTTGATATCGGATATCGAAATTTGCTCCGAAATTTCCATGGGAAGCATAAAATAACCTCCCGATAAAAAATACCCTTTTTCTTTATGCGCTTGGTGGATGTCGAGAAAATCGGCTCTTGGAATACAATCTCCATCACTCATAACGATGTAATCACCTTTGCAAGCGAGCACAGCTTTATTGAGTATTCTGGATTTTTGAAATCCGTCATCTTCTTGCCATACATGTACAATTGGATACGGTACTTCCTTTTGAATTTTCGCCAACAAATCGGCCGTTTCTTTTGTAGAACCATCGTCTGCAATGACAACTTCAAAATTTTCAAAGTTTTGCTCGGCATATCCATACATTACTTTCTCTAGCCAAGCTATAGCATTGTATGTACTTATCACAACAGATATTTCGGGTGTATTCATGTGTCGCAAAGATAATTGAAAATCTATTTTATGAATCATCCAAAGGGTGCTCCTTTTCTTAGGGGAAATATTTAGCTACTTTTACAGCGTGGTTCTTAAAACTACTGAATGAAAAAAATCCTTGTAATTCAACAAAAAATGATCGGAGATGTTTTGGCATCTACTGTAATTTGCGAGGTTCTCAAACAGAAATACCCACAAGCTCAAATTGATTATTTAATCTATCCCAACACTGCCGCTGTAGTAGAAGGTAATCCGTTTATCGATCATCTGGTGATTTTTGAACAAGAGTATAAAACCAGTAAAAAAGCATTTTGGAGATTTCTTAAAAGGATTAGGAAACAGAAATACAATTTGGTGGTCGACGCCTATGGCAAGACTGAAAGTAATTTAATATCGCTATGTAGCAGAGCACCTAAACGTGTTTCATATCGCAAATGGTATACGCGATTTTTCTACACGCATACTATAGACCGTAAAGGAGTGGTTCTTACCGCGGCTGGAAATGCCATTGAAAATAGATTGCGATTAGTTGCTTCCGAAGATGTCATTAAAAACGACCCTATTCGCCCAAAAATATTTTTGTCGGAAAACGAGAAAAACGATGCCAAAAAACGAATCCTTTCGTATCAAATTGACTTGCAGAAACCGCTAATTATGATTGGTATTTTAGGTAGTTCTAGAATCAAGTCGTTGCCACCTGAAACTATGGCAAAGATTATTGATCGAATTTCGGAAAAAACACAAGGTTCCATTTTACTCAACTACATTCCTTCACAAATAAACGAAGTCAGAGAAATTTACGATCTCACTGCACAAGAATCGAAAAAGCATATATATTTTGATCTATATGGGAAAAGTCTTCGCGAATTCTTAGCAATTACTTCGCACTGTAATATGCTTATAGGCAATGAAGGTGGAGCGGTAAACATGGCAAAAGCATTAAACATTCCCACTTTTACCATTTTTTCTCCGTGGATCAATAAAGATGCTTGGAATATGTTTGAAAACGGTTCGGATCAAGTATCAATTCATTTGAGTGATTTTGAGCCCGCACTCTATGAAGATAAAAGTGCAAAAGTCTACAAAGACGAAGCGAACGAGCTTTATAAAAAACTAAGTCCTGATCGAATTTTACCTTTACTGGATATCTATCTAGATAATAATATCGCTCAGAATTAATTAAGAAGAGTGGGCGCTTTTAATTCCCTCGGCAAATTCCTATCTTTGCTACCCTTCAAAAAACGGAGTATTCAGTAAATAGTAACTTCAGATAATAGAGATCATTCGATGACAAACGTTGCAAAAATAATTTATACCAAAACAGACGAAGCACCAGCTTTGGCCACTCAATCATTACTTCCAATAGTTAAGGCTTTTACAGCCCCTTCAGGCATTGAAATTGAAACCAAAGACATTTCGTTGGCTGGCCGAATTTTGGCTAACTTCCCTCAATACTTGAATGAATCGCAACGCATTAATGATGCTTTAGCAGAACTTGGTGCTCTTGCCAAAAAACCAGAGGCTAATATTATAAAACTACCCAACATTAGCGCCTCAATACCGCAGCTTACAGCAGCGATTGAAGAATTACAGGCAAAGGGGTATGCGGTACCAGATTATCCAGACGAGCCAAAAACCGACGAAGAAAAAGCGATACGAGCTACTTACAACAGCATTAAAGGAAGTGCTGTAAATCCAGTCCTTCGTGAAGGAAACAGTGATAGACGAGCTCCTAAAGCAGTAAAAAATTACGCCAAGAAAAATCCTCATCGCATGGGTGCTTGGAGTTCAGATTCTAAAACACATGTTGCTACTATGAGTAGTGGCGACTTTAGAAACAACGAACAATCAGTTACAATTTCAAAAGCTGGTAATGTAAACATCGTTTTAAAAGATGCTTCTGGCAATACTACTATTCTAAAAGAAAATATAGCCGTTCTTGATGGTGAAGTGATTGACTCTACCGCAATGAGTAAAAAAGCATTGCTACAATTTTTAAAGGAGCAGGTTCAAGATGCTAAAGACCAAGGTGTTTTGTTTTCGTTACACATGAAAGCAACCATGATGAAAGTGAGTGATCCTATTATTTTTGGTCATGCAGTCGAGGTCTTTTTCGCCGATCTTTTTGCGAAACACCAAGCAACTTTTGAAGACATTGGAGTCGATGTTCGAAATGGATTTGGAGATTTAGTGAGTTCTATCACGGAATTACCCGCAGATAAAAGGAGTGAAATTGAATCTGATATCGCCCGAGCATTAGAAAATGGACCCGATCTTGCTATGGTTAATAGTGACAAAGGGATTACCAACTTACATGTTCCTAGTGATGTAATTATAGATGCTTCTATGCCTGCTATGATTCGTACTTCTGGACAGATGTGGAACAAAGAAGGTGCGCAGCAAGATACCAAAGCTGTTATTCCAGACAGTAGTTACGCCGCTTTATATCAAGCAACCATCGAATTTTGTAAAGAAAATGGTGCTTTCGATCCTACCACTATGGGAACTGTGCCTAATGTAGGTTTAATGGCCCAAAAAGCGGAAGAATATGGATCGCACGACAAGACATTCGAAATAGCTGCCAATGGAACCGTTCAGGTTGTAGACCAAGATGGAGACGTACTTATGGAGCATGCCGTAGAAGTGGGTGATATTTGGAGAATGTGTCAAGTAAAAGACTTACCAATTCAGGATTGGGTAAAGCTTGCAGTTTCTCGAGCGAGAGCAACTGGATGGCCAGCAGTATTCTGGTTGGATGAAGACCGAGCTCACGATGCGCAAATCATTAAAAAAGTAAATCAATACCTGCCAAATCGCGATACCAACGGACTCGAAATAAAAATACTTTCACCAGAAAAGGCAACACATTATACATTAGATCGTGTTAAGAAAGGAGAAAATACAATTTCGGTAACTGGAAACGTATTACGAGATTACTTAACCGATCTTTTTCCAATTTTAGAGTTAGGTACTAGTGCCAAAATGCTTTCTATCGTTCCATTGATGAATGGTGGTGGACTATTTGAAACGGGAGCGGGTGGGTCTGCTCCTAAGCACGTGCAACAGTTTAATGAAGAAGGTCATTTGCGATGGGACTCACTTGGTGAATTCTTAGCACTTGCTGTTTCTTTAGATCACTTAGGTACTACCTATGACAATTCGAAAGCTATTGTTTTAGGTGAGGCATTAGACGACGCTACCGAAAAATTATTAGAAAACAAAAAAGGACCTTCACGTAAGGTGAACGAAATTGACAACCGCGGAAGTCACTTTTATTTGGCCATGTATTGGGCTGAAGCACTCGCAAACCAGTCAAAGGACGAAACATTAAAAAATCGCTTCCAACCCATTGCAAATACGTTGAAAGAAAATGAGACTATCATTTTGGACGAATTAAATGCAGCCCAAGGTAATCCTGTAGATATTAATGGTTATTATTTTGCGGATGATCATTTAGCCGCTGAACAAATGCGACCTAGTGCCACATTTAATGGTATTTTAAAAGGTATTGCTTAAGAAAGAACAACTTTGTGTTAAATAAGAACCTTCCTTCTTTAGAGGAAGGTTTTTTTTGTAATTTCATGAAACGAAATCAATCAATATATCCTTGAGAAAATTAATCTTTGCCTTTGTGCTACTCTCCTGTAGTACACTCTTCGCACAATCTAAGTATACCCTTAGTGGTACAGTATCAGAAACTGAAACAGGTGAAACTCTAATTGGAGTGAATGTGATCATTCCCGAACTCCAAGCAGGCGCGGTGACCAATGAGTATGGTTTTTACTCTATTACGGTTCCTGAGGGAAATTACAAAGTCGTGTATTCTATTTTAGGGTTCACAAGTGTTTCTCAGGATATTTCTTTGGATAAAAATACGGTGAGAGATGTAACTCTTTCAGAAAATTTAGAAGCACTCGACGAAGTTGTTATTAAAGCGGATGTCGAAAAAATGAACATCAGAAAACCGCAAATGAGTGTAAATACGCTTACTGCGGCCACCATTAAGAAAGTCCCCGTACTTTTGGGTGAAGCCGATGTAGTAAAGGCGATATTGTTATTACCTGGGGTCACCAATGCTGGAGAAGCATCATCTGGTTTTAACGTTCGTGGAGGCGCTGTTGATCAAAATCTCATCTTACTGGATGAGGCGACTATTTTTAATTCATCTCATCTCTTCGGATTCTTTTCAGTTTTTAATCCCGATGCAATTAAAGATGTAAAATTATTTAAAGGAGGTATTCCAGCCAGATACGGTGGACGTGTCTCATCTGTTTTAGAAATATTTCAGAAAGAAGGAAATAGCAAAGAGCTTAAAATAAACGGAGGTATCGGTGCTGTTGCCAGTCGTTTATTGGCAGAAGGACCTATTGTTAAAGACAAAGCGGCTTTCTTGGTTGGCGGTAGAGCTTCGTATGCCCATTTATTCCTTCCTTTATTCGACGTAGACAACAAGGCTTATTTTTACGATCTGAATACCAAACTTAATTACCGAATTAACGAAAGAAACAATATCTATCTGTCTGGCTACTTCGGAAGAGATCTTTTTGAGGTAAGCGATAGTTTTACTAATGTGTATGGAAATGCGGTGGGTAACTTTAGATGGAATCATATTTTTTCAGACAAGCTCTTCTCTAACCTTTCGCTAATTTACAGTGACTACTTTTATGGCTTAGAACTAGATTTTGTTGGTTTTGAATGGAATTCGGGCATCCAGAATTTCAATCTGAAATACGATCTGAAACATTACCTGACTGACAAACTTCAGATTAATTACGGAATCAACAATATCTATTATAGTTTTAATCCCGGTAAGATCAAACCTAACAATCCGGATTCTGGAATTCTTGAAGAACAGCTTACCAAAAAATACGCCAATGAAACAGCTGTCTATGTAGACGTGCAGCATGACCTAACCGACAATTTAAGTGTTGAATACGGTTTAAGGGCAAGTCATTTTATTCGATTTGGTCAAGACGAGCTCAATGTATATCGCGACAACAATCCCGTTGCTTTCAATCCGTTTACGTTGGTATATGAAAAGGCAACACCTATCGACACAGTTCAATCCAGTAGAGGTGATCAATTAGCTTCTTTCACAAACTTAGAGCCTCGTATTTCAATGTCCTATGCATTCAACGACGATCAATCCATAAAAGCAAGCTACACACGACTGAGCCAATATTTGCACTTGTTATCAAATACAAGTTCTCCTACGCCATTAGATGTTTGGACACCGAGTGGTCCTTTCGTGAAACCACAATTATTAGATCAATATGCCCTCGGGTTTTTTACAAACTTAAAAGACGGTGCATATTCGTTAGAGACAGAAGTGTATTATAAAGACATTCAAAACCGTATCGATTATATAGATGGTGCCGATTTAATTGCGAATAACTCAATCGAGCAAGTGATTTTGAATGGAGAAGCACGCGCTTATGGTCTAGAACTTTTATTGAGAAAAAACACAGGAAGACTGCAAGGTTGGTTAGCGTATACTCTTTCTAAATCGGAGCAACGCACTCCTCCTCGCAATAGCAACGAAACAGGTATCAATAATGGGCAGTGGTACAACACACCATACGATAGACCGCACGATATTTCGGTTTACGCCAATTATGATATAAACGACAAATGGAGTATCAATTCTAATTTTGTCTACCAAACAGGACGACCTACAAATTACCCGATTGGTCAGTTCGAAATTCAAGGGGTTGTCGTTCCATTCTATGGTTTGAGGAACGTAGAGCGCTTACCAGACTATCATAGAATAGATGTTTCGGCAACACTAACACCTCGAAAAAATGCCACTAGAAAATGGCAAGGCGAATGGGTATTTAGTATCTACAATTTATATAGTAGACGAAATGCTGCCTCAATTAATTTTGCCCAAAACCAGGAAACTGGCGTAAATGAAGCCGTGCGGACTTCCATTTTTGGAATCGTGCCATCGGTGACTTATAATTTTAAGTTTTAGATCATGAAAAAGAAAATATATCCATTTATCCTAATGATCTTGGCAACACTCTTTTTTAGTTGCGAAGATGTGGTTGATATTGATGTTCCTGAAGGAGAACCTCGTTTAATCATAGATGCCATTGTTCGTGTAGATACCACAGAAGCATTTACAGAAGTTCGAGTTATTGTTAAGGAAACCAATTCATTTTTTGAAAGTCTTCCACCTGCTGTACTGGATCAGATTACACTTCTTAATGTAGACAATCCAGGAGGAGGAGGCGCTGGTGAAACTGGAGTTCTCGATCTTATAGAGCCCGGAGTATATAGTCGATTTGTGAGTACTGACGAACTTGTAAACGATCGCTTCTTATTGCAAATTCGATATCAAGGAAAGTTATTTTTGGCTGAAACAAAATACAAACCAGCCGTACCTATTGACGGTATAGTGCAAGGCGATGATGTGATTTTTGATGAAGATGACACCGAAATAATTGTCACTTTTACAGATGCAGATGGTCGTGATGATTATTATTTATTCGATTTTGGGTTTGGAAACTTTTTAACCACAGACGACGAATTCTATCAAGGACAGACTTTTCAGTTCTCTTATTTTTATGATGACGAGGTTGCACCTGGTGATGATATAGTAGTTAGCATCATGGGTGTGGATCAGCAATTTTATCAATACATGGAACTCGTTATTGAACAAAGTGAAGACGGCTTTGGTGTATTTGAAACACCTGCTGTAACTGTGAGAGGTAACTTTATAAACGCGACAGATATCAACAATAATGACGTTTTCGATAATGTTGATGCCAGTGATAATTTTGCACTCGGGTACTTTGCAATTGTACAGGAATTTACTGCCGATCTAAGTATTGAAGAGTAGGAAGGTCATGGATTTTGAGTCGTTTTTCTTCTGAAAGAATTAACCCCAACTTATAATAGTTTTTTTACGTTTTCCCTTATCAACTTCTCAGCATGTCGGAAACTATAATCTAAGCTTTGATTGGGTTGATGAATGGCAACCGCTTTATCTAGTCCCAGTATCTTGATTTCTTCAGTAGTTAATTCAAGTTTTCCGCAAACGGCTACAACCGGGGTTTGTGAGGGTTTTGCTGCTCGTATAATTCCTTGAATCAATTTACCTTGATAGGTTTGTTTGTCTACTTTTCCTTCGCCTGTAATAACCAAATCGAAGGTGCCCCTATTCAACAAACCATACAGACCCGCAAGTTTAAATACAAAATCGGTTCCTGGAATATAATGAGCATTAAAAAAGGTTTTTAAACCATATGCAGTACCTCCTGCCGAACCACTTCCTTTATCATGCGCAACTATACCTTTCAAATCCATGATATTGACATTGGAAAAATGTTTTAATCCAGCATCTAAAATTTTGATTTCCTTATCATTAGCTCCTTTTTGTTCAGCATATACATATGCAGCCCCATTCGAACCGAATAACGGATTTTGAACATCATTAATAACTATTATTTTGGCTTGAAATTTCTCTTTAGGTCGATGCATTGTTTGAACATTCTCCAAATTTTCCCCTCTTGCATTTAATACACAACCCTCTTTATCTAAAAATAAATAACCCAACGCTTGGGCAATACCCATGCCAGCATCATTGGTAGCACTCCCCCCTAAGCCAACATAAATAATTTTTGCCCCCTGCTCGATGGCTTGGCCTATTTGTAACCCTGTACCAAAAGTTGAAGTTTTTAACGGGTTCCTTTCAGACGAATTTAAGAGATGTAAACCCGAAGCTTGCGCAAGTTCTACATATGCCGTTTTTGTAGAATCATCGTATAAATAATCGGCTAAAATCAATCTCCCTAATGGATCTACAGTTTGACTTGATATCCGCAGAATTCCAGGTACATAATGCTCTATAACTTCTAAAAACCCCTCTCCTCCATCGCTCACTAAATAAGTAGAACATTTAGCATCGGGATAGATATCTAGGATACCTTTACGAATGGCAGAAGCAACGTTTCGTGAAGTAAGACATTCCTTAAATGAATCGGGCGCTATGGCAATATGCATCTAACTAAAAATTTTAGGTATAAAAAATCCTATTAAGAGAATTAAAATAAAGAAGGCGAGTAATATATATACTTCTTTCGAAAAAATATCATGCTTCTTGACGGCAAAAGAAACACCATGATCTTTCTTAATAGGAACAGATCGCGTTAATGAAGAAACCAAATAAGCTACCACAAGTGAAATGATAACTCCTGTGAAGTTGAGCCAAATCCAGAAGACATCAAACCCCAGGTCAATATTAAAAATATTCTGTATGGTTTTAGAGAAAAGCAAATTTATAATTACAGCGGTAATTATCCCACTGTTCATGCCAACATGATTTACTTTTTTAGAGAATATGGCCAGCAAAAAGGTAACTAAAACAGGACCATAAAATACAGATCCAATCGCATTAATAATCTCAATAACAGTACTCTTATTGCCTCCAAATAAAAATGAAAACGCAATGCAAACTATACCCCAAAAAACAACAGCATATTTAGATATTTGCATATATTTCTTCTGTGTAAGCTTTTGTTTTCCACGATTAAAAAAATCTTCCACACTCACTGCAGAAAGTGAATTTACCGTTGAACTAAGGGACGACATCGCAGCAGATAAAATCGCTACCATTAACAGTCCAATAAATCCATGAGGTAAATATTTCAATATAAATACCGGTATCATTAAATCTGCTTTCATTCCTCCATTGGCATAATCTCCAGGGAAAAACTTACGAGAGGTTTCTTCAATTTCGAACATAAAATCGGGAGCTTGAGTCACGAGTGTTCCAATAATAAGCCCCATAATACAATAGACCATCACAACAGGAAATCTTAAAAGTCCATTTGCCAATAAAAGCTGCCGAATCGTTTTTTCATTTTTAGCCGAAAGCATTCGCTGTGCTTGCGTTTGATCGCAGCCATAATAGGAAACATATAAAAAGAACCCTCCAATAATCATAGGCCAAATACCGTACTCTTGATCCTTGCCTATTCCTAAATTAAAATCGATAACTGTTAAACGTTCGGGTTCAAAAACGAATGATTGTGCAGTATCGTCTAATAAATTCCATCCATATACTAGGCAAACAATAAGTCCGCCGAATAACAAAATCATTTGGATTGCATCACCCCACACAACCGCTTTCATTCCTCCTTGCCAACTATATATTATGGTTATCACACTAATTATAAGTATCGTATAGATATAGTCAATATCCAAAACGGCTTGCAAAATTAAGGCAATGGTATACACCATAACTCCAGTTCCCAAGGCACGGCTTATTTGAAAAACAATACTTAAAATTAAACGCGTAGAAGGAGCAAATCTTCGCTCCACAAATTCATAAATACTAACAACACCGGCGCGAAACAACGGTGGTATCACAAAAAGCATGATAAAAATCATTGCTAATGGAACCGCGAATTCGAACGTAAGCCATTTCATTCCTCCTCCAAGCTTTAAACCAACAAAGGCAGGCGCTGAAATAAAACTAATCGCAGACAATTGCGTAGCCATGGTAGAGAGACTCAAAGGAAACCATCCTAAACTACGTCCTCCTAAAAAGTAATCTTTCGAGTCGTTATTATTTTTGAAAAAATATCCCATCCCCAAAAAGAATAGAATGTACAGTATAATAATGCTGTAGTCTAGCCAATTCATAATCTATTTTTTTATAAAGTCAATGGTTAAAGCGGCGCTCCAAGAAAAATCACTTCCGCCATATCCCTTGTGCAATTTTAGGTTCTTAGATTTGGACGGCTCGAAATATTCATAAAAGCCATACTTTTCCATAAAAAACAAACTGTGATTCTTCACCTCCTGGGCGACATCATGAAAACCATAACGCAACAGACCTTTATATATCATCCAATTTAAATTGATCCATATGGGACCCCGCCAGTATTTTTGAGATTCAAATAATGGACTTGTTGGATCAAAAGAAGCACATAGATAATTTTCTTGATGCGCACCACCAAATCTACCGGATTTTAAATCGGCACTGATTTGACGAGCAATATTGGGTGTTGGGACACCGGCGAAAAGTGGAGCAAAGCTCGATGACGAAAGATGATTGAGCTTGCAATTATTACGTAAATCGTAATACACATAACCACCCTTTTCTTCAGAATACAACTTAGAATTCATACCGTGCTTAGCAAGTTCATTCCATTGTTTTAGCTGGGTTACTTTGTCCATTTTCCCTAAAAGTTTCCCTAACCGTATTAGACTTTCATTAGATTTAATAAGAACACTATTAAACAAAGGATCCTGAACGAGAAAAGGAGATTTACTAGCAATTAAATTGTCGTCATAATTCCATGACTTAAACAATTCGATTAAATGTATATAGTAGTCATACTCCCTATTGGTAGGTCGATGAGAAGCGTCTATGAGTTCGGTATCCTTTCGCTTTAGCTGATATTCTGGAACCGTAAAATTCTTCCAAATTTCATCCCATACTGGGGTATTATCCGTTCCAGCTTCCCAATTATGACAGATATAAACCAAACCTTCATTATTAGGGTCCCTAGACGTGTAGAAGTAATGGTGATTCATAAACACCGAATCATAAACTGTAGAAATAAATGCTAAAGACTCCTTCGATTCTCCGCTTATTTGATACATTTCTTCTAGCACAAAACCCGCAACTGGTGGCTGGGTAATCCCAGAAGTCTTTACGTGAGGAGCATTAGGACTTAGATGAGCAGCGTGAACTTCTGGACCTGGAAAATAGGAATGTGCCTCCTTATGAAATACGATGTGAGGCAGAAAACCATTGCTCCATTGCCCTTTTAAAAGTGAAACTATTTCCTGCTGCGCTCGCTCTATATTTATATGGGCCCAACCAATAGCAATAAAACCAGAATCCCAATTCCATTGAAACGGATACAGATGCGCACACGGAATGGTGTACCCCTCTCTCCAGTTTGTTTCAAGTACTTCAGAGGCCTTCGCTAAGAGGGATTTCATAAAGTTTCATTTGATTCTTAAATATACAATTTTATGGTTACTTTTAAAGTTCTAATCCATCTAAGGTGAATTTCAAAAAAGTTACAGAACAAGATTCGAAATATGAACAATTGGAGCATATGTCGATTTCCCAACTAATCAGCCATATTAATAACGAGGACAAAACGGTCCCTATCGCTGTTGAAAAAGCAATCCCACAAATTGAAACATTGATAACCATTGTTTCTAAAAAATTAAAAGACGGTGGACGGTTATTTTATATGGGTGCTGGCACAAGTGGAAGGCTCGGTATTCTAGATGCCAGTGAATGTCCTCCAACGTTTGGTGTTCCACATGAATTGGTGATCGGACTCATAGCTGGAGGTGATTCTGCCATTAGAAAAGCCGTTGAATTTGCAGAAGATTCTAATGAACAAGGATGGATGGATTTACAAGCCCATCAAATTTCTCAACAAGACGTTGTTATTGGTATTGCGGCTTCTGGCACCACCCCATATGTGATTTCGGCATTAGAAAAATGCAACGACAATAATATAACAACGGGATGTATCACTTGTAATGAAGGTAGTCCTTTGGCAAAAACGGCTACATATCCAGTTGAAGTAGTCGTAGGTCCTGAATTCGTAACTGGAAGCTCGCGAATGAAAGCAGGTACTGCGCAAAAGCTGGTTTTAAATATGATATCGACTGCCGCAATGATCCAATTAGGTCGTGTAAAAGGTAATAAGATGGTGGATATGCAATTGAGTAATAATAAACTGGTTGACCGCGGTACTCGAATGATTATGGGAGAACTCGCCATTAAAGAAGATGAAGCCGAATTTCTATTAAAAAAGCACGGAAGTGTTCGCAAAGCTATTGAAGCCTACAACAATGGATGATACCAATCAAAAATATACAGACAAACAATTACTCGTAAAAGGAATTAAACGATTAGCCCTCTGTATCCCTTTCATTGTGGGAACTACTTATTTGATCACTTTTTCAGCTTTAAATAAGGAAACGCTACCTCTCTATCTCTTTTTACCACTTGCCTTAATAGCTATGGGTGTGACTATCTTTTTACTTTTTAGCGGCATTAAAATTATTTTAAAATCGTTGTTTTAAAATAGTTATACCCCAGGTTCAGTTTTTGAAGGAACGCTAAATACTTCTGAGCGACCATTATTATAGGTAACAACCACCATCTTCTTAGTTCCTTGATCTATAACAGAAACTTTACGCGCATCTCCAGTGGTATAAAAACCGGTTTCGGTTACATCCATAGGCACAAAATCACCATCTACATATTGTAGTACACTTCCTTTTGACGCATCATAACGAACTGTTTCCACTTCAACATTATACAAATTACCAACGGTTATAACTTCCTTAGTTCCGTTACCAGTTACATCGACAAAGGCAACTCCCGAAAGAGGAGAAAGCTGAGCAACCCATGGTAGTTCTTTTATCGTAAACGTTCCGTTACCATTATTTTCGATAAAAATACTTTGCAACATATTTGCTTCGTAATGCAGTGCTTGGTTCAATTTATCTCCATAAATATCTTCAAGACTCGCATTCGCGAATGATGTAAAGTCTGTGAATTTATCTTTAATAAAAGGCATTTGTTGAGAAGAACATTCTCGTCCTCTTGCAGGAACTAAACGACCGTTGTAGTTACTACTCAGCACCACATCATAGGTGCCGTTTGCATCAAAATCGTCACAATAAATATGGAACTTCTTTTTATCATTCGCTTTAAACTTGGTGTTTAAACCAATGTTTCCTGCGATGTAATCCATGTCTCCGTCATTATCAATGTCGCTTTGAGATAACGAGAACCAAAGTCCGGTGGTATTTTGAAGCGATGGCACATCCTTTTTATTGAATTTGCCATTCGTGTTTTCGAAAACCTGTATTGCAGACCATTCACCAGCCGTTAGAAGATCTTCGTCTCCGTCTCCATCGTAATCTGAAAATAATGCACCACTTACCAAATGATTTACGGAAATAGCCTTTTCAGTAAACGTACCACTGTCGTTGATCAATAAATAAGATTTTGGCGGATATGGATATTTATTAGGAATAATTCGACCGCCTACAAAAAGATCTAAATCACCATCACCATCTACATCAGAAGAAGCCACGGCTTGACCACTTACGGTGTTCGCAGGAAGCGCGTTTGCTGATTTACTAAAGCGACCCGACCCATTATTTAAATACAATCGATCTTGATAATTAGCGTTTCCTTCGGCGTGATGAGCTCCACCGCTTACTACATACAAATCTTGATCACCATCACCATCTGCATCAAAGAATAAAGCTCCCGTATCTTCGGCATTGGCATCTTGTGCCCATGGACCATTAGTTTTGGCAAAACGACCACTTGCATTCTGTAGATATAATACACCAGCCTGACCGGCTGCGCCACCAATAAACATATCCTCACGGCCATCTTTATTTACATCGGCGGTCACTGTAAAGGGACCAACCGTTGACTGTGAATGAGGTAGTAAAATTTGCTCTACATATTCATCATGGGCATCTTCTTTATGACCAAATGTTACACCCGTAGATTTTAACGAAGAAAACAAGGTAGGTTTCTTTGTTGTCGGCTGCTGGCTTTGTTTGGTTGCTGAATTGAAATCAACTTCATGAGTTGTGTTAGCAGCCAGACCTTCTAAGGTTGTACGTTCCCCTGTTGGCCAAGTAATATGAGCTGTAACCTTTTCGTCACTGGCAATTCCAAATACAAGCGGTGTATCTACAGATGAAAGATATCCTCTGGTGGTATAAAGTTCTTGCCATTGAGGACCATTAGATGTTTCTATTTCAATCTTGGCACCAATTGCTCGTGGGTTTTTGTCACTCCCATTAATGATTAATTTTACACTATTCCCTTTTTTTAGATCCTGTGCTTTACTTTCATAAAGTGTGGCAGCAGCATCCATATTATTGGTCACAAAATCCAAATCGCCATCGTTGTCAAAATCGGCAGTAGCAACTCCGTTCGAGTTGTACAAACTTACACCCGCCCAATCGCCTGAAACATTTTCAAATTTATGTCCATCCTTATTATGGTAAAATAAATTTTCGCTAATATCTGAAGGAACAATTTGTAGCAAATCATTAAGACCAATAGTACCCCCCGCATTTTTCTTTTTATCAACTTCCTTTTGAATATCTCGAAATAAGAAATTCTCTTTTATTCCATTTGTAATAAAAAGATCTTTATAACCATCGTGATCCATATCGAAGAAGAGCGGCGCCCAACTCCAATCTGTTTTTGCCACCCCAGAATACTGAGCAACTTCGCTATAAGCGTCGGCTCCATTGTTTAGATGCATCGTATTAAACATGTATTGTGTATGGTAGCCGTTATCTTGTAGACGACGAAATTTACCAACATCCATAGAAGCCATATAGGCTTTCGATCTAAAATGATCACTAGGAGCCATATCAACCACGAAAATATCTAGAAGTCCGTCGTTATTGATATCCACCATTTCATTCCCCATGCTATTAAATGAAATATGTTCTAGGTACGAATCTATTTCATTTTTAAAAGTGCCATCTCCTTGGTTAATTGATAGAACGTCTGGTTCTTCGAAATCACTACTAATATAAACGTCGGGATATCCATCCTTATTAATATCGCCAATGGCAATTCCATGACGATAACCAAAATTAACTAGATTCGCTTCTTTCGATTTTTCAACATAAGTCCCATCTTGATTCTCATAAAAGGCATCGGTCTTTATTTTACCGCTTTTTATTTCTTTCATGTGATCGATAGCGTTCTTCGCTTTAAATTTTGGATCTGGATGATTCAGCAAGTACATGTCCAAATCACCATCTAAGTCGTAGTCGAAAAAAGCAGATTGAATAGAGTAAGCCGTACTTTGCAATCCGTATTGGGCTGAAGCTTCAGTAAAAGTTCCATTCTGATTATTAACGTATAGCTTATTGGTGCGTTTAGAAACATCTTTTGAAGGGCCCGATCTACAAACATAAATATCCAACCATCCGTCGGTATTGATATCGACCATTGTCACACCAGTACTCCATCCTTTGGAAGCAGAAATACCCGAGCTCACGGAGATGTCTTTAAATTTTAAATCACCTTCATTAAGGTACAATTTATCGTCTGCTGAATTCCCTGCAAAATAAATATCTGGCAATCCATCGTTATTAATATCTCCTACTGCTACCCCACTACCATTGTACAAAAATTCATAGTTTAGGTAATTTTCTTCTAAGGTTTCTTTTACGGTGTTGCGAAAAGCAAGTCCAGTCTCCTTGGATGTTTTAAGGGCAAATAACTTATTTGACTGAACCACTTCCTTTTTAGGCGTAACCTTTGCTTCTTGTTTTGTATTAGAGTCATTACAAGAAATGAGTAGTCCAATAAATGTGAATAGAAAAAAGTATTTCATTAGAATAACTGTTAGTTGCCCAAATATAAAAAGCGAATCCTAAATACGCCACTTAAACGAGCATAATCTCTCAAAAAGTAATTATTCTCACTCGATTTACCATAAATAAAATTGTATCTGAGGTTGATAAAGAATATTCTACAGATTTTGTAATTATTTGACACATTTTTGACATTTAAAATACTTAAAATGAAGGTGATGTAAGTATCTTTAAACCAAGAAATCATTTTAGTATCATTATGAAAAAGAAAGTTTTAGTCCTAGGTGCGTTGCTAACAACCTTATGTATAATACTGTTAAGTTTTATTAATTCGGAACAAGAAGTAACAAATCAAACGGATGAACTAGCTGTAAAGAGTGCGCCAATTTATGAACCGGCTACTGTTATTCCAGATAATCGCCCTATCACCCAATTCGTCCATGATATTGGACCGCGACTGAACCCCATAAAAAAAACTGACTTAGATCAAGCAAACTCATTTACTGATTTTATTGGTTCAGAACATGCCGATGAAATTGCAGCTTACCAATCATTAAGTGTTATTCTTCTTGATGGCATTGAAGAAACCGATATACGGGAAACGGGAAACACCGGAGAATTCACTGATGCGCAGAAAGCATTAATAAAGTCGCTTCCCTATTCTTCTAATCTTGTAATTTGGGCCAATTATCAAAAGAAAAATAAAGTAACAGGACAACTAATTGATGAACTTTGGACACCTTACCTTACTGTTGTTCCCGAGAATCAAGCAAATTATACAAAAGGTAAAGAGGAGCTTATACATTACTTAAAAGAAGGAAGCAAAGCTGCACGTATCGATATAAAAGAAAATATTTTACGACCCGCCAAATTACATTTTACTGTGACAAAAATGGGCGCCGTTGAACACGTGAAACTAGAGCGATCTTCGGGATATCCCGCTATTGACAAGGTAATGATTGAACTTATTCAAAACGCTCCTCATAAATGGTCTGCAGCTACGAATGCGCAAGGCGAAGCTGTTGATCAAGAATTAGTTATTTCATTTGGACAACTAGGTTGTTAAATAGAATTTTCTTGGCTTAAATCATTTCTTATCTACCATAATTAATTTCTTGTGGACATTGAACCTAGATACCCGCGGTGGGGGTAAGAATAACATCATTAATAGAAGCTGATGCAACTAATAATAACTCGTATAATTATGATTTGTCAGGATATGGTGTATAAAAAAGTGCTGTCTGGCGGAAGATAAGAACCTACGGCCCAAGTCCATTTTATATAGATTTTTAAGACTAGTAAAGTGAAGGTTTCCCCAATGTAAGTGTCATAAAGCTGTTTGGACCACCCACCTTTGTTGTGGTACAGTAGGATTTGGTGTATAAAAAAAGGTCCAATTCGTATGAATTGGACCTTGAAGAAGGCGGTGACCTACTTTCCCACAATTGCAGTATCATCGGCGCAAACGGGCTTAACTTCTCTGTTCGGAA
>Ga0316208_1001506_pt1 | contig 21615 bp, 20 predicted proteins | sample 3monopyrite_MG_FD_204944 | JGI IMG/M metagenome (GOLD analysis project Ga0316208, IMG submission 204944) | Microbial mat bacterial communities from mineral coupon in-situ incubated in ocean water Damariscotta River, Maine, United States -... | ecosystem: Environmental > Aquatic > Marine >...
AATCACTTCGGTGGGGCTAAAGACACCCACATGGTCCGGGGCGTAGCGCAGCCTGGTAGCGCATCTGTTTTGGGAACAGAGGGTCGGGAGTTCGAATCTCTCCGCCCCGACCATTTTTCACCAGTGTAGGGCAGCGTTTTGAGCGGCTATCGCAGGCCGTCGGCAATGGTCTGTTGTGGCGCTAATTCTTGCGATCTGTGCGATCCGCGTTGACGCCTGCGCCATAATTAACCGGATATTTTCCAACGAGATAAGGAAATATCGCGAATGCGCGTCCCAATCTAAAAACACCATTGCCGATCTGCTGTCGTGCCATCGGACGGCCCATCATGAAGAAGACCGCGCCGCCAAGGCACCGCGCCAACCCAAAGACAAAGTATCTGTTTGTCTGAACGAACAGTCTTCTGGCGTTGCCAATATAGGACCCGTGCAGTCCGGTTTTGCGATGCAGCGCTGCTATCCGATATCGGACCACCTGATCTCGCATCCTGCGTTTGAAATGATAAGCAAAGGTCGCCCTCTTGCCATCAAACTCTTCAGTTGTGACAGCATGGGGCCAGTTCACAGCGCTGATGCCGTATTGGCGTTTGGCCCGTAGCATGAATTCAAAGTCGACACTGCCAGCTTCGTTGAGTGTTGGCTCAAAACGCAGTCCCGGTCCATGCTCGGGGTGGAGCACGCTTTTGTGTATCGCAAAGTTTGCCGTCGAAAACACCTCTGATATGGCTCCAGCAGGTTCCTGAAGTTGCTGAAATTGCTCAACAAAGGGACTTGTTGTTTTGGGGTAGACGATACGCCTTGCCGCGACGATGATCGCCGCATCCAGCGTCTTGAACCCGAGGATAAACTGGGCGAGCCAATCTGCCGCGACCCATTCGTCATCATCAACACCGACAAACCAATCTGCATTGGCCGACATGGCCGCGTCCAGCACACGATTGCGTGCGGTGACCATGCCTGGTTTAGCTTCATGAATGAGCGTCAGCTTGAATTTCGAGGGGAGATCAACAATATCGGGGTTCACTGCGGGCAGGTCGTTGTTATCAACGACAATAACCTCGATGTCATAGTCTGGAGGCACGGGTTGTTCCCAGATGCTCTCCAAAAGGCGACGCAGCAGCGCATTGCGCTGCCGCGTACATATTCCAATTGCTATGAGCGGCCTAGGCGAACGCGCTGTAACAGCAGTTTCTAGGTCATTCGACAATAGTCACTCTGCAATAAGGCTTAGCCGGCGGTGCTGCCGCTTGGCTCGTCATCATCTTCTGACCAAACCGCCACACCGATCAGCACACCGATGATTGCCGCAGGGATAACCCAACCTGGCAAGCTTGATTCTGCTTCAGCAGGCTCGACGATCATTGGCGCAGTTTCTGTGATAGCGTTTGCCAGACCGCCAGCGTAGGCGGAAACGCCTGCTACAATCAGAGCGCCCAGTACGATCCAAAATTTGTTCATTGATATTCTCCCAATCAACTTTTGATCCAGTTTCGAGCTTCGCAGTTCGCCAAACTCGTGTGCACTCCTTGAAAACATCACTCCGCGTCACCAGTCAACGATTTTGACACAAATGGCCGCCAATTTTAGGATTTAGTGCTGAAACGACAACGAATTAGTGCGGCAGCGGCAAGGGAATGTGCCATCAGAGCGCATTGAGATCGCTTCGCCTTGAGTATGGCTGCCGGAATATCAGATGAAGGTTGCTCACCAAGGCGGGCTTTGGTGTTCGCGCCGGGTAGGACGTGTTTGACGCTGTGAAGAACGTGGGTCGCGCCGCGAGCGTGGTTATCCTGCAACGGCCTCTGAAGGGCCTGAACGGTGGGGCTCAACCGGCGGGCGCATCAGGCCGGACGGTCTGCAACTCTTCACAAACTGTCTGAACCAAAGCAGCTAAGGTTGCACGGTGGAACGGTTTCTGACGATCGCGTGCGAAAGCGGTGTCTGTGGACAAGCTTGTGTGTGAATCACTTCGCAGGAACCGGGCGCACGAGGAGGCCAAAGCGTCAACTGAATTAATCCACATTTTGTGTTAAAAATCCGTTGACCCACGAGGGCTAGTTGCGCCACCTTGTGCAGGCCGACCATCACGACACAACATGTGGTGGCGGCAGGGGACAGTTCAGCAGGCGGGCGCCGAAGTAGGGCGCTCTGTGACGCGCCCCTGATCATTGATCGGGGGCAGCGCAACGTCGACAAGTAACACGTTCTTTTCGGATGAGCCGCGCAGGCGGCATTGGACACGATTCAGCCGCAACGACGGCGCACAAGATATGGGGCAGACCAATGAAAGTTGACCGCAATTTCACGAAGGCCAAAACAGGCGCCTATGGAGAGCTGGCATTCAAGACAACCACGTCCGAGATTCGCAATCCAGACGGCACCATCGTGTTCAAACTGGACGATTGTGAAATTCCGGCAGGGTGGAGTCAGGTCGCCTCTGATGTCATCGCACAGAAATATTTCCGCAAGGCGGGTGTCCCGTCGGAGTTGAAGCGCGTCAAGGAAAAGGGCGTCCCGGAATTCCTGTGGCGTTCGGTTCCTGCCAAAGATGCGACTTTCGGAGGCGAGTCATCTGCCAAGCAGGTCTTTGACCGTCTGGCAGGTGCATGGGCCTACTGGGGCTGGAAAGGCGGCTATTTCTCTTCCGAGGATGATGCCCGCGCCTATTTTGATGAGATGCGCTATATGCTGGCCACCCAGCGCGCCGCGCCCAACAGCCCGCAATGGTTCAACACCGGTCTGCACTGGGCATACGGCATCGATGGTCCTGCGCAGGGCCATTACTATGTGGATTATCAGACCGGTGAATTGACCAAATCCACATCGTCCTACGAACATCCCCAGCCGCATGCCTGCTTTATCCAGTCTGTTGATGACGATCTGGTGAACGAAGGCGGCATCATGGATCTCTGGGTCCGTGAGGCGCGGCTGTTCAAATACGGCTCGGGTACCGGCACCAACTTTTCCTCGCTGCGCGGTGAGGGTGAGCCACTCTCGGGTGGCGGCAAATCCTCTGGTCTGATGGGCTTTCTCAAGATCGGTGACCGCGCGGCAGGTGCGATCAAATCAGGTGGCACAACGCGCCGTGCGGCCAAGATGGTCATCGTTGACGCCGATCATCCGGACATTCAGGAATTCATCAACTGGAAGGTGATTGAAGAGCAGAAAGTAGCATCCATCGTTGCGGGCTCCAAAATGCACGCGCGCTATTTGAATGCGATCTTTGCCGCGATCAAATCATGGGACGGGGAAGAGGTTTCTGCCTACGATCCAAAAACCAACGAGACCCTGGCCGCCGCCGTCAAGGACGCCAAGAGATCCGCAATTCCAGAGACTTACATCAAGCGTGTTCTTGATTATGCCAAACAAGGCTATTCCAGCATTGAATTCCCGACCTACGACACAGACTGGGACTCGGAGGCCTATTCCTCTGTCTCCGGCCAGAACTCCAACAATTCGATCCGCGTCACCGATGCTTTCCTCAAGGCAGTCGAGGACGACGCAGACTGGAAACTGATCAACCGCAAGAACGGTGAAGTTGCAAAGATCATCAAGGCGCGCGAACTGTGGGAGCAGGTCGGCCATGCCGCATGGGCCTGCGCCGATCCGGGCATCCAGTACCACGACACCGTCAATGCATGGCACACATGCCCCGAAGACGGTGATATTCGCGGCTCAAACCCTTGTTCTGAATACATGTTTCTGGATGATACAGCCTGCAATCTGGCGTCGATGAACTTGCTGACCTTTTATCAAGACGGCGCATTTCAGGCAGAAGACTATATGCACGCCACACGCCTGTGGACCGTGACATTGGAAATCTCCGTCATGATGGCGCAGTTCCCCTCCAAGGAGATTGCGCAGCGGTCATACGACTTCCGCACGCTGGGTCTGGGCTATGCCAACATTGGCGGTCTGCTGATGAACATGGGGTTGGGCTATGACAGCGACGAAGGTCGCGCCATGGGCGCTGCACTGACCGCGATCATGTCGGGCGTGTCATACGCGACCTCTGCGGAAATGGCGAGCGAATTGGGGGCTTTCCCCGGCTACAAGAAGAACAGCAAGCATATGCTGCGCGTCATCAAGAACCATCGTCAGGCCGCACTGGGCAAGACAGGCGGTTATGACAAGCTGGACGTAAAGCCTGTGCCGCTTGACCACGCCAACTGTCCTGACGCGCGTCTGATTGAATTGGCCGTCGGAAGCTGGGACGAAGCGCTGAAGCTGGGTAAAATGCACGGCTATCGCAACGCACAGGTCTCGGTCATTGCGCCCACCGGCACCATCGGCCTGGTCATGGATTGCGACACCACGGGAATCGAGCCTGACTTTGCGTTGGTCAAGTTCAAAAAGCTAGCTGGCGGCGGCTATTTCAAGATCATCAATCAGTCGGTGCCGGCGGCGCTCGAAAAACTGGGCTATGGCTCGGCCCAGGTCGAAGAGATTATTGCCTATGCCGTCGGTCACGGCTCTGTCGGGCAGGCGCCAGCGATCAACCACACTTCACTGATCGGGCATGGCTTTGGGCAAGCCGAACTGGACAAGATCGAAGGCGCGCTTGCCTCTGCCTTCGACATTCGTTTCGTGTTCAACCAGTGGACATTGGGCGAAGCGTTCTGCACCAAGACACTGGGCATTCCGGCCGCAAAGCTGAATGACCCGACCTTCGATCTGCTACGCCACCTTGGCTATTCCAAGCAGGATATTGACGCAGCAAATGATCACGTCTGCGGGACGATGACGCTGGAAGGGGCACCGCACCTGGAGGAACAACACTACAGCGTATTTGACTGCGCCAACCCTTGCGGCAAGAAAGGCAAGCGTTATCTGGATGTTGACAGCCACATCTACATGATGGCGGCGGCCCAATCCTTCATCTCCGGTGCGATCTCCAAGACGATCAACATGCCAAATGATGCGACAATCGAGGACTGTCAGAAAGCCTACGAGCTCAGCTGGTCCTTGGGAGTGAAGGCGAATGCGCTCTACCGTGATGGCTCTAAACTGTCGCAACCTCTGGCCGCTGCACTGGTCGAGGATGACGAGGACGCGCAGGAGACGCTGGAAAGCGGCAACCACCACGAAAAAGCCGCCGTTCTTGCCGAAAAGATCGTTGAAAAGATCATCGTTCAGGAAGTGCGCAACCGTGAGCGTGAAAAGATGCCGCAACGGCGCAAGGGCTATACCCAAAAGGCCATCGTCGGCGGGCATAAGGTCTACTTGCGGACAGGCGAATATGAAAACGGCAGCTTGGGCGAAATCTTCATCGATATGCACAAAGAAGGCGCCGGTTTCCGCGCGATGATGAACAACTTTGCCATCGCGGTCTCGGTTGGTCTGCAATACGGCGTGCCATTGGAGGAGTTCGTGGATGCTTTCACATTCACCAAGTTCGAACCAGCAGGCATGGTGCAGGGCAACGACAGCATCAAGAATGCAACCTCGATCCTTGATTATATCTTCCGTGAACTCGCCGTCAGTTATCTCGACCGTACCGATCTGGCGCATGTGAAGCCGGAAGGCGCATCCTTCGATGATATCGGGCGCGGCGAAGAAGAGGGTGTGTCGAACGTACAGGCGCCAACAGAAAATGCCGCAACCCGGTCCTTGGAAGTGCTCAAGCAGATTTCCTCCACCGGGTATTTGCGCAAACGGATGCCGCAGGATCTGGTCGTCTTGCAGGGCGGCATGGGCGCGACGGCCTTGGCGACCGGCGCGGATGCGGCGGCCGCATTGCAGACACTGGTGCCCGAAGTGAGCGAGAGCGTCGTGGCAACCGGAACGGCCACCACGATCTCGGCCCGAGACAAGGCAAAGATGCAGGGCTATGAGGGCGATCCTTGCGGCGAATGTGGCAACTACACGCTGGTACGCAACGGGACCTGCATGAAGTGCAACACCTGCGGCGGGACATCCGGCTGCAGCTAAGATTTTTCGGCGAAAAATCTTATGCGCGCAGAAGGAATTTCGTCGAAATTCCTTCGCTGAAAACAGAGCTTCGGAGCGGGTACGCTTGCTCCGACGCGGATTGGGCCGCAGGCAAAAAACCGAGCGGTACATAATGAGTGAGCCTGATCAGCGAAACTCGGGGGGGACTTCGGTTCCCCCTTTTTTACGGCTTGCTCAACGACAACCGCCAGTTCACCCTTTCAATGAACGACGCTGCCGTGCATGATTTTCGAAACGAGAGGAACGGCCATGATTGATTTTTTGCTGCTGGCATTCATTTTTCTGATCGCAGGCGTGGTCGCTGTGCCCATTGCCACCCGGCTGGGCCTTGGGTCGGTTCTTGGCTACCTGATCGCCGGGATTGCGATCAGTCCGATTTTGGCGGTCCTGAATGTTGATGTGATCTCGATTCAGCATTTTGCTGAATTTGGCGTCGTGATGATGCTGTTTCTTGTCGGGTTGGAGTTGGAGCCGAAGCGGCTCTGGGCGATGCGTGGCAAGCTGATCGGCTTGGGTGGTGGGCAGATTGGTCTGACCGCAGCTGTCGTCATGGGGATCGGGTTGCTCTTTGGTTTAGGATGGTCTGTTGCTATGGCCGTGGGCCTGATTGCCGCACTCAGTTCGACTGCTATCGTATTGCAAACATTGAATGAAAAAGGATTAATGAAAAGTGACGGCGGGCAGTCGAGCTTTTCGGTTTTGCTAGCGCAGGACATCGCGGTTATCCCGATGCTGGCCTTGATGCCGCTGCTGGCCATGCCAGAACTGTTCGATCTGGCCGGTGAGGTGGCTCAGGCCACAGGTTCAAGTCACGCTCCAGAAGCCGCGCAGGGTGCAGCGGAGAATGGGACTGGTGGCAGCAGCAACCACGATACGGGCATGAGCCTTGTCGCCGGTCTGAACGGCTGGCAAACCGCACTTGTGAACATCGTGGCAATTGCGGCGGTCGTGGGGGCGGGCAGTTTTCTCACCCGTCCGATCTTTCGTTTTATCGCCGGTGCCAACCTGCGCGAGCTGTTTACGGCAACGGCCTTGATGATGGTGATCGGCATAGCCCTCTTGATGTCCCTTGTCGGATTGTCACCGGCACTCGGCACTTTCCTTGCAGGCGTTGTATTGGCCAACAGCGAATACCGGCACGAGCTTGAATCGGACATTGATCCGTTCAAAGGCCTGCTGCTGGGGCTGTTCTTCATGACCGTGGGTGCCGCGATCAACTTTGGCCTTTTGACCGAGAACCTCTTGATGATCCTAGGCCTGACAGCACTACTGATCGCAGTGAAAGGGGGCGTTCTGGTGGTTCTCGCGGTGGTTTTCAAATTGCGTGGTGCCGACCGCTGGCTGCTGGCGCTGAGCCTTGCGCAGGCAGGGGAGTTTGGTTTCGTCCTGCTATCTTTCTCGGTCACCAACGCGATTCTGCCACAGGTACTGGCCGATCAGTTACTGCTGGTTGTTGCCATTTCAATGATGCTGACCCCGCTGCTCTTTATCTTCTACGACCGCGTGATCGTGCCACGCCACGCGGCGGCCGCAGCGGGAGAGGCAGATGAAATCGACGAGCAAGGCGAGGTGATTATCGCAGGTGGCGGGCGCATCGGTGGTCTGGTCCGCCGTATTCTGAACGCGGCTGGCTATAGCCTCACGGTCATAGACTACAATGCGCAACACCTTGAAAACATGCGCCGTTTCGGCGCGCGTATCTATTATGGCGATGCCACGCGACCAGACCTTTTACATGCAGCCGGCCTGCATGAGGCGAAGGTGTTTGTTGCCGCGATCGACGACCGGGAAAAACTGACAGAACTGGTACATTACGTGCACACGACCGCGCCGGATGTGCATATCATCGCCCGCGCCGTTGACCGCCACCACGTCTACGAACTTTGGGCCGCCGGTTGCCGTGATATCATCCGCGAAAACTATGACAGCGCCTTGCGTATGGGTCGGTCATCGCTAGAGGCGCTGAACATCCCGCGTGATCGGGCGCAAATGATGGTGGATGCGTTCAATCGCGCAGACCGCGCGTCGATGATTACGCTGGCCGATGCCTATGACCCCAACATTCCGGTGATGGAGAATGAGGCCTATATCGCGCGTGTGCAGGAAATTCTGGGCCCACGAGAGGTAGCGATGAACGCCGAGATGATGCATATCCTTGAAACCGGTGAAATGCCGGAGGAGGATCAGTTCGGCGAAGATCCCAGCGGCTAACGCGGGACATCAACGCCCGGATCGGCAAGGCTGAACCCAGCAAATTGAAACCCCGGTGAGACGGTGCAGCCCACAAGCGCCCAACCGCCGGTCGTTGCGGCTTTTTGCCAGTAGCCTTCCGGCACAATGGCTTGTGGCATCTGCCCCTCTGCGAGGTCAGCACCTAAAACAATGTCGGCGGCGGGTCCTGCCAATGACGGGGCCATTGAAAGGATCAGAGGCGCACCCGCATAAAAGTGCCAGACCTCAACTGCATCGACGCTGTGCCAATGGCTCTCTTGCCCGGCCTTGAGCAGGAAATAGATGCAAGTGCCGGTGGCGCGACCTTCATTTTCTGCCGCCCAGGATTGGCGGTAGAACCCGCCCTCGGGATGCGGTGCGAGGTCAAGCTGGGCGATGATCTGATCGGCGGTCAAGGCAGGCATGGGATCTGAGGGGCAATTGTTGGATCATAGAGGCCATCAAGGCGCGGGTCTGCAAAGATTTCAACCGCGCGCCGCACCGGCACAAACCCTGCGTGCCGGTAAAACCCCAGCGCGCGCGGATCGTCCAAACTGCAAGTATGTACCGTGAACAAATCGGTCTCACTGTGAAAGGCGCGCGCTTGTGCCAGCGCCATCATCGGTCCGCCAAGCCCTTGTCCCGTGACCGATTTGACCATGCCAAAGAACGCCAGTTCGCAAGCGCCCTGCGCGCCGAAATCCAGCTCGATCAGTGCAATCGCTTCACCCTTGTTGCGCACCACCCAGTGTTCGATTTGTGGATTGGTCAGAATGGTTGCAAGCGCATCATCCGCAAGCGTCAATCGCGAGGTCCAAAGCCAAGGCGCCCCGATCGCGCGAAAAATTGCGCGATAGCTGTCGTTGCTTAACTGCTCTTGCTGGGCGGTGAAACCCTCGGGGAAAGGTTTGCTGGCGGCCATGACGGGCGCCGTCATCTCCAGATAGGTGACGACGGCGGCCAGGTGACCGTTCGACACATCATGAATGCCCGCATTCAGGGTCATCCCTTGAGGATGCTCCGACCTGCGTAAACGGAAGCTTCGCCTAGCAATTCTTCAATACGGATCAACTGGTTATACTTCGCCAGACGGTCCGAACGCGACAGCGACCCGGTTTTGATCTGGCCGCAATTCGTGGCGACAGCAAGGTCTGCGATTGTGGCATCCTCTGTCTCGCCGGACCGGTGCGACATGACGTTGGTGAACTGTGCGCGATGGGCCATATCAACGGCCTGCAATGTCTCGGTCAGCGTGCCGATCTGGTTCACTTTCACCAGCATGGAATTGGCAGAACCCTTCGCGATCCCATCCGCGAGGCGAGCAGGGTTCGTCACAAACAGATCGTCACCGACCAGTTGGATTTTGTCGCCGATCATATCAGTGAGGGTTTTCCAACCGTCCCAGTCGTCTTCGGACATACCGTCCTCGATGCTGATGATGGGATAGTCATCGGCCAGTTTGGCAAGGTAGGCTGCATTTTCATCCGACGTCAGCGACACACCTTCGCCTGCCATCTCGTATTTGCCGTCCTTGTAATATTCGGTCGCTGCACAATCGAGCGCGAGGTAGATGTCTTTGCCGGGTTTGTAGCCCGCCTTTTCAATTGAAGTCATGATGAAATCAAGCGCCTCGCGGGTCGAGCCGAGGTTGGGTGCGAACCCGCCTTCATCACCGATACCGGTGTTGTGGCCGGCGGCGCTCAGCTCTTTTTTCAGCGTATGGAACACTTCCGATCCCATGCGCACAGCCTCGCGGATGTTTTCCGCGCTGACGGGCATGATCATGAATTCCTGAATGTCGATCGGGTTATCGGCATGCTCGCCTCCGTTGATGATGTTCATCATCGGAACGGGCAGGGTGCGCGCAGAGGTGCCGCCGATGTAGCGAAACAGCGGTTGTGCGGTGAATTCAGCCGCCGCTTTGGCAACCGCCATGGACACGCCCAAGATTGCATTCGCCCCAAGGCGGCCTTTGTTGGGTGTTCCGTCCAGTTCAATCATCGCCATGTCGATGGCCACCTGCTCGGTTGCGTCAAAGCCAAGGATCGCTTCGGCAATCTCGCCGTTCACGGCCGCGACCGCTTCAAGCACACCTTTGCCCATGTAGCGGCTCTTGTCGCCATCGCGCTTTTCCACGGCTTCATGAGCGCCTGTGGATGCGCCCGAGGGCACGGCAGCGCGGCCCATGCTGCCGTCCTCCAAGATCACATCAACTTCGACCGTCGGGTTGCCCCGGCTGTCAAGAATTTCGCGGGCGTGGATATCGATGATCGTGCTCATGGTGCAGGCTCCTTTGGGAGGGTGTTAGCGGTATCAGGCGCTCTATAGCGCGGGTTTCGACGCAAGGGAAGCGCGGTGCAGCCGGGCTTCGCGCCAGAGGGTGTAGATGCCGGAGGTGATGATGATCGTCGCACCGATGATGGTGGCGGCATCGGGGATCTCGGTGAAGGCGATGTAGCCGATGATCAGCGCAAAAATCATCCGGCTATAGCGGAAGGACGAAATGATCCCGGCGTTGCCGCTGCGGGTTGCTGCAATGATCGCAAGATAGGCCAGCACGCCAATCGCGACACCGGCACCAAGCAGTGCCCATTGTGTCGCATTTGGCATCACCAGCGTCTGGCCTTGCAACACCACCAACGCAAAAGCTGCGGGCGTGACCAGAGCAAAGGCATGAATGCCAAGTTGCGGACCGGTCAGCTCAACGGTCAGACTGCGGGTGATCAGATCACGCGCCGCAAGCCCGAACATGCCGCCCACCGCCAAGAGCGTTGCGGGCGCAAAGCCATCCATACCGGGGCGAATGATAATAAGGACACCAACAAAGCCCACGATGATCGCCAACAACCTGCGCCACCCGATGCTTTGACCCAGAAAAAGTGCGGCCCCCATTGCCACGACCAAAGGCGTCGCCTGGATCACGGCAGACGCCGTTGTTAGAGGAATGAGCGCCAGGGCAGAGACGAAAAAACCAGACCCGATGACTTCGCAAAGGCTGCGCATGATGACCTTGGGGTGCAGATAGAGGGGCTGCCAAAGGCGCTGACCTTTCCGCGCCGACCACGCCACAAACGCCAGAAACCCACCAAGGCAGATTGTGCCCAGCACCTGACCCGCCGGGATCGCGCCGGCCAACCCCTTAATCAGCGCGTCTTCCACCGCAAAGCTGAACATTGCAAAGACCATGAAGGCCGCACCGCGGATATTGTCCAATGTTCAGTCGTCCTTGTCGGTAAGCGGAACGGCAAAAAGTTCCAGCCGGTGCCCTATCAGGCGATAGCCCAGTTTGGCCGCGATCCGCTCTTGCAGCGCTTCAATCTCGGGATCGACAAACTCGACAACATCGCCGGATTTGACATCAATCAGGTGGTCATGGTGGTCGCGGTCCGCCGTTTCATACCGCGCGCGCCCGTCGCCGAATGCGTGTTTTTCCAGAATGCCGGTGTCTTTGAAAAGCTTGACCGTGCGATAGACCGTTGCGAGCGATATTTTGGGATCGACTGCCGCTGCCCGGCGAAAGAGTTCGTCCACATCAGGGTGATCGGCCGCGTTTTGCAACACGTCCACAATGGTGCGCCGCTGATCAGTCATCCGCAACCCATTTGCCTTGCAGCGTTCAAGAATGGTCATCGTCATGAGTGGCCTCATGCGCTTCTCTTTCTCAAGCATGTGGGCGGGTCATTCGGCCGCCCCGGTCTTGCTCACTTTCTCGGCCAGCCCCGCCACCGTCAAACCCTGCACGATGATCGAAAAGATGACGACCATGTAGGTTGCGGTCAGGATGATCGGTTTCCACTCTCCCTCTGGCAGTGACAACGCGAGCGCCACCGAAATACCGCCCTTGAGCCCGCCCCAGGTCATGATCGGGACGACACCGGTTGAAAACTCGCGGAAGGGGCGCAGGATCATGACAGGCACGGCGACAGCAGCCAGACGCGCGGCAAGTGCCAGTGCAATCGCGGCAACACCTGCCGTCAGATATTCAAAATCGAAAGCAATCGCAAAGACCTCAACCCCGATCAGCAAGAACAAAACCGCATTGAGAATCTCATCGATCAGCTTCCAAAAGGCATCGACATATTGTCGGGTTTCCTCGGACATGCCGTATTTTGTCCCGACATCGCCAATCAAAAGCCCCGCGCAGACCGCCATGATCGGGGCGGAGAAATGCAGAGCAACCGCCAGTTCGTACCCACCAAAGGCAAGGCCGAGCGTGATCAGCACCTCAAGCGGGTAATCATCTATCCGGCGCATCACCCGGAAGGTGAGCCAGCCAAGAACGATCCCCAGCACGGCACCGCCCACGGCCTCTTGCAGGAACAAGCGGAGCGCGCCAGCAAGTCCCGCGCCCTCTTCAGTGTCGCTGGGAAAGGCAAGACCGACGAGGACAAGAAACACGACATAGCCGACCCCATCATTGAACAGACTTTCGCCCGCGATCTTGGTTTCCAGCGATTTCTTCAGGTTCGCTTGCCGCAGCACGCCGAGAACCGCGACAGGATCGGTTGGTGAAATCAGCGCACCAAAGACCAGCGCAATCAGGATCGGCATGCCCGTCAGCCACGAAAACCCATAGCCAACAATAGTCGTCGAAAGCGCGATCCCGATTGTCGCCATCAGTGCCACGACAATCCATTCGCGCCTCAGGTCAGACAGTTTGACGTGCAGAGCGCCCGCAAACAGCAAGAGCCCCAGCATCCCTTCCAGCAGCGCATCCGAGAATTCAATTTCCAGGACTGCGGCACGCACTACATCCGCGACGCCAAGGCCGGGGATCACCAGATCAAGCAGCATGACCCCAAAGGACGCAGCCAGAGAGACCGCAAGAATGCCTATTGCAGAAGGCAGCTTGAGAAAAAGATAATTGATAGCGCCGAATGCGCCCGCAAGGACGATGAGAAGAGAAGTGATTTGCAGGAGTGTCATAATTGGCCTCGGTGTGATGTCGCCTTGACTTAGCACTTGGGCCGGGCGCGGGCCAGCTATTGGCTGCCGTGCCGTCCTAGCGCAACTCGACCAGCGCGTGCCGCTTTTTACCCGCACTCAGTTTGATAGGGGTCGACAGGGCGTCTGCATCAATCATCAGGCCCGCTTCGGTCAGGGGCGCATCATTCAGCCTCGCGCCATTTTCGGCTATCAGGCGTTTTGCTTCCTTGCCGCTTTTGGCGAGGCCGGATTTCACGATCAACTGCACGATCGAGATCCCATCGCCCAGCTCATTTGCACTGAGCGTCAGCCTTGGCAAATCATCGCCCACGCCGCCCTTTTCGAAGACTTCCCGTGCCGTGGCCTCTGCCGCTTGCGCGGCCTCTGCGCCATGCAGCAGGGTTGTGACCGCATTGGCCAGAATGATCTTGGCTGCGTTGATCTCGGACCCTTCCAGCGCGCCCAGGCGTTCGCATTCCGCGATCGGCAACTCTGTATAAAGCTTGAGGAAACGCCCGGTATCGGCATCGGTTGTGTTGCGCCAGAACTGCCAGAACTCATAAGGCGCGCACATATCTGCATTCAGCCAGACCGCGCCTGAGAGCGACTTGCCCATCTTTTTGCCGTCGCTGGTGGTCAGCAAGGGTGAGGTCAGCCCATAGATTTCGTGATCCAGCACGCGGCGCGTCAGGTCGATCCCGTTCACGATATTGCCCCATTGATCTGATCCGCCCATTTGCAGCAGGCAGCCATAACGGCGGTTCAGCTCAAGAAAATCGTAGGCCTGCAAGATCATGTAGTTGAACTCGAGGAACGACAAGGACTGCTCGCGATCCAGCCGCGACTTCACGCTTTCAAAAGACAGCATCCGGTTGATCGAGAAATGCCGCCCGATATCGCGCAAGAAATCAAGGTAGTTCAACCCGTCCAGCCATTCGGCGTTGTTGATCATCATCGCATCGGTTGGTGCATCACCGTATGTCAGGTAGGCCGAAAACACCTGGCGGATGCCTGCGATATTGTCATCAATCTGTGCCGGTCCCAGCAAAGGGCGCTCATCGGCGCGAAACGATGGATCGCCCACTTTGGTCGTTCCGCCGCCCATCAGGGTGATCGGCTTGTGCCCAGTTTTTTGCAGCCAGCGCAGCATCATGATCTGAATGAGCGAACCGACATGCAGCGACTTTGCCGTCGCATCAAAGCCGATATAGGCAGGCACAACCCCTTTGCTCAGCGCCTCGTCAAGGCCCTGATAATCCGTGCAATCGGCCAGAAAGCCGCGCGTCATCATGACGTTCATGAACTCGGATTTCGGATGGTAGGTCATTGGCTTGTTCCTGCGTCTGTCTTAGGTGCACTCTATAGTCAGGACGAAGGCATAGGGAAAGCGGATGTTGCAGTCGGGTGTCGTCACAGCCTTGGGCACGATGTCAGGGACATCGCTTGACGGCGTGGATGCAGCCGTTTTGCAGACCGATGGTGCGCGCATCTTCGGGTTCGGTCGGTCAGATTTCCGCCCGTATACTCCGCAAGAGCAGGCAACGCTCAAGGCGCATCTGGGGCGGTGGCAGGGCGAAGATTGCACGCAGGCCGCGCAGATTGTCGAAGCTGCTCATCTGTCCGTGATGCGCCCTTTTGAGGGTGTTGATATTGCCGGGTTCCATGGGCAGACCCTGGCACATGATCCCGGTGGACGCGGTACGCATCAATGTGGCGACGGGACAATTCTGGCCAATGCGCTTGGCTATCCCGTCGCATGGGATTTTCGCTCGAGAGATGTCGCGGCAGGCGGGCAGGGCGCGCCGCTGGCCCCGTTCTATCACTTTGCCTTGGCAAAATGGATCAAGGCCGATGCGCCGATTGCCTTTCTCAATCTGGGCGGTGTCGGGAATATCACATGGGTAGACCCTTCCGCCGACGATCCAACGGACCCACGGGCGCTGATGGCCTTTGATACCGGACCCGCGAATGCGCCGATGAATGATCTGATCCGCAACCGCCGGGGCCTTGCGTATGACGCGCAGGGTGCCCTTGCCGCACAAGGCCGGGTTGATCGGGGGATCGTCATCGCTTTCATGGCAAACCGCTACTTTCGCAAAGCTGCGCCAAAGTCGCTTGATCGGGATGCTTTTGCGGAGCTTGCGGCGGCCGTAAAGACCTTAACGGACGCAGATGCACTGGCGACACTCGCGCAGGCTGTTGTGCGCAGCGTTGCGGTGGGGTGTCAGCTTTTCCCAACGATGCCCCAGCAAGTGCTTGTCACAGGTGGCGGTCGGCACAATACGAAGCTGATGTCACAGCTTGCTGATAGCCTGCCCTGCGACGTGCGTGCTGTTGAGGCGGTTGGCCTGAATGGTGATATGCTTGAGGCACAGGCCTTTGCCTTTCTGGCGGTGCGCACGGCCCGGGGGCTGCCCATTTCCAGCCCGCAAACCACGGGCGTGGCCCGTCCAATGGCCGGTGGGACCATTGCTCAGCCATTCAAGACCGCCCGCTAAATTGCTGGAATGACGGGCTAAAAGCCGCTGATGCGTGCACAATCATGCCGATTTTGCGAAATTATGTCAGATATGCGCAACGATTGGCCGATCCATCACAGCAGATTACGCTTGAACCTGCCGATGGGATTCACTGCGGCATGCGACCTGTTGAACCGCGAGCGGGAAGTGTCACTTGTAGCGCACATGACAACCGGATTAACGGAGAAAAAAATGACAACGACATTGAAACTTGCCCGCACAAGCATGTTGGCCATACCTTTGGCGATGACCGCAGGAATTGCATCTGCTGGTGGTCTGGCAGAGCCTGTTGAAGCTCCGCAACCAGTCACCGTAATGCCCGCGCCAGCACCTGTCGCAATGGGCAATGACTGGACCGGATTCTATGCCGGTGGTCAGCTTGGGTACGGGCAATTGGATTCAACTTCGATTACGGACGCTGATGACCCGTCGGGTGCCCTCTATGGTGTACATGCGGGGTATAATTATGACCTTGGCAGCATTGTTCTTGGGGGCGAAGTTGATTTCGACCTGACCAGCATCGAGGCAGACACCCCGGCGACCCAGGTCGATTCAGTCGCGCGGGCGAAACTAAAGCTGGGTTATGACGCTGGCCTCTTTATGCCCTATGTCACCGCAGGCGTGGCGCGTGTGCAGACCTCCGACGCGCTGGACGGTGAAACAGATGGCAGTTTTGCCGGTCTGGGCCTGTCATACATGCTCAGCGATACGGTGATCGTGGGCGGTGAGGTCCTGCAACATCAGTTTGAAGATGTCGCTGACAATGCGGGTGTTGATGTTGACGCAACAACGCTGTCGCTGCGCGCTTCATTCAAGTTCTAGACCATTCAGGCAATAAGCATCCAACCGCAATGTCCCTTCCCCAAAAACAAATGCATTGGATGCTTGTTTGGGGCCCGTCTCCGCACTGACGGGCCCCTTTTTCAGGTCAGCAGATCATCAATCACATCGCTGCCGATACCCTTCCCCAGGGCCGAAAACGCACCGTCGCCGATCATCTCCAAGGCTGCGTCAAAGATCGCGCGATGCGCCACACGCGCCAGCGCCGATCCCACTGACAGCCGCGCCACACCGGCATTCGCAAACGCTGCCAGCCTGTGCTGTGCAAAGGGGCCAGCCACCAACGCATTGACCGGGGCGGTGGTCGCAGCACAGATCCGGGCCAGCGCCGCCATGTCGGGGGGCAAAGGCGCATAGAGGCAGTCGGCACCTGCATCTTCGAACGCGATCAACCGGCGGATCGCTTCATCAGTGCCATATGTCCCGGTGATGATACCATCTGCGCGCGCTGTCAGAACAAAGTCATGTGGCAAGGCGCGCGCGGCGGCGGCGGCGGCGGCGATCCGCGCGACCGCCAAATCAAAGCCATAAGCCTCTGGCGCGGGCAGCGCGGTATCCTCGATGCAGATACCCGCCAGCCCTACCTCTGCTGCCAGCCGCACCGTTTCAGCGCAGGCTTCAGGCGTGCCGCCGAACCCGTTTTCAAAATCGCCCTGTACCGGAACATCTGTCACGGAAACGATTTCTGCTGCATGGGCCAAGGCCTCGTCGCGTGTGATTGTGCCGCCGTCAGGCCGCCCCAGCGTGAACGCATGTGCCGCCGAAGATGTTGCCAATGCCTTGGCCCCCATCGCTGTCAGCATTCTGGCCGATCCCCGATCCCAGACATTCACCATCAAGAGCGGGTCACCTTTGACGTGAAGCGCGCGAAATATCTCTGCAATATGGGTCATGGCCCTATCCTTTCTTTGCGCCTTGCAACTCCGCCAAAGTCAGCGCGGTGTGTCGCCTGCGCGCATGCTGGCAAAGGCAATCAGCCGCGACAGGGCATCGACATATTGGTCGTCCGCAATCGTCATGGCGACACGCACATGTCCGGCTGCGGCCAGACCAAAGCTTTCCCCCGGCATCACCGCGATATGCTCTGCATCCAGCAGCGCATTGGCAAATTCTTCGCCACTCATGCCGGTCGCGCGCAGATCCAGCATCACATACATCGCCCCCTGTATAGGAACTGCGCGCACGACATTCTGGCCTTCAAGGGCCTGCATGGTCAGCGCGCGTCTGCGGCGAAAAGGGGCTGCGACCGCTTGCTCAGCCGCATCGCCGCTGTTCAAGGCAAAATCTGCGGCGTCCTGAACAAAGCCCGCCACGCCATAATTCGTGTGGGTGGCAAGGTTGATCATATTTTCTATGGCCACTGCCGGTCCGCAGATCCAGCCCACACGGCTGCCTGTCATCGCGTGGCTTTTCGACATCGAACCCACCACCAGCGTGCGTTCGGCCATGCCGGGCAGGCTGCGCGGGCTGATATGCGTGCCTTCCCAGACTTGGGTGTCATACACCTCGTCCGAGATCAGCCAGAGATCATGTGTTATGCAGGCCTGCGCGATCGCGTGCAGCGTGTCTGCGGAATAGACAACGCCGGTGGGGTTGTTCGGTGAGTTCACCAGCAGTGATCTGGCCCCTTTGGTGGCCGCCATCAAGGTATCGGCTGTCGGCTGAAACGCGGCACTTGGCGATGTCAAGATGGGTTTCGGAACCGCGCCCGCACCACGGATTGTACCGGGGTAGGTGGCATAGAAGGGATCAATATAAACGGCGGTATCGCCGGGGTCACAGATAGCGGTATGGGCGGCAAAAAGGGCGGACTGTCCGCCCGGCGTGATCAGGATGTTTTCAGCCGTTGTCGCCACGCCGGTCCGTGCCGCAATCCGGGCGGCCACGCTTTTACGCAAAGCATGGGTGCCCGGCACCTCGGCATATCCTGTGTGCCCGCCGATTGCCGCGGCATGCATCGCCTCCAGAATGTCGGGGTTGGTCCGCACGTCATGTTCGCCGATGGTCAGTTCCGTGACCGGAACGCCATCGGCTATCATGCGTCGCGCTCTGTAAAAGACGTCCCAGCCGTCAGAGCCGCCGCCGGTGATATGGGTAATGCGATGCGAAAGTTTCATGAAAGCAGGGGAACGGTCTTGGCGGGGCGAAGTCAAGTGGTTGTCGCCACCAGATTGCGCGGGCCGGGGCCTTCGGCCCCCTTGATATCGGCCGGGTTATAAAGCGCGCAGGTTTTCAGGCTCAGGCAGCCGCAACCGATACAGCCGTCCAGCTTGTCGCGTAAATCTTCCAGGGCTGCGATCCGCGCATCGATATCGCGGCGAAAGGATTTGCCGATCCTTGTCCAGTCGGCCTTGGTGGGGGCCTTGTGATCGGGCAGGCGGCGCAGGTGGGGAGCGATCTCCGACAGGCTGAAGCCCAGCTTTTGAGCGGCTATCACGAAGGACAAACGCCGGATGTCTGATCGACCATAGCGCCGGTGACCGCCCTTGTTGCGCAAGGGTTTCACGATGCCATGGGTTTCATAAAACCGAATGGCCGAGACCGCCAGCCCCGTGCGCGCCGCCAGATCACCGATGGTTAATCCCAGGGTCATGAATAAACTCCTTGATCTCAAGTTAACTTGAGAAGCTACAACAGATTCGAAGCAAGTTGGACAGAGGAGAAAGACAATGCCGCAATACAACACCGCACGCTACTGCGCTGACCCCGTTGCGCTCGAAACCATGAAGCGCGACGGCCTTGGCTGGGGTCATGATCTGGACTGTGGCTGCCTTCAAGGCTTCCCCGAGACACCCAGACTTGGGCGGTTGGCCCGCATATTTGCATCTTTCAAAAGGAGAAATCGAAGATGGCACAGCTCGAACACGTGAACATCACCGTATCGGACCCCCGCAAAACCGCCACCCTGCTGGCCGATATATTTGGCTGGCACACCCGTTGGGAGGGGGCCGCAATGGGTGGAGCGGGGTATACGGTTCATGTCGGCACCGATGACAGCTATGTCGCGGTTTATTCGGGAGCGAACCCGGATCAGACGGTCCCGAAAGCGGACGCCAGCTATCAAACGCGCGGCGGGCTGAACCACCTTGGTGTGGTTGTTGACGATCTTGACGCGGTTGAAACCAAAATACGGGCACATGGGTTCACGCCACACAGCCATGCCGATTATGAACCGGGGCGGCGGTTCTATTTTCATGATGCGGATGGGATCGAGATTGAGGTGGTCTGCTACAACTGATTGATCTGATCGCGCAACTTCCTCGGCAGCGCCTTGAAGATGATGTCATAGGATACCCCGATCCTGTGGCGCAGTTCATCTTCGGCGCTGTCGAAACTGACCAAGACCCAGCTTTTGTGAAAATAGGGGGCCTTGGTTGCAACGCCTGCGTCAATCAACATTGCTGCTGTCTCGACACTGTCGGTCTTGAGGCAAACGCCATCAATCCGGTCTCCGAAACAGGCAAACATCTTGCCACCCACTTTCCAACTGTCCAGCTCGGTCGCGGGATCGGCGGCGGTCGCACCGGCCAAAGCGGCGCATATCCGGTTGATAAAGGCGCGTGACATGATCCGAAGATGGCGCAAGGTCGCAGGGCAGGCAAGAGGGCGAGAAACGTCGGAATTGTGCCGACCAAACGTCAAACCACTGCGCGCCTGGCGCAGAACCTATTGTACCCTGACGAAAGTGATGCCCTTGATGAGCGTGGTGTAATCGATAGGGCCGAGGCGCGGATTGAGCTCGGTCAGTGTTGCCAGTGATATCCGGCGCGGGAGGTTTTCCAGAAAGTCCCAGACATTCGTCTCTGCAAAGACCGCAACACAGGAAATCTTGTTCGCTTCCAGATAATCGGGTTCGTTGTTGCAGTCGTTGCTTGCATAGGCCGGCGCCCCGAAGCTGGGTTGCACGATGTGATTTTCGGCATTCAACGGCATGGCAACCATGACAAGAGATATCCAAGCCATCAGATGCAAGATAGGATAGGTCATGCGCGCTCCCGGGCAGCGGAATTTCGTCCTTGAGCGTAGATTAACTTCGCATTCATCTCAAGGGAGGTGCAATCGCCAAGACTGCATGAGCGTCTTGGACGATGCAACTTCGGGCGTTGGACGCATGTGTCACACACCGGAGGTGAACACCCGGCGCATGATTTTGGCAGCCCCGCATCCGAATGGAACCGCGACTGGACGAACCAACGCCGACCTGCTATCCCGCCTGCCATGAAGAACACCTGCACCATGACCTGCTGCATTATTATCTGCTGACATCTGTCGCGGGTTGCTCTTTGTCGTTTCATAACAGAACTGATCTTGGTAAGCCCGCGGCGTAACGCTCGTGCGAGGCACTTATGACGACGATCCGCCTGAACAATACAAAGACCCGCAAACGCGAGGACTTTGTGCCGATTGATCCGCACAACGTGCGCTTGTACCTCTGCGGACCGACGGTATATGACCGCGCCCATCTAGGTAACCTGCGCCCGTCGCTGGTTTTTGATGTGCTGTTTCGGCTGCTTGAGCAAGTCTACGGGGCGGATCATGTGACCTACGTGCGCAATTTCACCGACGTGGATGACAAGATCAACGCGCGCGCCGCTGAAACCGGGCGTGCGATTGGCGACATCACGGCGGAGACGATCCAGTGGTATCACGACGATCTGGATGCGGTCGGCCTGAAGCGCCCGACGCATGAGCCGCGCGCAACAGCGCATATCCCGCAGATGATAGCATTGATCGCGGATCTGATTGCCAAGGGCCATGCCTATGCGGCAGAGGGTCACGTGCTTTTTGCAGTCGATAGCTATGACGGTTACGGTGCCCTGTCTGGTCGGTCGATTGACGACATGATCGCGGGCGCGCGGGTTGAAGTTGCGCCTTACAAGCGCAATCCGATGGATTTTGTCCTTTGGAAGCCGTCGGGTGATGGCGTGCCGGGATGGGACAGCCCATGGGGCTACGGGCGCCCCGGTTGGCATATCGAATGCTCGGCGATGAGCCATGCGTTGCTGGGCGAAAGCTTTGATATTCACGGCGGTGGTAACGACCTGCAATTCCCGCATCATGAGAATGAGATTGCGCAATCGGCCTGCGCGCATCCGTCCGGTGAATTTGCGCGTTATTGGCTGCATAACGAGATGTTGCAGGTCGAGGGCAAGAAGATGTCCAAGTC
>Ga0316208_1001509_pt1 | contig 21593 bp, 20 predicted proteins | sample 3monopyrite_MG_FD_204944 | JGI IMG/M metagenome (GOLD analysis project Ga0316208, IMG submission 204944) | Microbial mat bacterial communities from mineral coupon in-situ incubated in ocean water Damariscotta River, Maine, United States -... | ecosystem: Environmental > Aquatic > Marine >...
CGAAGCGCCACCTAAAGAATTCTCACGTCCTGAAGTGGCTAAAATTCTGATTGATTACTACCAAAGTTTATAAAGTAGTAAAAATATTTCAGTTTAAAAAAACCCCGGTGCAGGAAACTGCACTGGGGTTTTTTTATGGCCACATATAAGCATCAGAGAAAAACGGGCTAGTGGTTAGCCAAGAAGGGTGGCTATATTGAGCAAGTTAAGGCTAAAGGAATAAATCCCGACGATTATCAAGCTAACTTTGATTATGAATAACTTTTTGAACCTGAACTTACAGAAATTTACGCTCTAATATAATTTTCGCACGCCATAAAAAAAACACGCTATAAAAAGCGTGCTTTTTTCAAACTAAACTCAGATTTAGTCTCGCCGTGCGACCATGCAGGTCTAAGCGGTGTGTACCTTAAGGCTTCTTAGGTGTTTGGTATGGCACTTCTTTTTGGAAAGATTTCCATTCAGTCGTATAACCAATAACAAATTGTCCAGGAACAACCTCTTTCTGTGTTGTTGTCACATACTCTGTTACACCTGTTGGCACCTTAGGTCTGCAAAATTCAGCCATAATCAAAACTCCTCAACTATTTCATTTATATTAACGGGAGGAAAAAACATTTATGCCAGCCCCTCCCACTTAAACTGACTAAATTATACTCTTTTAGCGCGTATAATGCGCCTTCTTCGGTATTACGTGTCTTACCCCGCCCTGGGGGTTTTCAACATCACCCTTGTAACGTGGAATAATGTGAATATGGACATGAAAAATACTCTGTCCAGCCGCTGACCCTATGTTCACTCCGATATTATATCCATCCGGCTTAAACTCATCGTCCAGCAGCTTTTTTTCCTGGTTTATCAGGTCCATGCAAGCTGCCACTTCTTCTGGCGTCATATCAAAAAACTCGGTGACATGACGACGAGGAATTACCAGCGTATGTCCCGGACTTACCCCGTAGGTGTCCCGGGCACTGTAAGCAAGTTCATTCTGCAATGATACACCACGTGGATCAGTGCAAAACAGGCACGGATTATTAGGGTCTCGCTTTTTTTCCTGTTTCTCCAGCTTGTCTTTATTAACTTCGCTCGACAACCTTCTATACCCTTCGTGCAATACTTTGACAACCATAGCTAATTTATAGCTCTAATTCGTGCAGCTATACTAACACCTTTACCTCTTTTACAGCAGGATCATAGCGGGGTATTTCTATAATATTTTTTTAAGCGGGTATTCTTTTATCTAATAAAACTGGTTGCCAACATCACGCAAGAATTAAGACAAAAAGCCGCTTTTTTGCCTGATTTTCAATTAGAGTACCGTATCTATTCAGCCTATAAGTTATAATCCCGTTTCGTATCGACTATCACTATTTTTGAGGAAACTATCCGTGACATCTAACAAAGGACGCGCTTTTTTTGCTATCTCTGGTTATCACTTCGATCCAGATGTAGTTACAAAACTTACTGGTTTAGAGCCCACATCAGTCAACGATGCTGGAATGCGCGGTAGCCTGGATAAACCTGTGATCAGTTCATGGGAATTTTCAACAGATACAATAACTTCTGACATGCAAGAGCTGGATATTTTTAAACTCATCGATGATGAAATTCTTAAAAAAATTGAACCCGCTAAAGAGAAAATTATAGAAATATGTAAAAACCAAAACTTGTCCCCAAGAATTGGTGTGGTATTAACTTTGTCTATTGATAAGGATGAAACGACACCCGAGGTTGGTTTTGGTGCACGAGTGATCAAGTTTTGTTCTGAGATTGGCGCATTTATTAACGTAGATTACGAACTGTCTGAGCGGGTTTAATTCGTAACCGATATTGATTGGTAGTTTTTATTAAGCAGCTGAAATACCTGCCAACTTCTTTGCCTGATTTATTTGAGCCTCACAATGTTTAAGACTTAAAGGCTGTAAAGCATGTGGGAAGCATTCCATGACTATTTCAAAATCATCGGCCACTTCTTCAGCAAGCACGGCATCGTTTGTTAATGCTGCCAGCTCATTTCTTGCTGTTGCTTTGTTTAGCCTGCAAAGAACAGATAGATGTACAGGACGTTGCTGCTCCATACAAACTGTCCAACCTGTCTCATAAGATCTTACCGCCTCTTCAAAGCGCTCAGGGTTTTCTTCTGACTCTGCCAGGTTAAGTAACACCGCACCGCAATTATTATGTGCAGCTGCAAGTTCTACCGGGTAATTATCAGCATCAAGCTCTGAAATCGCATTTTTGAAGGCCACAACCGCTTTTTGAAATTGTCGGTTACCCTTAAGAACTTTTCCATGCTCATGGAAAGTCATGCCCAGTTGCAGCATGATCAGCTTCCATTCTTCAGGTGTATCTTGTTTCGTATAAACCAACAACGCTGCAGTATAGGCATCAACCGCGTTATTCAGTGCTTTTGCATCTGACTCGAGACGCCCCAGGGCCTGTAGTACCGTAGCCAGATTCGCCTGTGTTCCTGCCCATTCTAATGGAGAGTCATCCTGCTTATATTCTTCCAGAGCAAGTGTGAAACTCGCGATAGCCTTCTTAAATATCTCAGGATTGTGTTGTTGTTGTCCAATAGCGCCAAGAATATTCCCCAGGCGATTTTGTGTTTCAGCCCAGGTTAATGGTTCTTGTTCACGCAATTCATCTGTCAGGGATGCTTCAAGTGCATCACACAATGGTTCAAATACATTTGCACTAAAGCTATGTTGTTCGAAGTTACCACGCGTGAAAAGAAAATTATCTGCAACCGGGACGCTCCTGTCAGGTGTCGCGAGTTCCAGCGATTCTTCATCTAGCAGTCTGAGAGAACTCGCAATATCACGCTCGAGTACATGGTTAACAGGGTATATGATGTATGGATTGCTATAATTCATTTGGAGTAACTTATTCTGCTCGTTCGAGTATGTCATTTAAATCAGGATCTGCATCAACTGCACCACCAAGATCGACTTCTTCATCCGTCGCTTCACGTATAGTCAAAACTTCCAGTACGAAAGTAACGTCCCTGCCACACAGTGGATTATTACCATCAACAGTTAAGGTCTTGTCATCAAAACGCGTAACGATAAAACTTTTTGGTTCACCTTTTTCATTTTCCATGGTGATGGTCATACCAATTTCACGGTATTCTTCGGGAACATTTTCTATTCTGTCTGTAAATACCAGCGACTCATCTCGCTCGCCGTATAACAACCTTGTATCCACCGGCACATCGATAATGTCACCGACTTTTTTACCATAAAGATGTTTGGTCACTTCTTCTGACATGACATCATTAACGCCATGAACATAACCAATTGGGTAATCAACGGTAACAAGTACATCGCCGGTTTTGTCATCGACGACTTTATAATTTAGCTCAACGAATTTTTCGTCTTCAATTGTATCTGACATATTTAATCTAACCTGTCTTAGCTAACACTTTTAAGATCTTGATGTTTAGAAAAGGGTCGCGCCAAAAATTTTAACTTTATCTTTTTCATAACCAAGTACTAGTCTACCCAGCCATTCAGCTTTGCTTTCTTTATGAATCACTTTATAAAGAACGGTAACGTGTTCACCACGACGTATCATGCCAAGATAGGAATAATCATCTGACAAGTTTTTTGCTAAATCGCTTCGCGCAAATTGCTTACCCATTTCAACTTCATTCGCACCCTTCATAAATGAAGCTGAGAAATTACGAGTGAAAGCGCCGTAGTTTCCTTCATTCGAATACTTAACAAGATCTGCCCACATTGGATGGGCATGCTCTAAAATTTCTTCATCTGTATTTTCAATAATATTCATCTAACTTTCTCAATAAAATTCAGTATTGCCTAACCTTATCTATGGTGGGGAAATTTCACCCAGCCTTGATAGATTTGGATAAAAAAAGGACCGACATTATACATGTCAGTCCTTTTATTAGCACAAACAAATTTTCTGCGTGATTTTTCTTTAACCTAGCAAAATCAAGCCTATATTTGCCCTTTACGACTTAGTGATGACCTTCTGCTTTCAGTTTAGCCAGGTCTTTGTCCTCGATGTCACCTACAAGGTGGTACAGAGGCGCTTTTTCCATCGTGTACTCACCTGTTTTAGGATCACGACGAGAAACTGTCAGTACATGCCAGTTTTCATCATCCAGCTTCATAGCGTCACCACGGTAGTAGTAACCAGGCCAGCGAGTTTCCTTACGGAACAACGTGTGCTGGAATACACTTTCAGAAGTAAGGAAACGATGCTTCAATTCCCATGCGCGTAGTAGCTCATGGATATCTGAAGCAGCGACGTTTTCCAGATCTTCACCGAAAATTGCCATTTTCTTAAGACCGATGCTTAGAAGCTTGTCGTTCGTCATGTAATTTACACCGAAACCACCACAATACTCATCCATCATCTTCTGTAGACGATCAAGACCTTGACGTGGGTTGATGTAATTTGGATTTACAGTACCTGCAACAATTTCGTTACGGCCTACAGTATACGTTTCCATTGGCTTGTAGATTTCTTCTTTACGACGAGCGATCTGAGCGTCAGAAACACGGATGCCTTCTGCTTTACCATCATCGATATATTTACAAGCCGCTTTAGCAGCCAAACGACCTTCAGTGAAAGAACCTGATGAGAATGCGTGTGGTGTACCACCTACCGCATCACCCGCACCAAATAGACCTTCAACAGTCGTCATACGGTTGTAGCCCCAGAAATATTCATCAGGAGAAACATCTTCAGGACCTGAACACCATGCACCACAACCTGTTGCGTGTGAACCCATTACGTAGGGTTCAGAAGTTGTTAATTCAGGGTTTTCATATTTAGGATCAACGTCAGTTGCAGCCCAAAGTACCGCTTGACCAACTGTCATACCTAAGAAGTTATGCCAGCCAATTTCCTCTAAATGTGGATCCTGGAATGCTTCCATTGTAACCATGTGGATTGGACCACGACCCGCATTCACCTCATTGATGATTGCGTGGTTACGCAGGCAGGTCGGAATAGGACGATGCGTTGCATGCGACGCTTCTGGATCCAGGTATTCTTTACCAACCCTTTCCTGCAGCTCAGGGAACCATTTTGATTCGTACTCGTCACCGTAAGCATTTTGAGTATAAGTCTTAAGATGTAAGAAATATGCGCCAACAGGACCGTAGCCATCTTTGAATCGCGCTAATACGATACGGTTTTCCATTTGTGTCATTTTCGCGCCCGCTTCGATCATAAGACCGTATGCAGAACCTGATGACCATGGTGCGTACCATACACGACCCGCGCCTTCACCCACTGAACGAGGCTTAAAGATGTTAGAAGCACCACCGGCACCACAAACAACAGTCTTAGATTTAAATACGTGGTAGTTGCCAGTACGTACGTTAAAACCAACAGCACCCGCAACACGGTTTTCTTTAGCATCATCCATCAACAGGTGAGTGACACATACACGGTTGAACACTTTATCTGCTGAGTTTTTCGCCGCTTCTGCAACGATTGGCTTGTATGATTCACCGTGAATCATGATCTGCCAGCGACCTTCACGAAGGTAAGAACCTGTCTTCGTGTTACGCATGATAGGTAAGCCCCACTCTTCAAACTGATGTACAGCTGAATCTACGTGACGCGCCATATCAAACGCTAAATCTTCACGAACCATTCCCATTAAATCGATACGTGCATAACGTACGTGATCTTCAGGGTTGTTCTCACCGAAACGTGTACCCATGTAACAGTTAATTGCGTAAAGACCCTGTGCTACTGCACCAGAGCGATCGATGTTTGCTTTTTCTGCAATAACGATTTTTTTGTCTTTACCCCAATATCTTGCTTCGAAAGCAGCACCGGTACCACCAAGGCCCGCACCTGCAACTAAGATGTCAATATCATCTTCAATAATTGTCTTGTAGCCCATTAGTAGTAAACCCCTTCTTTAATTTCTAAGCCATTTGATTCAAGCGTCATTAAAGCATTGTCATTCATCGCGACATACTTAGGCTCGTTATATAGCAACTCTGTGTTACGCATGCTGTCAGCTGGTGCTGCTTCGTTAGCGAGTTGTGGAATACATGATCCCCAGGGCTTAGTCGTAATTGGAGCCAATAACTCCATGTCTTTTTTGCCGTTACGGAACTTGATGCGCCATGCGATCGTTCCTTTTTCTTCATCACGGTGTACTCGAACTGAGCTACCTAATGGAGCGAAATCAGCATAGCCACGTACGTCAATAGCGTGATGTGGGCAGGCTTTTACGCATGAATAACATTCCCAACACATGTTAGGTTCAATGTTATAAGCACGACGTAATGTTTTATCGATGTGCATGATGTCAGATGGGCAGATGTCAACACACTGTCCACAACCATCACAACGAGTCATATATACAAAAGTAGGCATAATATTCTCTCTTTTCTTAAATAATTGTTATTAGATTAAATGTTAGTAATGGTTTGGTGCTTCACGTCTGATACCAGCACCCATGTCTTCTGGGTTCTTACCCATGTATTCTGGAATATCCGGGAATCTTGCTTGTACTTCAGGTGAAGATAAATCGAAATCACCCGGTAAGTTCTCTCTTGAACCATCTGCTACGGTAGTACGCTTCTGGAATGCTGCAGCAGGTTTGAAGAACATGTGTGCAAACTTAGACCACAATACGCTAGCAAAAAGCGTTGTGTTTGAAACGATGAATAATGCGAAGAACAATGTTGCCCAACCCATATCAGCTACGTTCATTCCACCAGCCTGTAAATAAGACCAGATTAAAGCGAATGTTGCAGTTGTGAAAAGTGAAACAATGAAGATGTCTGCACGTACTAATTTGTACCACTTAGCAGCTTCTGCAGCCACGTCAACACGGATGAAGAACCAGAACCAGTACCCACCAAGACAAAGCATAATTGCACCAATGTGCCAAAGCTGTGCCACGAGAACGTTAGTTGAGTAACCAAAAATCATAATTGCGGTTGTCACAACGAAGATAATGAAGCCATACATCGTCAAAAGGTGAGAAATTCTACGTTTCATACTGCAGAACTCGCCAGACGTTAATACTTCGTTGGCTAACGTTGCAACTGCCATACCGACTTTTTCGCCGCCACTTACTGTACGCTTAGCACTTTTCTTTGCTTTTTCAGCATTTTCAAAAAAGTACTTCGCACTTTTCTTATGCATCATGTCTAGAATTGTACCGCCAGCGACAAGTACAGCCATCACGATGAGATATGCCTGCATTACATCAGGCGATATTAATGCCGTAAGCTCGGCAAAAGGGTTGGTCATGAACATTTTGTTATCCTCAAAATTATTGCGACTAGAGTTTCCCTAATTGAAAACCCTCAAAATTAATTGCCGCCTAGAATATCCCTAAAAATGCTCACAGTCTAGAATGAATGCATTACCCCCCTATACATATATTTTATACCCTATTTTTTTTTGCTAAATAACACATTACATAATGTCTTTTATCGGAAAAACTACTTTTATCCTGCATAAAATACCTTACTAATCTTATCGGCTACTTAACTTAGCCATACTTTTTTACATCTTATCCCCGTTTTGATTATAGGCGCCAAGTTATTCTCAAAAAAAAACTGAACAAAATAAAAGCTCATTTTTCACAAAACAGTTAAAAACCATATATAATTAAAGTTATATATCTGGTGAGAGTATCGTCAGAGTTGCATGAAAGGGACAACATCGCTGTCGACGTCCAGGCTGGCTTTTATAAATTATCGAACACGGAAGATCATCTGCTCTATGATCTCATCAGAGTAATTACTTACACCCCTAAAGTAAGGCTCTAAATAGATGCACATATTGCTTAATGCTCAAACATGGCTGTTTTTAACCCTCTGTAGCTTTTTCTATATCCCCGCACTTGCCTCAGAAGATCTACTAATATTTCCAGAAATACGCGCGCTTGATACCAATGGCGACAGCAGTAAAGAACCTGATACCACTGCCAGTGTTGACCTTTTTGCTACCGCACAATACGGCAAGTTACGCTTATTAGGCGAAGTTTTCATTTCAGAGAATGATGTCGCAGCTGAACGCTTACAAATCGGGTATGAGTTTGTCCCTGACAACTCAATCTGGCTGGGCCGTTTTCATAATCCGATAGGTTACTGGAACATCCAGTATCATCATGGTAATTATTTACAAACCTCGATCAGCCGACCGGAAATTGCCAAGTTAGAACACAATGGAGGCCTGTTTCCGAGCCACCTTTTTGGCGTGCTACTGGAAACCACACAATACACGGGTAACGGCGCACAGGATTATACTTTTGCCGCCGGTACCAGCCCGGAATTACGTCCAGTATTCAATAAACAGGGGCTTAGTGGTTTGGTGCTTCATCCTCTGGAAATAGCTAACCCCGGTAAAGGACGCCATAAGCTCAATCTTACTGCACGTTTTGCTTATCGTCCTGATACCACCGAAAATACCCAGATCGGACTGTTTGCCACTCACGTGGAAATCGCTATCAGTGGATCCAGTGCAGACGCGGTTGCCTTGAGCACGGCTGGACTGTTCGCTCACTGGGAAATGCAAAATTTGACGATTAACAGTTCACTTTTTTTCACCCGTGACACAGTCGAAAGCGGTGCCAGCCGCAGTAGTGGCAGCTTTAGCAGTGGTTACCTGCAGCTGGATTATTTATTCAACAACCACTGGATCCTATTTGCCCGTGCCGAAGATACCGTGAGTGAAAACGCGGATCCTTATCTAAACCTGATGCAAAATTTCTCAGCCAGGGGGCAGGTTGCAGGGTTGCGTTGGGACTTCACTCGCCGCCAGGCACTTAAACTCGAGGTATCGCAGAAAGATAGAGCGGGTAAAACATTTATTACGACTGGCCTGAACTGGACGGCGATGTTTCCATGAATAGACCTATTTCCACTATAAGCTGGTTACTGATGCTGCTGTTGATGTCAGTGCAGGTATCTGCGCAGGATGACAAGCAACAAACTCTTGCCTTAGTCACCGCCAGTGATATCGAGTTTGAAAGATTAACACCCAATGCTGTTCGCAAGCTGTTTCTGGGTATTCCAGTGAGTTCAAATGATCAGCCGCTTACCGTTTTGCTCAATAACAACAGTGATCTGCTGAATGAAATTTTCCTGCAAAAAGTTGTTTACATGTCAGAACGCCATTATGAGCGCATGCTGGTCTCACAAACCTTCCGCACCGGTCGACCCAGGCCTGCCAAATTTTCTGATCACGGCAAACTTGTCGAAGCCCTTAAGTCCACTCCCGGATCGGTCAGTCTTATGTGGCAAAAAGATGCCGATAAAGATGAAGCGATTCATGTACTACAAATACTCTGGCAAGGGCGGCATTAATGAAGCGTTATTTTTTTACCTTAACCGGACGCTTCACCCTGTCAGCATTCATGCTGCACATGGTCATGATGCCATTGTTATTCGGCGGCGTGTTATACATGGTACAAATCAATTATCAGAACCATTTCATTAACCAGGTGCGAAATGATGCTTTTATCCTTGCGTCCTTTAGTGAGTCGCTGGATGAAAATGCATTACATTTTCAACAGGTTATCACAGAAGATGCGGTTATCAGTGGCAGACTACTCTCAGCACAAATCATCAACTCACAAAATAAGAGATTGCGTAGCTGGGGTGACCCAATAGCGGTCAGCGCTTTCAACGAAGATTTCTATTTCGGTGAACATGGTGACACCGTGTATAACATTATTGTGCCAAGGTATGATCCGACTGGAAATTTACTCGGTGAATTGCTGTTAAGTTATGATGAACAACCGACCCGTGAACAAATTGCCCAGACCTACCTTAACGGCCTTTATCTGGCGATTGGTTACATCGCCATTACCTTTACCCTTACCCTGCTATTAGGTCGCCAGGTCACCATCCCGATCAGGCAATTACGCGAGGCATCCGGCGAAATAACGGCTGGCCACTATGAGAAGGCCCTGCAGGTTAAAACAAGCATTCGTGACATCAACCATCTGGCGGAAACACTGGAATTCATGCGCCATGAACTGGTCGAAAAAAATACGGAAATGCGCTATCAGGCCATGCATGATCATTTAACCGGTCTGCCGAACCGGCTGTTATTACGTCATCGAATCGATCACGCTCTGGCAGACAAAGGTCACCGACACCAGACCATTGCCTTGCTGTTAATTGATCTGGATCGTTTCAAGGAAATCAATGACACTCTTGGCCACCTGACAGGAGACGAAGTATTAAAACAGGCGGCCGAACGCCTTTTAACCTGTATTCGACAGTCGGATACAGCAGCACGGCTCGGTGGCGATGAGTTTGCCATTATCCTGCCGAGCTCAGACAGTGACAGCGCCATAAACACCGCTCAACTTGTATCACAACGATTACAGGAATACTTCACTGTCAATGATAATAAATTACAGGTTGGCGCCAGCATTGGTATTGCTCTCTATCCGGAGCATGGGGATCACTTTGAGGAAATTCTCCGTTGTGCTGATATCGCCATGTATGCGAGCAAACGAGACCGAAAAGGCGGCACAACCCTATATAAACCTGAGCTCGACATTAGCAGTGACAAGGAACTGTTGCTGATCAATGAACTGCGTAAAGCGATAGAATCTGACAGTTTATATCTGGTTTATCAACCCAAAGTCGATGCTAAAAGCGGTTGTATTTATGGTGTCGAAACCTTGTTACGCTGGGATCATCCACAACACGGCCAGATTTCTCCTGAAGAGTTTATTCCCATCGCTGAAAATTACAACATTATTGATGATCTCACCTACTGGGTATGCCAGCATGCCATACAACAATGCCGGCACTGGCTTGAGCAAGGCTTGCGGTTATCTGTTGCCATCAATATTTCAGCAAGATGTTTTCTGGAAAATAAACTACTCAGTAATCTGCAGGCTCTGCTTACTAAATATGATGTTCCCGCGAATCTCGTAGAAGTCGAGATTACCGAAAGTGCGATATTTCATGATCCACTACAGGCAGCTCAAATACTGCATAAGATCAATGAAATGGGTATCAACATTTCAATCGACGATTTTGGCACAGGCTATTCATCCCTCGCGCAACTTAAAAGTATCCCATTATCGTACATTAAAATTGATCGCAGTTTTATTTTCGATATGCTCAAAAATGAAAATGATGCCACTATTGTGCGCGCGACTATTAAGCTGGCTCATGAGCTTGGATTAAAGGTCACCGCCGAAGGTGTAGAAGATAAAAACACAAAAGATACTCTCATTCAGCTGGATTGCGATTTATTGCAGGGTTACTACATCAGCCCGCCTTTGCCGGAGAAAGAATTTAATCAATGGCTGAAAGAATCATCACTTTCGACTGTACAGCAAACCGGTTCCTGATATTCTCCTTCCATATTTTGTGCTGATCGCAGCCAAGGTACTGAGGAAACAGTTATTTTCTCCCCATGGAATTAAAGTTATGAGCGACATTTTACAGAAAAATTTTACTTCGCTCTTGTTTGCGATAAACCTTCCGTATTAGCACGTTCAAACTGATCCAGTTGCTTCATAATTAAATGTAATGCTTCTGCATAAGGTACCGTACCCTGAGAACGAATAATTGCCCGACCTTCCGGACTCAATGCATACTTAATAAAGTCGCGAACTAATGGTCTTTTGTCACCTCGTTTAATCACAAGATAAAGTGGGCGATACAATGCATACGAACCATTTTTAATGTTTTCATAGGTTGGTGCTTTGCCGTCTAATTTAAGCAATTTTACCTTGCGCTTTTTCGCACTGCTGATGCCGGATACCCCAAAACCATTTGGATTTTTTTGCACCCCTTTTTCTACAGGACCAGATGATTTTACAACGTAGGTTGCCTTAAACTCCTGATCATAATTTGCAAAAACGAGTTCACGTAACGTTCGCCCAACACCAGACAATTTACCACGACGTACATAAAGCTCAATCGGAGCATCTTTACCACCTAACTGTTTCCAATTCGTTATTTTACCCAGATAAATACGGTTTAATTGTTTAAAGGTAACGTTATCCACAGGGTTATCTTTGTGTACAAAAGCGACTAACGCATCCCATGCGACCGGTATTTGAAATGCATTACGTTCTTCAGGATTTTGTTCAATGGAAACCCGGCAAGCACCACCAATATCAATCGCCCCTTTTGCAGCATTTCGAATCCCCTTAGTTGCACCACCCCCACTTAATTTAACCACAATACCGGTTTTTTTTGTGTAGGCTTTTGCCAGTTCATTCATAAATGCTTTTTTAGAAATACCACAGCCAGCCCACTGAATTGTTTCAACTGCAGAGACTGTTGCCACATTCAGCACAAAAGTGCTGAACATTAAAATTGTTAAGTATTTGATCAAGCCCATAAAAACCACACTCCGACAGTAAAAATATAAATTTAGCAAATTCTCATTTTATTCAGCTACTTACGCTTATAATTATTCTAGCACAAACACTATATCGCATAGTGCAACAATACAATAGCCTGACTTTTTATATATCAGCAATTCAATGCCAAACTTGTCGTTTTTCATATTTTCGCCTGATTTAAGTACGATATGCTTAAATTAAGTGCTTATTTAACAACACCTGGTTTCATTTTTGGCTAATGAAAATTTTTCCCCAGCCGATATAATGGCTGGCGGTAGTTTGCCCTTTCTATATCGCTAATACCCTGGCTTATTTCCCGCTAAATCTTTGTTTTAAAAGGGCTTTATATCTTTTGTTCAAAGCTGCATTTTCGCCTCATACCTACTCCTAATAGGGTAGGTGAAATGTCGCAGTAATTTAGTATATAATGATTTTATTATGTTCTTAATAAACCTGATTAGTCACTGCGCAATTAACTCAATATAATCGCGCGCTTTATTTAAAAGATCGTTTTTGATCACAGTAATCAAGGCCACACTATGACCGTATTACATGACCCTATTTCGCCGCCTGAAGGCCGAATTGAAACCAAAAATACCACGTGTTACATGTGCGCATGCCGTTGTGGTATTCGCGTAACATTACGGGATAATGAAGTTCGTTATATTCAGGGTAACCCTGACCATCCTCTAAATCAGGGCGTCATTTGTGCCAAAGGCGCCTCAGGTATCATGAAACAGTACTCACCTGCCCGTTTAACCAAGCCGTTAAAACGTAAAGAAGGGGCTGATCGTGGCGCAGCTAATTTTGAAGAAATTAGCTGGGACGAAGCCTTCCAGATTATGGAAGATCGCTTAAGCCATTTGCGTTCAACTGATCCGAAGAAATTTGCCCTCTTTACTGGTCGTGACCAGATGCAGGCTCTGACTGGCTTATTTGCTAAGCAGTTTGGTACGCCGAACTATGCGGCACACGGTGGTTTTTGCTCAGTCAATATGGCGGCAGGCATGATTTACACCATTGGGGGGTCATTCTGGGAATTCGGTGGTCCGGATCTTGATCGTTCCAAGCTGTTTATCATGATTGGTACCGCTGAAGATCATCACTCAAACCCAATGAAAATTGCGCTTTCAAAATTCAAGCGTAATGGTGGCCGTTTTATCTCAATTAACCCGGTCCGTACGGGTTATTCTGCGATTGCAGATGACTGGATTCCAATTAAGCCCGGTACTGATGGTGCATTAATGCTTGCATTAATTCATGAGCTGATTAAAACCGGTCTTTATGATCGTGATTTCCTCGTTCAATACTCCAACTCTGCTGAACTTATTAGTACTGATGAAGCGAGCGATGATTTTGGTTTATTTGTACATACTGACATTCCTCAGGAAACAGAATGTTTTGAAGTACAAGATCGTGTTTGGTGGGATCGTAACAGCGATAAACCCATGCATGCTCGTGAAGAAAGTCTTGATCCATATCTACTAGGCGAATTCACCATGCCGGATGGCCGCCAGGTTAAACCGGCTTTCCAATTATTAAAGGATCGAGTAGAAGAATACACGCCAGACTGGGCTGCTGAAGTAACGGGCATTCCAGCTGACACAATCAGAACATTGGCCCATGAAATGGGCATCACTGCGCGTGATGAACAAATTGAATTACCGATTGCCTGGACTGATGCATGGGGTAAAGATCACGATACTATAACGGGCAATCCCGTCTCTTTTCATGCGATGCGTGGTTTAGCGGCTCACTCAAATGGCTTTCAATCGATTCGCGCTTTAAGTATTTTAATGAGTCTTTTAGGTACGATTGACCGTCCGGGTGGTTTCCGTCATAAAGCACCATTCCCTCGTCCCATTCCTCCTTGTGCTAAAACACCAAAAGGCCCGGAAGGCGTTCAGCCAAATACACCTCTTGATGGTATGCCTCTGGGTTGGCCTGCTGAACCTAATGATTTATTTGTTGATGACAAAGGTACTCCAGTTCGTATTGATAAAGCGTTCTCCTGGGAATTCCCATTATCTGCTCACGGCTTGATGCACAACGTGATTACCAATGCGGTAAACAAAGATCCCTACGACATTGATACATTAATGATCTTCATGGCGAACATGGCATGGAACTCATCCATGAATACCTCTGAAGTTCGTGACATGTTGAATGAGAAAAATGAAGACGGTGGATTCAAAATTCCATTCCTGATTGTTTGTGATGCATTCCAATCAGAAATGTCTGCGTATGCTGATTTATTACTTCCTGATACAACATACCTAGAACGTCATGATGTTATGTCGATGTTAGATCGCCCTATCTCAGAATTTGATGGTCCTGTTGATTCAGTCCGTATTCCTGTTGTTCCACCAACGGGCGACTGTAAACCGTTCCAGGAAGTGATCATTGAATTAGGTTCACGTTTAAAACTGCCTGCCTTCACTAAAGAAGATGGTTCACGTAAATTCCGTGACTACCCTGATTTCGTTGTTAACTTTGAAACAGCACCGGGTTCAGGAATCGGGTTCTTATCTGGCTGGCGTGGTAAAGGTGGCGAGAAGTTCATGAAAGGTGAACCAAATCCAAACCAGTGGGAAATGTATGAGAAAAACAATTGTGTTTATCAACATCATTTACCCAAGTCTTACCAGTACATGCGTAACTGGAACCGTGGTTATTTAAAATGGTCGCAAGAACATTCCTTACAGCGCTATGCAGAGCCGATTAACATTCACATTTACTCGGAAGTGTTAATGAAGTTCCGTTTAGCCGCGCAAGGTAAACTCGAAGGTAAACAACCACCTGAACATTTACGTATGCGTGTTGAAACACATTTTGATCCACTCCCGTTTTATGCAGAACCATTAGAGGTTCAGTTAACCGATAAGCAAAAGTATCCTTTAGCTGCGTTAACGCAACGCCCAATGGCGATGTATCACTCGTGGGATTCACAAAACGCATGGTTACGTCAGATTCATGCACATAACTATATGCACATTCATCCATCAACCGCTCAGGCACAAGGCATTGAAGACGGCGGTTGGATGTGGGCCGAATCAATGCACGGCAAGGTTAGATGCTTAGCCAGATACAGTGAAGCTGTTGAGCCAGGTACTGTATGGACCTGGAATGCGGTTGGTAAAGCGAAAGGGGCATGGAATCTTGACGGAGATGCTAATGAATCTAAAAAAGGGTTCTTGTTGAATCATTTGATTGCTGAAGAACTACCTAAAAATGAATGTGGCGAACACATTTCAAACTCAGATCCAGTAACCGGTCAGGCAGGTTGGTATGACGTACGTGTTCGTGTTTATAAAGCTGATGATGATGAACCAAAAGAAACATATCCTCAGTTTGATGAAATGCCAGCCGTACCGGGTACCGGAGAACGTCGTAAGAAACTAGGTTTCTTTGCCGGTATGTTTGTAAAAAATAAATGATAAATTTTAACGCAAAGACGCTGAGACGCAGAGAACGCAAAGAAAGATTTAAAACTTTGCGAAACTTTGCGCCTTTGCGCCTCTGCGTTGGATCTTAAAATTAAAGCGAGTAAGTAATATGACTCAATTAGCATTAGTTATAGATTTAAACGTTTGCGTCGGCTGTCATGCTTGCGTAACAAGTTGTAAAGAATGGAACACCTCAGGTCCTGCTGGTTTTATGACCGACGAAAATCCATACGGTAAAGATCCAACCGGTACTTTCTTTAACCGTGTACAAACTTATGAAATTGGCGAGTTTCCAAAAACAGAAACGGTTCACTTTCCAAAGAGTTGTTTACATTGTGAAGATGCACCTTGTGTTCCTGTTTGTCCTACTGGCGCAAGTTATAAGCGCGAGAATGACGGCATCGTATTAGTTGATTACGACAAGTGTATTGGTTGTCGTTATTGCACATGGGCTTGTCCTTACGGTGCACGTGAAATTGATGAAGAACAAAAAGTCATGAAAAAATGTACTTTATGTGTCGATCGAATTTACGATGAATCTTTACCCGAAGCAGAACGTAAACCGGCTTGTGTATTAGCTTGCCCAACCAGCGCACGTTTATTTGGTGATGTTCACGATCCTGATTCGGAAGTATCGGTACAAATTCGTGAAGAAGGTGGTTATCAGTTAATGCCGGAATGGGGAACTAACCCATCTAATCATTATTTGCCACGTCGTAAAACACGTTTACATATCCATGAAGATGAATTGCAACGTGCTGATAATCCATTAAATAAAGAACAACGTGGACCAAGTGCGCCGGTTGAGTCACCAACACTCGACGACAGTACTTCGTGGTAATAGATACATTCATGTTCAACGCAAAGTTCGCAAAGGCACAGAGTTCGCAAAGGAAAGTTATTAAAACCTTTGCGCCCTCTGCGCCTCCGCGTCCTTTGCGTTAATAATAATACTTTTGGAGACACAGATATGCATCCGGCATTTTCAGTTATCTTTTTAACAACATTAATTGGCGCAGGTCAGGGATTATTTTTAGCCTTATTCACAGGCCAAAGTTATTCCGCGGTACAGCTTGTTCCAACCCAAGACAGCACAGCATTTTATGGCACAGGCGCTATGATTGCTTTTGCCTTTTTAGTCGGTGGCTTAATTGCTTCTTTCTTTCACTTAGGCCGTCCTGAACGTGCATGGCGCTCTGCTGCTATGTGGCGTACATCATGGTTATCACGTGAAGTTATCGTATTACCTGCTGTAATGGGTTTAATTTTCGTATACAGCCTTATGCATTTTTTTGGATGGGATACTGTTTTATATACCAGCAAAGCAGGTACAACCTTACAGTTAAGTTTAGTGGTTGGTGCTGTTGCAGTTGTCGCAACATTTTTGTTGTTTATTTGTACGAGCATGATTTATGCAACAATTAAATTCTTGCAGGAATGGGCTTGCGCATTAACCGTTTCAAACTACTTATTGCTTGGAACGGCATCTGGCTTTACTTTAGCGGCTGCGTTCGCAAGCTCAAATGCACCGGATTTATTAGGCTTGTATGGTAACTGGGCAATTATTATCACAGCGGCTGCCTTTGTTTCTCGTGGTGGTTCATTAATTCGTAATTCACGTATTAAAGCAAAATCAACCATTCAATCTGCTATTGGTATTCGTCATCCAAAAATCCAGCAAAAAGCGATGGGAATGCAAGGCGGCTCAATGAATACGCGTGATTTCTTCCACCATAAAACTGCATCCTTCATGAAAATCATCAAATGGAGCTTTATAGTTTTAGTATTCCCGGTACCCATTATTTTACTTTGGGTGGGTATTGATTCAGGCAGCACAAGTATTTTACTCGGTGCATTTATTATTCAGTATGTTGGTTTACTTGCAGAGCGCTGGTTCTTCTTTGCACAGGCAAACCACCCGCAAAATCTGTATTACCAAACAACTTAATTACATAAAATCTGCTAAATAAGACAATAAAGCCGCTATGTTTCATTACATAGCGGCTTTTCTTGATCTTGTAGGTCGGCTCTTTAGGCCGACGCTGCGGTATGTGAAAGCATTGATTTATTAGTTGTTGTTGTTTGCGCACCGCGTCGGCCTAAAGAACCGACCTACATTACTGCAAGAGCTTAGAAGTAGCCTGGCTGAAATGAAATGGAATCCGGGGATGATGCTTAAACAACTCTGATTTTGCCACGCTGCATCCTGGCTACATAAAAGTTTAAATAGAGTTCTTTTGTTCAGATTAGGTTCAGCTTCACCTGACTATAGTTCTTACAACAGCTAAGAAAGCTGTCGTGAATAACAGGAGAACCAGCATGAAAATGAACATCAAAACAACCATTGGCATTATAGCAATCGCTTTAAGCAGTATTTCTATGGCTGAAGCAGGGCAAAAGAATCATCAACGCGACACTGATCGTCTCAATGATCGCGCTCATAGCCGTAATTATGAAAAACCGCGTCATGAACGCCAGTTCCGTAAATATGAGAACCGCAAACAGTCGCGACAAGCCTATCGCCACCGAGAGGTCTACCGTGAATTGCGTCATAAGCGGAAGTTTAATCGAAGCATGAGACGAATTAACCGAGCTCACAGAGGGCATCCAGGCTTGAATCGTGGCTGGAGATCTGAACGTCGTCATTTCAATCGCGACCGCCATAGTGCTTATCGCGCATCAGGTTACTACTCAGCACCCGCTTATTCATCACGCGTCGTCGTAAGTGGCAACGGCCATTCTGGTAATGTATTACCCGTTTTGGCTGGCGGTATTATTGGTTCAGCCATTGCCAGCGATGCAAGTAATGGTGACCCAGGCGCCGCTTTAGGTGGTGCATTATTCGGTGCAATCGTAGGAAACGCGATAGCTCAGCACTAAAAACCAGAATAAATCTGGTGAAAATTGAGTGGCTTGGTTATCCTTAATGTATGGATCAGGCGCAATCCTGCTCCGCACATTAACCACGAATATCAAGTTGAGATAAAAAATGAAAGTTACAATATTACCTGCCCTATTTTTTATTCTCGTCGCCCTTTTTGCTTCAGCAACTCAGGCAGGGTCATTCAATTCATACTCGAAAATACTGCTCGCTCAGAATAATAATCAAAGTCTGGATCAAGCAGTAAACGCCATTAAACAGCAAACCGGCGGGCGTATTCTTTCTGCTAAAACAGTCCATAAAAATGGCCGTCGCGTTTATAAAATAAAAGTATTGTTACCTTCAGGAAAAGTACAAACATTTAATGTGAATGCTGAGTAATTATTCTTATGCGTTTGTTAATTATTGAAGATGAACCCAACTTAAGAGAACAGCTACAAAAATATCTGCAACAAAATGGATTTGCCGTTGATGTTGCTGAAGATGGTGAAGCTGGTTTTTTTATGGGACGTGAATATCCATTTGATATGGCGATTGTTGATTTAGGTCTGCCAAAGTTATCTGGCATCGAAATTATTCAGAAATGGCGTGAACTGGAAAAATCCTTTCCTGTTCTTATTCTAACTGCACGAGGAAAATGGCAGGATAAAGTTGAAGGCCTTGAAGCCGGTGCGGATGATTATCTGGTAAAGCCCTTTCAGCATGAAGAGTTACTTGCAAGAACGCGCGCATTATTACGACGTTCTGCCGGTGTTAGTCAGCCCGTTATTCAGTTTGACTCTATTAGTATTAACACCTCTCATCAATCAGTTTCACTCAAGGGTCATGAACTGGTACTCACAGCCTATGAATATAAGGTTGTTGAATATCTGGTCATGAATTCTGACAAAGTTATTTCAAAGACTGAACTCACTGAACATATCTACGATCAGGATTTTGATCGTGATAGTAATGTCATCGAAGTTTTTGTCGGCCGTTTAAGAAAAAAATTAGATCCCGAGGGTCATTTAAAACCGATTGAAACACTGCGTGGGCGAGGTTATCGCTGGGGGTTAACGCAAACCAATACTAACGAAAATGATAACGCCTCGTGAAGCTTTCCATTCATTCACGTATTTTGTTATCGGCTTTCATTGTCTTAGCCTTATTTATGGGATTGACTGGAATAATCTTAGACAAAGCTTTTCGTGATAACGTAGAACATGCGCAACGAGAAAATTTACGCACACAAATTTATGCCTTATTAGCCACAGCAGAACTTGATGATGCGGAGTATCTAAAGCTCCCTGAACAAAACATGGAACCTCGTCTAAATATTTCAGAGTCCACTCTACATGCCCGTGTTATTACATCTAATAAAAAAATAGTCTGGCAATCTGAGTCCATGTTAAATACAAAAATACCTTTTCCTGACAATTATAAAACGGGAGAATTTTATTTTTCCGACATATCTAATAATGAAAAATCATTTACTTCAGTCACTTTTGCGACCATCTGGCTAACAGTTGAAGGTGAAGATACCTATATATTTCAGGTTGCTGAAAATAAAAATGTATTTAACTCACAAATCTCTCTTTTCAGGAAAAACTTATGGGGTTGGTTAGCAGGTGTTAGTGTTATATTAATTATTATTCAAACAATAATATTACGCTGGGGGCTTAAACCCTTACGTCACGTTGCAGAAGATCTTATTAATATTGAGCAAGGTAAAACAACACGTTTATCCGGTAACTATCCAAGAGAAATCACTCCCTTAACAAATAATCTAAACCAACTATTAGAATCATCACAACAGCAACTTACTCGCTATCGTGATGCGCTTGGAAATATGGCACATAGCTTAAAAACGCCTATAGCTGTATTACAGGGAATAATTGATTCAATTTCCGGAAAAGAAAAAGATACGGCATGCGAACAATTAAATACCATTAATAATATCGTTGATTACCAATTAAACCGCGCGTCAACAGTTGGTCAAACTTATTTATCCGAAGCAATTAAATTACTCCCGACATCCATAAAAATAGTAAACACGTTAGGGAAAGTTCATCGTGATAAAAATATTGAGGTACAACTTAATATAAGTGAAGAAATAATGATTAAAATTGAGCAAGGTGATCTCTATGAATTACTTGGCAACCTGCTCGAGAATGCGTTTAAGTGGAGCCAAAGTAAAATATCGATTTCTGCAGAGTCAGTCAACAAACAGACCTGGATAACGATTGAGGATGATGGACAAGGCATTCCGAAAGAAGAGCAGGAACGAATATTATTACGTGGGCAACGCGCCGATCAGAATACACCGGGACATGGTCTGGGACTGGCAATGGTGAATGACATGTTATTACTTTATAAAGGAACAATGGAAATATTTAAAAGCGCGCTGGGTGGAGCAAAAATAATTATTAAACTATAAATATTACAATTTATTTAACGCTTTCATTACTGCAACAAAAAATGTTGTTACGTCAATCGGCTTGGTAATATAGTCATCAAAACCTGCCTGCATGCCTTTTTCAATATCTCTTAACATTGCATTTGCGCTGACAGCAATAACCGGTATATTTTTTGTCGCATCATCACCACGCAAAAGTTTTAACACATCAAAACCATTCATTCCGGGTAAATTAATATCCAGTAAAATCAGATCCGGATTTTCAGAACGAATTAATTCCAGACCAATATTGGCTTCGGGTGCACTGATTATATTAATACTGTTTTTCGCAGACAATATCTGTTCAACTAAACGCAGGTTAGCGGCATTATCTTCAATATATAATATGGTATATTTTTTTTCTGTTTTGTCCTCTGCTATTTTATTTTTACTTTCATTTTTGTCCGCTACCTTTTTATGTCCTGTCATCGTAACCAGTGGAAACTCAATAGAAAAAGTAGAACCTTTGTTTATATCGCTAATAATATAAATATT
>Ga0316208_1001512_pt1 | contig 21586 bp, 17 predicted proteins | sample 3monopyrite_MG_FD_204944 | JGI IMG/M metagenome (GOLD analysis project Ga0316208, IMG submission 204944) | Microbial mat bacterial communities from mineral coupon in-situ incubated in ocean water Damariscotta River, Maine, United States -... | ecosystem: Environmental > Aquatic > Marine >...
ACGCAACTCCACCGGCAAGGCTTGCATCTGCGAATCAGAAAGTGGAAACTGTGATCGGCTCATTTGCGAATGATCGCAAATTTCCCAAAACCTGAAAAGACCAATCTATACCCCGTGAACGGTTACTTGGGCGACCATTCTTTTTTGCAAGGCGTTTGCTTTGATTATTTTTGGTTTTCCGCAGCGGCGGTGTTCTTTCTTGCGGGGGTAGTTGCGACTCTGCTTGCTGGTGGTGCGGTGCGATTCATCGGCAATCAAGGCGACACAGATCGCCTCTTTCAACGAAAATACTGGAGTAGCCAATATCGTGATCGTTAGCACCATCTAATTAAACGCGCGAATCGTTTTCACCGGACTCAGTTTTTTAATTGGCTGGCCTTCACGTTTCAGTATCTTTTTTCCAATCGCAAAGGCGTCCCAGATTCCGAGCAGAGAAGTAGGGTACGCTGTGCGTACCACGATTACAAGGAGTCAATGCCGCGGGTGGCCCTTCCCTGAAAGATAATCTCTCAGAAAAATAAGAAATTTTTCATGCAATTGCCCTGTCCAACTCACGATGTCTGTATCATCTAATTCTCGACAACCATTTACTCTTGCGTTCATCCTTCCTCGACAAACAGCAACAGCAGGGCAATATGTTTACTTTCAGTGTGATCTTACTGGCTGTGTCCATGAGTGCAGTCTCTACAGATAAGCCGACGACCATTCAAATTCGCGAAACGGTCCAACGCAGCATTCCTTATATTGAAAAGGAAGGAGACTGGTGGATAGAAAAAAAGAAATGTGTTTCTTGTCATCGTGTCAGCAACATGATCTGGAGCCTTGGTGCTGCGAAACGAAAAGGATTTGAAGTCAGCGATCGACTTGAAGAATGGGCCAAATGGGCAGACGAAAAGACACTTTCCGTAAACGCCAACGATAAAATTGTTGGCCTGGGAAACAAAGAAGGCGTAGCTCAAATGCTGTTGAGCTACAAACGCAACAGTCCCGATTCGGATCGTACAGAGAGCCGAAAGAATTTGTCAGCCCTTCTACGCAGCGATCAACTTCCGGATGGCTCGTGGAAACCGGGTGGACAACTCCCTTCTCAAAAACGAGACCTCATGGAAACAGCAAGCGTTTCAACCATGTGGTTAACACTTGCCTTGATCGCTGATGGACCAACTGATGAAAACAGTAAAATAATCGATCAGGCAATCAAATATATCACGCAAAGCCCTGCCGGAAAAAGTACCGAATGGTTTGCTCTGAAATTATTGATCGCAGTTGACACAAAAGAGAATGACACGCGAGATCAACTGGTCAAAAAAATCAGCCAACAACAAGCATCCGATGGTGGTTGGGGCTGGATTGTTGGCGAAAAGAGTGATTCACTAGGAACCGGATTGGCCCTTTACGCATTGCTTCGCGCAGGACTGGATAAACAAAGTGACTCCGTGCAACGTGCTCAGCAGTTTCTTGTCAGCACTCAACTTGAAGATGGTTCCTGGCCGGTTCTGGGTACAAAAGAAAACAAAAAAGACGGCATCGAAAAAACAGCAGTCTTCTGGGGCACAACCTGGGCAGTGATCGCGCTTGTAAACAGCCTTGCGGAAACATCGAATTGAGCCACTGCCAGGGCTAGTGTTTTGTGGAACGCGTTTCTGGCGTAGAGAAATAAATCATTGTTGTGTCGTATTTCATCTATCGTTAAAGGTTAAGTCGGGAACTCCAGATGGGTGAATTGCTTCTTGAAGCCAGAAGCATCTCTCGAAAAGTGGGCGATCTGATTTTGTTGGATCAGATTTCTTTGTCCGTTTCTCGTGGGGATCGAATTGCATTGGTTGGGCAAAGCGGGAGTGGAAAAACAGTACTCCTGCGTGCTTTGGCGATGCTTGATCCACTCGATTCCGGTGCAATGTACTGGAAGGGGAAGCCAGTTGCAGATGCTTTCGTTCCACAATTTCGCAGCCAGGCAATTTACGTACATCAAAAACCAGCCCTGTTCGAAGGAACCGTCGAACAGAACCTCAAGCGACCTTTTCTGCTTCGGATTCATCAGGATAAAAAATTCAATCGTCAGCAAGCTGTTGGACAATTGGAGATGCTCGGGCGTGATGAGTCTTTTCTGAATAAAGCTTATCAGGATCTTTCAGGAGGAGAATCGCAACTGACTGCGTTGCTGCGAGCGACACAGTTGGACCCCGTCGTTCTTTTATTGGATGAGCCAACCGCGGCCCTTGATGATCAGACCACAGCAATCGTTGAGGCTCTTGTTTCAAATTGGTGGAATGAAAAGCAGGAGCAGCGAGCAACAATCTGGGTCACTCACGATTATAATCAAGCGGAACGAATCTCTCACAAAATCTGGCAGATGGAGAAAGGGAAAATGGTTTAGGATCGATATGGATACTTATGTGGAACTGACATATTGGGAAGTCGCTTTGGCTGCGATATTGATTGTTATCAATGCGGCAATATCAATTCTCTTGCAACTGCGAATAGAACGATTGCTGGCGCTGGCAAGTATCAGAACCGTCATCCAATTACTGCTCGTTGGTCTGGTGCTGGAATCTGTTTTTCGTTTAGAACGCTGGTATGTGGTCGTGGGACTCGGCTTGATGATGACTTTGATTGCAGGAATCACTGCGGCGCAGAGAAATCAACGCAGGTATCCTGGGATTTGGATCAATACAATTATTTCGGTCTGGGCCAGTGCGTGGATCATTACGTCTTTTGCACTGTTTGTGGTCTTGCAGGGAATTGACCGCTGGTATGCCCCGCAATACTCCATCCCGCTGCTCGGCATGGTACTGGGCAATACGCTCAACGGAATCTCTCTGGCGTTGGGTACGATCACCGAATCGCTGGTAAGACATCGGGAACAGGTGGAATCATTGCTTGCTTTGGGAGCCACACGCTGGGAGGCTGCTCGAAGTCCTGTTCAGGAAGCGGTCCGAACAGGAATGATACCGATTATCAATTCGATGATGGTTGTCGGACTGGTCAGTTTACCCGGAATGATGACCGGACAACTCATTTCAGGCATGAATCCAATCGAAGCGGTTAAGTATCAGATTGTGATCATGTTTCTCATTGCTTCTGCGACTTCTATTGGAACAGTCAGTATTGTCCTGCTGACATTTGTGCGACTGTTCAATACTCAACATCAATTCCGTCGCGATCTTCTCACCAAATCAAAATGAAGAAAAAACCGGGCAGGGTCCGCTGCCCAGCAGGAGCGACATCGCTATCGTGAATGCAAACTTGTCCACAAGTCGACATCGATATTTTCGCTGATCGAATGCACCGAACCATCCAGCCGTAATGTGTTGACAATCCCTGTATGCTGACTTCGAGAGTTGCCTGCGAAGTTGGACGGAATGGGTGAATCAGTACACATCATCCCCATGCGGGTTAAGGCTGCATCCGAATACTTCAGTCTCAGCAGTGTGCAGGAGACAATTCCATCTGGTGAACTGGAATTCGGAACAACTGGATGCACGCCACTCATACTGGCACCGACAAAACCGAGTGCCCAGGTACCACGGGGATCGATTGGATCGATCCCTGCTCGTAACTCATCGACGGCAATCATATTGGATTGCCCTTTCGGAAAATCACCGAAATCAAAAGAGACATTAAACCCGGCAACACCACTTCCCCAAAGCGTCCCATTGGTGTTGAGCAAATCGCTTGTATCTGTGTAGAAGCCATCCGAGCAGTTCGGCATAAACTGCATGCAAGGCCGGTCCGGCCCGATGTTCAAACCGTAATTCCCGCGCGCATAAACATGCCCACTCGTTCCCGATTGCAAAGCTCGTTCATACGGAGCATCGTTGAACGAATCGGAAGGACACTTAAAGACCGTCAGTTCCGTTCTGCAAGCAGGTAAGTTTACTGTTGAATTGACCGGCAGGTTTAAATCAAACGCATCGTAAAGTGGCGACTGCTCTAAATGAGGCAACAGTAAGATTACCCAGTTGGCATGCAGGCGGTCCGGTTCGGTGCCGGGCGATACCCCCAATGCAACGCGATCAAATGTCCCTATTGGAAGCAGCCCACCCCCCAATGGTTCACCGCGAGTCCCCCAGATATTCCCTGGCGGAAGTTTGCGATGCGTCCCGTGATAGTTATGTAACGCCAAACCGATTTGCTTCAAATTATTCTTGCAGGACGTTCTGCGAGCCGCCTCTCGGGCATACTGAACAGCAGGCAACAGCAACGAAATAAGCGTCCCGATAATCGCCATCGAAACCAGCAATTCAACAATCGTGAATCCGAATCTGTTTTTCATCGCTATTACCTTTCCAGTTAACTGAAATCAGGCCGCAGAACTTCTCTGTCGATATACCCAGTACCCAACTCCAAAGCAAAACAGCACAGTTAACAAGTAAAACAGCCAGGAAGAAGACCACCGCATCTCGAAGTTAGGCTCCGGCAAACCGTAATGAGAAAGATAAAATTCCTCTTCCAAAACATCCTCAGACATTTCTCGGGAAATCGTTGTCAAATCAGTTTCACCATTTTTATGAACCCATTTTGTAGCTGAAATGGTCTTTTCACCAAGAGGAATGCCCTCGTACAGTTTGATGTCATTAATTGTAATTGTATGTCTTATTTCACTACCTATTTTTGAATACTTGCGAGTGACTCCCTGCTCCACAATGGCCCATCGCAATGCAGGATCGCAAATAATGTAGGCATCATACAAAGAGGGATTGTATCTCTCATTTTCCTCGACAAGGTATTCGAAATCAGCACGGATCAGTTTTCGACCATTTTGTTCGACTTCTTTAACATCCAAAAAACGGAATCCAGGCTTGGAAGCCAAGTCTGGAAAATACTCCCCGGCAACGGTCCACGGTCCGGTAAAGAGTTGCTGAGCTTTTTGTTCTTCCTGTTTGATAATTTTATCAGTCCGCGGATCATCACCCAATTGCCCCGCATAAACCAGGACAAATGATTGAGCTTCTTTATCCTTGAAAAGCGAAAAAGCGTACTGGTCGTTTTTGCATATTATCGCAAGATCCCCATCTCGGTACTCCTTCCGCATGATACACTTGTTGTAGTAGGCTAATTCAATGCTTTTTTGTTGCTTTTTGGGATCCTCCCCTTTCTGTTTCAGCCTTTCTAAGTATTGGGGGGAATAGTCAGCTTCGATAGCAGTGTCGGAAATCTCTGAGAAGGAATCAATCTGCATTCTCAGATTGATTGATCTGGGAGATCGCTTTGCCTTTTTCATTTCTTTGATAAGACGGTCCCGTAAAGTATCACCCGCAACAACGCAAACTGAAACGACAAGCATCGCAAGTGTCACTGCAGATAGAAAAGAGGCCCCTCTAATTAACCGAGGCATCAAGTTGTTCCTTTGCAAAATAAACCTCGAAGTAGGGTCCGTTATTGCGGACCACGCTGAGAATACGAATCATGGTTCAACTCGTAAAACTCCGGCAACCGATTCCAACCGATTCCAACTGATTCACAACATTTCCTCGAGCATCTATTATCGCACTACCAGCCCACGTTGTACAACACAAATTCCATTTTCTCGATTCAATCGCCCGATATCGACACGCCTGAAGCAGTCGCTGCGACCAGGCCGGATGATCGGCAATAATGCCATCGTACATCAAGTACACAACAGCATCTGCCCCGCTGGTTTGCCGATATTGCGGCAAGCCCGGCAAAAACAACTCATAGCAGACTGCAACAGCCAGCTTTTTTGTCTTGTCATTTTTTGTTTTTAAGTCTAATAAATGGAAATTTTCCCCGGCAGATAAACGTGGATTCCAGCCAAACAGCGACTTCATTTTTTGACGAACAAACGCCGTGTCCAGCCAGTCGGGCAAGCCTTCTTTCACAGGAACAAGCAGGCGTTTGCTGTAAACAGAAACTTTCCCTTCCGGCGATATCAAGCAGGCAGAGTTAAAAAGCCTGCTTTCAGGCATCTCCAGGCCGTACCGCGTGATCATCCTGCGCTGGCTCAACGGCACGCCGACCAGGCAAGAGGTTTGATATTTGGGAAGCAGAATCTGGGCAAAATCCTGTACCGAAAATACCGCAGCGTTCAACGATCTGGGGGATGAGATTGGTGTGAATGAACCTTCAGGCATCTTGCTGAGGCTCAGGCACGCTTCTGGCCAGATGATTAAATCAACCGGGGAAGTGTTGGATAATGCCTCGTCAGTCAGGCGGTCCAGATCTCTCCAACCGGTCCAGTTCTCCCCTTCAGAATGTACAAGATGCGGCTGCACCAGAATGGCACTGAAAGGAAGCGGAGTGACAACAACCGCACGGGAAATCAGCAGCCCGCCAGACCACGCACACACAAACAGAAGCAACGCCGCACCAGGCCCACGCCATTTCATTAGTCCCTGTTTTGTCGGATCGATCACGAGCAGAAAATTGATCAGATAAAGCAGTCCCGAAACACCAAACGGAGTGATAACTGCTGCCCACTGTGCCAGCGGTGTCGAAGCAACAGGCAGACAAATCGCGGTTACCGGCCAGGCAAGACCAAAACGATATTGCAAAATCTCTGCCAGCATCGCGGTCGCGCTCAGGCACAAAGCAGAAATCATAACAGGCTTCCCCCGAAAAAACCGGATCGCAAATGCCAACGCAATCATCTGCAAAGCATAAAACAGGCAAAAAGCGGCTTGCAGATAACACCCCCCGGCAGGCACCACCTCCCGCATGAACGCGGTCGGCAACCAGCTTATGATAAAGCCAATCACAAAAGCTTCAACAGCAACCCGATACCCCGAAACAGAATCGCTTCCAGTTCCCCACAACCACAATAAAGGAGCAAAACAGAACCACCACGTAGGCAAATTCCAAAGAGGAAAAGAAGCCGTCAACAGAGCAACACTCGCCCCACCCAGAATCACCCACCAAACAAACCTCACGCCACCGCCCGCCGACGTTTGATCCAATACGCAATCCCCAGACAAAAAATTGATAGAATCGAATACCACATCCAATTAGGTATTTTTCCTTTATGTATTATTTCCTTAATTAGAGACTCAGCCTTCGATTCAAATTTTGGTTCAGGCAAGCCATAGTGGGTAAGATAAAATTGATTTTTATCTACATTCTCAATATATCGATACTCGTAATAATTTGTGTAGGACATGCGTTCAACGCCAGCATCTGAAAGATAACGACTATCAGTTTGAACTGGAATCGGGATGTGATTATTCTGTTTGTTTGACTGATCATGTTGGTACTCATATTTTTTTATCATGTTCCAATTAGAACCAATCAGTCGGTAGCCCGATTCGGTAATGACCCAACTGTGCTCTGGGTCAATAATTAAATAACGATCAGATTTCCCATCAGGATCGGACTTCCCCTGAGGGATATCTTTAAGTTGAATCTCAACGTAATCTTTGCCTTTCAATGAAATTTTTCTTGCAGCCGTAATGTCATCTTGCGTAAGGTCGCAAAGCAATTTGCTTCCGCCAACACCCCACCCTGAACATAAAAAAGATTTAGCCCCTTTTCTGCCCTGCTCTATTAGTCTTTTATCCTCTTTATTGTTAATATCTCCGAGCCATTGAATCGAATAGACTTTACTTGAGGTCTCACCTTTGTCCCCAGGGCTGATTGCAAAACCATACCTGGGGTTAACAGCCCTAATCGTTCCGTTACTCATGGTCAGACAACCGAACTTGAGGTCATCGCAATATAGAATATCATACTTGTCCTCTTTCGTAATTGTTCCTACTTTTTTACCATTTAACATCCCCGTTGCATTATTCACAAAGACAATGCGAACCGAACATGATACGGTTTTTAGTGTCTTTGTTTTTAAGACTTTAGCTAAGCTCTCTGTTATCTCATTAATCAGTTTATCATTTCTTATTTCATCTTGCGAATAATTGACGTTGCAAAATAAAATTGCAGATGTGAAGAAAGCCGAGCTGATAATGCAATGGACTCTTATCGATAAATATTCTGTGCCCCACTTCAAAATACACTCCCCTTTTCAGTTTTAACAGGCAACAGAATTCGCGGGACATCGCAATCCCAGCACGGCTAGTCTGTTCTGACCACCGTAACCAAAACTGTTTTTCTAAAATTTGTGATCCGTCCGTAAGCTCTTACCGTAAATGTAACGGAATTTAGGTGATTTCGTGACTGACTTGTACATAAACATCAAGTCGTCTTTACAAGTCACAGCTGCCGGGCAGCTAGTGACGATTAAAATGCCAGTCCTGATTTTGAACATTTAGGTCAGCCATCAAGCTTTGATGCACCTTTTTCTCGGTCAAACAGTTTACCCCCTCTGCGAAATTCATTTTAAGAAACACCAACGATTCGCAGTTAAAGTTAAGTCTTCTTGCCTTGACACAGTTGCCCTGCCGGTTCTTATTTTGCGCTATCATAACAACCACAGCGAGCCAGAGCACCAGGATTATTGATGGGTACAGTTGGCCCACAATGACACGCGCTGTTACAAATGTTTGGTATAACATCTGTGCAAAATCCCTCGTATTGAGCCAAAGCACATTTTTCGAGCTTCAAATTGGAGCACGAAGTTGTGCAATAGTCCGATGTGCAAACGTAGCCATACATTCTATTTGAAACGACTGCGAAGACCGCGAGTACAACACCACATGCCACGAAGACATCCACGATAAAGCGACTTTTCATAATTTTCATTACTTTTCCTTAATATTATTTGACGTTACCAGAAACCTTGATTGTTACAGAAGCCATTCCTTCTAAATCGGTGAATACTTTGACGAAATTATCAATCGGCTCCGGCTTTTTCGGGATATCGATTTTTATTGTGAGTTCGTATCTTTGATGTGGCTTGATTTCAATCGGGAAATCATTCAGCGTGATGCAACCACAGCTTTTTTGTGAACCAAGCAGCGTGACTGTTTCGTTGGAGAGATTTCTGACAAGCACAGTTCGTTCAATCACTTCATTTGGTTTGGCATTATCGATGATGATGTTCGCAGGCGTGAAGATGAGTCGTTCGCCTTGGAGGTAGGCCCAGGATGTTGCCATGCCGCCGGAGCGCCACCAGCCGATGCCTAAGAAGGTGCAGCCGATCAGCAGGGTGAGAACGGCGATTTGTATCCATTGGACCAGCGGGCTTCGAGAATCGACCGGCCCCACTGAAGAATCAGTCGGTACGACTTCGGCGTCTTTGTTAACATCCGTAGACACCAATCAACCCCTCCTGTTGCTCAGTCATCCCCCAGAATTGGAGTGACAAGAAACCACTTGAATAGAATATTCATACAATCAGGATAGTAATTTACACACACACACACAAATTTTCAAGTTAATTCTTCACTATTTGATAAAAATATCGAACTTGAGGTAAACATCTGCTAGCGAGAAAGTCCGTTTCTTGCATTGGCTCATATCCTGCAAAAACGGCTTTGACATCTGGGCACTGGAAGGAGTTAGCGAAGAAAAGCGAACCGAAGAACTTCGGACTCTGCTTAATGACTTACAAGACAAGGCTGATTTTGTGGTGATTGATACCAAAGGGAGTGCAGGCCTTTCAACCAGTGCAGCCGTTTTGAAATCTGATCTCGTTTGCGTTCCGCTGCAACCGAGTGCTTTAGACTTATGGCCTATTGAAAACGCATTATCCTCAAACAAACTTTCTCAAGAAGCAAGAGGCGGAAAACCTAATGCGTTTTTGATTCTCTATCAAACAGACGATGTCGATGTATTGGCTCGTGATGTTCGCTCGCTTGGCGAAACAGTTTGGTATCCCGATGGCGAAAACAAACGTCAAACGCTTACGGGCGTATCGCGATGCTCCAGGATTAAAACAATTCGCAACACGCCTCACAGATCGCCGGGGACAAAAAGCAGATGACCGGTTAGGGGAATTGTATCAGGAAATTCGGACAGGATTACTGCCTGGGAAGAAAGAGGTTGCCAATGGCTAAAAGATTAAGCTCAACATCAAATCCATTCCCCAAGCGATTGAACCGCAAAAACTCTCAAATGCTGATCAAAAAACTTTGAGAAATCAGTCCCAATTCAGTCACATTCTTACCAACTCAAAACCAATTCTGATACAATGCAATTCCAATGTATTTTTCCGGAACACAAGACATACCAACGAGTTAGCAACACCAACAAAACGCAAAGTACCAAGTGTGTTGCGAAGCAACCCGAGGGGTTATTTTCAGGTAACGCTTATTCAATTCTCAAACCTTTCACTCAATGCCTCGGGTGCCTGACGGCACTCAGACAATCCTGAACGGATTGACTGAGCTACCCTCTGGGCAAATTGTGCGGACTTCTTCTGAGCATTTAAAACTTTCATAAAACAAACTGACTCCAGCCCCATCACTGAATCGTTACCGGGTAGCTTAAAAAGAGAAGCAACAACCTTTTCATCAGCCCATCTTCACCGGGAGTCCTGTATTATTAATTGAAATTTCAGTGTAATTTGTGTCAGGCTGGAAAGCCTAACCTACGGTTTCGCCTTCGTATCGCATGATCAACATTCCTAACGGCGGCAGGACCACTTCGATGCTTTGTTCTCGTCCGTGCATCGGTTCTGCAACGGTGATGGCTCCCCCGGCGTTGCCGATGTTTGTACCACCATAAGTTGCCGCATCGCTGTTGACGACTTCCCGGTAATAGCCAGGGTAAGGAACGCCCACTCGGTAGTGCTCTCGCGGCACCGGGGTAAAGTTAAAAATACAGACCAGCGTTTCCGCATTATTTTTTGCGATGCGGCAAAAAGCATAGGTACTGTTTTCTGCATCGTCTGCATGAATCCAGGAGAAGCCTTCATGGGAAAAATCGACTTCATGTAACGCCGGGAATTCCCGCAGCGCCTGGTTAAGGTCTCCGATAAAATTACGGACGCCATCATGATGAATGTTGCCGATCAACGCCCAATCCAATTCCGCATCGTGATTCCATTCGTGCCACTGGGCTAATTCACAACCCATAAACAGTAACTTCTTGCCGGGCATGCAGTATTGGTAACCGTACAGAAGCCGCACGTTCGCAAACTGTTGCCAGTAATCGCCAGGCATTTGCGCAACAAGCGATTTTTTTCCATGCACGACTTCATCATGCGAAAGTGGAAGCAGGAAATTTTCCGTGAAGGCGTAAATCATGCGGAAAGAAAGAGCATTCTGATGATGCTTACGGTGAATCGGCTCTCGTTCCAGGTACGTTAACGTATCGTTCATCCAGCCCATGTCCCACTTCATGCTGAAGCCGAGTCCGCCATCGAAAACAGGTTTGGAAACGCCTCCCCAGTCGGTCGATTCCTCTGCAAAAGTGATGATGCCGGGGAACTCGCCATGCAAAACGGTATTCATATCTTTCAGAAACTGAATCGCTTCCAGATTCTCGCGTCCACCAAATTTATTTGGGATCCATTCCCCTTCGTTGCGGGAATAATCGAGATACAACATCGAAGCGACCGCATCGACACGGATGCCATCGATATGATATTTATCGATCCAGAATCTGGCACTGGAAAGCAGGAAATTGCGAACTTCGTGCCGTCCAAAATTGAAAATGTACGTGTTCCAGTCGGGATGAAAGCCTTGCCGGGAATCATCGTGTTCGTACAGGCTTGTTCCGTCGAATTTACCCAGTGAATGCGGATCGGTCGGGAAGTGTGCGGGTACCCAGTCAATAATAATTCCAATGCCGGCCTGATGAAATTTATCGACAAAATATTTGAAGTCGTCCGGCGGTCCGAATCGGCTTGTCGGTGCAAAATAGCCAGTTGTCTGATAACCCCACGAGCCATCAAACGGATGTTCGGTGATCGGCATCAGTTCGATATGCGTGTAGCCCATCTCGCGTACATATTCAAGAAGAGCATCGGCTAATTCGTGATAGGTGAAATACTTTCTGCCATCTTTGGGACGCTTCCACGAACCAAGATGCAGTTCGTAAATGGAAACCGGTTCTGAAAACCAGTCGCTGTTTTTTCGTCGCTCGAGCCAATCGTTATCGTTCCACTGATATTGATCGATATCGTAAACAATCGAAGCGGTACTCGGAGCACTTTCCATAAAGAAGGCAACCGGGTCTGCTTTTTCCAGCAGATTCCCAGCTTGCGTTTCGATCGCATATTTATAAGTATGACCATTATCAACACCAGGAACGAAGCCGGACCAGATTCCTTCGTTACTGCCATATAAATCGTTTTGGCCAGCAGTCCAACTATTGTTGTCGCAGATAACGCTGACTCTTTTTGCATTCGGTGCCCAGACGGCAAATCGTGTTCCGATAACGCCTTCTTGCTCGCAGCGGTGCGCTCCCAGGTGATTATACATCGTACAGTGCATTCCTCGTTTGAGTGCCAGCAAATCAGAGGCGGACAAGTTTTTTCTACTCAATTTGTTAGCCTGAGTAAGGGTTTTGGTAGACATGTCGGACCCGCCAGAAGGATTTTTTCTTGTTCTTTTAATTGTAAACCAGTGTCGCAAGATCGCTAAACCTTAACGATCTTCAAGGCTTACAGTATAAAACGAATCTCTGCAAGAATCTAATCTTACAAGGGGGCTTACGGCAATTTCAGCAGGGAAAGAGATATCAACGAGAACAAATCTGTTAATCGGCACAGTAAACGTAAAGCCCCGGCACGACTTAAACTGAAAGAACGGTGGCTCATCGTGAAGAATCCATTTTTCATTTAACGGCATGCCGAAGGCTGCGTAAACAGGTCTGCTTTCACGAAAAAGGCAGAACTGTCTGTACTCCTTTTGAATGAACAGTGGTTCCCTTGTTGCGTAATCATAGGAAGTTAAACAGGTTTAATTGCAGGGTTTGGGCGGTGATTTGCTGGGTGGCCTGGATGGTGACCTGTAGGTTGGCGAGTTCTGTGATGGCGACTGTGAAGTCGGTATCAAAAACTTCAGACAGCGATTCCTGGATGAGAATGTCTTCATCAGCGAGGGAATTGGCGGTGTCGTCCAGAGATTTCAGCCGCCCTGCGACCGAACCGCGTGCAAAATTGAATTCTTCAAGCTCTGCGTTGAGGGCCTTGTCGATTGTTTCCAGTTCTGCACTATCACCAGCGTTTAAGGCGTCTCGTAGCCTGAAAAGTAAATCGATGACTCCGCCAGCTCGCTGCGGGTTTGGGTCTGTTCCAACCAAATCGTTAACGCCATCTTCACTTTGATTGATTCCCAAGGCAGAAGAAACAACGTTATCAGTGACGGTTAACGCCCCCGTCCCGGAGTTATCGTTTAAGACAAAACCTTGTGATGAGGTATCGAGAGTCAGGACAAGGTTTCCTGGATCGACTGCGTTGACTGCCGTCAGGACATCATCCACAGTTGTGGCTGCTGCGAGGGAAATTGTTTCGACTGAACCGTCTCTGCGGGTGATGATTAAATCGGCAGCCCCGACCGGCACGCCTGCTCCGCCATTGAGATCGGACAATAACGTTGTCGTTGCAGCCGCATCAACATCGGTACCCACAATGTCTGCGTTTCCATCTACCGTTCCTGCAATTTTCAATGCGTTTGTAATCCCATTTTCTTTGATGGTGAGCGCACCGGTCCCCGAATTATCACTCAGCGTGATACCGTTGCCTGTTGAATTCAAACTGGCCACCAGGTTCCCTGCATCAAACGCATTGATTTTATCGAGAACATCCTGAATTGTTTTCGCACCGGTAAGTGAAATACTGATATCCGTATCGTCCCGCCGCGTGATGTCCAGTTCAAGAACTCCATCAACAGGAACCCCTTTTCCTAAGTTGATTTCAGCCAGCGGCGTTGTTGCGCTCAAGGTTCTTATCCCGAGATTCGTTGCATTTGAACCGCCATTTTCACCGATTGTAAATGCGACACCGCTGAGCCGACTGGAAATTAACAGCCCGCTTCCATCCTCCGTAAAGCCAGTTTCCAAATCGAGATCAGCAATTTTGAAAGCGTTGAATAAATCTTCAACCGTCGTCAATCCATCCAGGTCAATCGTTTTGGATTGAATGCCGTTCTGGACAAGTAACCCATTGCCTGTTGTTGCCCCGATACCCGATCCGTTATTCAAATCGGCAAGATTCGTATACAAACTCAACGCCGGGTTGAGATCGAAACCAGTAATGGAACCGGCCGCTGTTGAGTTGATTCCCAGATTCGCAGCAACCGTACTGTTTGTTAAATCATTGATGGCGACCGTTCCTGCACTCGGCGTAAAATTCAAACCATCCGTTCCGACGGATACGGTCAAGTCACCAGCGAAAGGTTCTTCGATTCGTGTGATGATATCCTGAATGGTGTTGGCAGAGGTCAGGTCGATTGTTTCGGTTTGCGCACCGCCCCCGGTATCAACAACTACTTCGATAGAACCGAGTCCGACTCCTTTGCCGCCAAACAAGTCTTGAATTCTTGTTGTGGCCGTTAACAGGGGATCGAGATCACTCCCTTGCACATTGGCAAAAGGCTTTAATGTTGCTCCTGCATTAACATTGTTTACGAGTAAGCCATCGAGGGAATCGAACGATTTAATATCAGTCAAGTCTCCAGTAAACTGAATCGCATCGTTATTTTCGGCAATATTGAAAGGGATTGCGTTGTTGTTTGAGCCCCCGAATAAATAGCGACCTCGAAAGTTTGTGTTTCCCAGGTTAACCACTTTTTGAATGAGCGTACCCACTTCCGTAGCCATCTGTCTCTTTTCGGCGCCAGAAACAGAATTGCCAATTCCTGCTAGGATAAATGATTTGGTTTGATTAAAAACATCACCAATTTTTCCCAGCGAATCTTCACTCGAAGCCAGCAGAGATCGATTGACTTCTACATTTAATTTAACCTGATCTTTTCTCTCTAAAGTTTGCTGCAGGGCAAATGTCTTCACTGCCGCTGCCGGATCTTCGCCAATTGATTGAAACTGCTTCCCGGTTGAAATTTGATCCTGCAAATTTTGCAATGTGCGCGCATTGTTGCTGAGCGTTCTTTGTGCTCGCGTGTAAATTAACGAGTTCGGAATACGTCCAGGAAGTAATGGTCCAAGTGACACGGGCTTGCTCGATCTTTTTCAATAACAGTTGCTTAGTAGGATGGCGTGCTTGCACCCATCAAAAACGGTCTCCACTTCATCAATCTTATACCGGTGAATCAATTGCCGTTAACTCGGCGTATCCAGAATCACATAAGAATAAAAGATGAATGAACCACGGAGGTCACGGAGTCACGGAGGAAATGCTCTCGCAAAGAGATGCCAGTCGCAAAGAGTTTCCTGCATCTATTTAAAACATTGAAATTCAATCAGCCAAATATTTTTCTTTGAGAAACTGGTTTTTTCTTTGCGTTTTTGCGTGAATTCTTTCCAAAAAACAGACTCTTCTTTTAGTATTACCTCAGTGCTCTGTGCGGTTTATTTCTTTCTTCTTTGTGCCAGCGTGTCTTGAATGTTCCTTCTTGGAAAAAATATCCTGCCACTTTTTTGCTGTATTTCTTTGAGGAAAATTTAGCCATTTCGACTCTTGTCCTGTTATTGAACACAACTTGGTACGCGAAGATGGGTGCAAGCACGCCATCCGACGAAACAACGAAACACAAACTGAAGATGTAATAAATATCATTTGTTTAATAATTAAATATTCAACAATGTGGTAAACAATTCATCGATCGTGCTGATGACTCTTGCTGCTGCGGTATATCCCTGTTGAAACTGCATAATTCTGATCGCTTCTTCATCGATACTGACACCGGAAATTTGCTGTCTTTGCCCCAATAAGGAATCTCGAAAGGAGGTAAATCCATCGGCTAATGCCTGCTCTGCAGAAGATGAGTCTGCGATTTGAGCAGTCACCAGCGAATAGAACTGATCAAGCGATTGCCCTCCTAAAGAATCGACTTCGTTTTCCATAAAAGTTGCCAGTTCAATCGCATTTCGATTATCTCCTGCTCCCCCCCCTTGCCCGGCTGCCAGTAATTTGGGGTCGTCAATTAAACTTTGCCGAACCTGGATACTGTTGGAATCGGTTCCCGTGAAGAATGTATTAATGCCCAGCGCCGCTAAGGTTCCCGAAGAATCGTTTGAAAATTTGATTTCAAACCCGCTGTCAGTAGTCAGTCTTAACTTGCCGAAGGTATCAATCGAGGCATTCAAATTGGTAACCGCATCGAGTGAGGCTTGCAAATCGTCTAAAGAAGTGTCATTCCCGCCGATGCCGTCCAGATCGATATTTATTTGTGTTGTTTGTGTCGTATCTGTAGCAGAGTTATATATCTTGACTTCGAAGCTGCCGTGCTCAGGGGTAAAGTTAAGTCCTGCAACATTAAGGGCAGCACTGGAATCATCTACCGCGTAACTGCTTGTTATATCGGTGTAGCCACTCAGCCCTTCTCCGGAAGCATGAATAAGATTCACTTGCTGAATCACCGCGCCTGCATACTGATCGAGTTGATCAGAAAATCCGCCGAGAATGTTATCGCGAGCTTCAATCTTTCCAGACAATTCTCCCTTGGATAAAGGCACATCTGTTTTTGTGTTGCTGAACCTGAATTTGTTAATCGCAATGCCTCGGTCCGTCGTTGTATAGGGCTCCAGAGTCTGCGTGGTTCCTTCGATAATGAGATAATCTGAACCGGAATAGACATTCACTTTTCCGTTAGATTCTTCAACAATTCGTATCGGAACAATCTCTGATAGCCGATTGAGCGCGACCAGTCTATCGGAACGTAGCGCCCCGGCTTGACTTCTTAATAGCCCTGCCGACTCTGTTTGAATGATTCGCTGATTGAGAAAAGAGACACGATCAATCAACGTGTTTGCTTCGTCGGCGAGGCTTCCAATTTCGCTGGTCAGGCCGTTTCGCACGCGATCAATTTTTTCGCGGCTGCCAGTAATCGCACTGGCAAGATTCACCCCTTCCTGAACAACACTCTGACGATTGGCAAGCAATTCCGGCTGGTTAATTAACTCATTGACTGAACCGGTAAACTCATTCAGCTTTGTTGATAAATCCTGTCCACTTAATTCAGAAAGAATTAATTGAAGTTCGTTATAGCCATCTTGCCGAGCGACTGCGGAGGTTGTATCTGCATTCGCCTGATGAATTTGCGTTTCCAGGTAGTTATTAATCTGCTGACGAACACCATCTGTACTCGCACCGGTTCCTAAAAGTAGTCCACCATTTTCAAAAGGAGCCGAAGCGGAAATAAGTAACTCTTCACGAACATAGCCAGGCGTATTCGCATTGGCCACATTCGAGCCAGCAACTTCAATTCCTGCCGTGTAGATCTCAAGAGATCGACTTGCAGTAAATAGTGATGATATGAGTCCCATGCCCTAAGCGTCCCTGCAAAGGCGATTTTTTGTAGGGTCCGCTGTGCGGACCATTAATAAGGCAACACCCGTCCTGTTGGTCCGCACAGCGGACCCGACATATTTCAAATGGAAGCATCTAACAATGAACCGCCCGTAGGTTCCTGATTGATGGCTGACCCATCGTGATAGATCATGCTTTTCTTGCCCCCCTGGGCAATCATCTCCAAAATGCTGCCATAAAATTGAGAGGCTCGATGAGTAAAAACCCAGGTTCCCCAACTGGTCTGACGCAGCGAATCGGATAGTTGACGAGCTTCCTGAAGCAGCGCAGTCGTTTCCGGTTCACGGTCCCATCCCTGAAACTGGCATATATCCCGCAAGCTTTGCCCAGCCAGTCCGTCATTTCGCATTTGCGATAAAAGCTGCTGACGTCGATCAAGTAAAACTTCCAGGTGCTTTTGGATTTGGTCTTCCTGCTGCTGGATATTATTCGCCAGGTCCAGGTCGCGTCCAACTAATGCAACTCGTTTTCGTTCCTGTATTTCAAGCAGGGCTTTCTGAGCTGTATTGAGAATTCGTAGATAATCTTTGATACTCGTGTGATAAACCGTTTCACTTGCTTCAAGAACAGCTTCCATGCTTTTCCCCTTGCGTAATGTAGGGTACGTTGCAACGCATGAACGCCCCTGAGCGGATACCGAAAACTCGCCGTGTGCGTCACGATGCACCCAACAAGATATTCTTTTCTGCATCTAAGATCGGACAGAATGGACCTTCAGGCAGAAGTTGTTCCGGTTATGCGGGCTTTACCGGTCGTATCGGGGCCGGTTGTAACGATTAGGCAAGATGATCTAGTTGAACACCCTCTGCTGGCTGTCTCTTGTCCAGATAAGATCGGAAGTTCGGGTAAAGTGGGGCGGCAAATGCGTCGCCATGCTCACGGGCAAGGTCTTCTGCAATTTGTTGATCAAGCTGCCCACGGAACGTTTGCTCCGCTTTTCCCCCGCCGATATATGCTACTTCTCCCTGGGTACTGCGTAGCGATTTGAGCATCATCTTGAAAAAAGTACCCGCGACAAAATCCTGAAACGCTTCTTTTGTTTGAAGCTCCTGATCACTTGGCACATCCTGCTTGGATTGAAGCTGTGAAACCTCAAACGCATTTTGTGAAATCGCAGAAATGGGAGAAATCGACATGAAAATTCATTCCAACAGAATGCCACGTGTAAGATGTGCGTCAGTTTGTAGGTAGGGTGCATCGTGACGCACCTTTGTGTGTATTATTTTCGATGTGGAAAATCGTGCGTTGCAACGCACCCTACGTCTTCTAAACCGAGATCAATATCGTCAGGCACAGCCTGACCTACTTCCTAACGCCTATCAAATTTCTTCGTATATAGCGTGCAGTTTTCCCGAGCGGGACAGTTCTCGCAGCACTTCGATCATTGCATCTCGTGGGACACCAAGTTCGTTGAGTGCTTTCACAAGTTGATCAAGCCTCGCTGTTGTGCGAGTTGATTGCCCATCAGTAAGCGGCTTGAATGCTGCCCCGTTAACGATCGTATTGCCAGTCCCAATACTGATTTGCAAATTGGGATGATTGATCAGCACCGGGCTTAATTCGACATCACCAGAAACGATCACGACTCCCGTTTTAGAATTAACCTGTACTTTAGACATACTGTGCGGCGAATTGATTTTCAGATCGAGAACTTCCGCAATAAAATCAATCGGCGTTTCCTGCCAGGTTTTTGGAATTTGCACATCGATAATACTGGGGCTGACTGCTTTGGCGTGTTGTTCGCCGAACGATTCAAACTCGAACGCTTCGTTAATCAGTTCGGTAATTGTACGAGCCGAAATGAAACTGGAATGTGGCCCATCAAGTAGCAGGCGGATTTTCGGTTCTTTTTCCGAAGTATCTACAATCCTCTGGAGATAATCTTCATTTCGAAAGTAACTGTTTTTTATAATGACTCCTTTGGGAATCCGTCCGCCTGTTGCCTGGACAGCATCTTCGATAACAACTGCCCCCTCGGCTATTCCGATGACAATTTCATTTTTCAAATCATCACTTTGAAGCGGCGTAACCAGCAATCTCCCGCCTCTCAAGCTTTTTGCACTGAGATAGGAATTGATAAAGCAATCGAGTCGTTGCCCTTTATGTAACCCTGTTTTAGGGATCGTCGCGTGGACGGTCACAATCGCCACATTTTTTGCGTTGGTTAATTCTTTGGCATCGAGAACAGGCGTGTGCATCGCTTTCATCGCAGCCGAGAGCGCCCGAATGGTCGGTCCGGCTTTGCCACCGTCTCCTGTTCCGTCCAAGCCAACCACAAGCCCCATCCCAATCAGACGGACCTCTTCATGACCATAAATCGAACAAATATTTTCTAAGCGAATCTGCGCCCGGGCTTGTTCTGAATGGCTAAAGAACAAACAAAATGCCAGCGAGAAAACAAGATATTTCATAGATGTTCTTAGTATGACAGTTTTGTGATGTTTGATTGAACCTGTAGTCTGGATCACGCCCCAGCCTACACTACTATTGCGCCAGGCTGGAAAGCCTGACCTACACAGTTAAAATGGCCAAAGTAAGTCGTATAACTTAGTGCCCCAGCGGCGTTTGACGGAAGAATAATTTCGGCCTTCCTGGAGTTTATCGATCATTAGATTAGCAATATTTTCACTTAAAATTGTGTTGTTGCTGAGGACATCTTCATACCGTACCTCACCGTGAAGTGTGTATTCCCACCAATCATCGCCTGCATGAATTTTCTTGCGCGCTTCCAGAATAAGATTTCCATTCGGGCGGATATCAACGATTGTCGCTGCGATTCGGTAGGTAATTCCTTCTGCGTCTGTGACCTGCCCGGTGGCTTGAATTCGGTCCTGCTGATTCGCATCGATACCGGGACTTGTTGAGGCCGAGTTTTCCAATGACAGGCCGGGATTGAGGCGAACGAATTCCTTTAACTCAGAAGTGAATGTCGATGTCCGTTGCCTGTTGAATCGGGAATTTAAGGTGACTTCTGATTTCTCACTGACGATAACCGTTACAATATCGTTAACCTTGTATTCGCGTGGTTCTTGTTCATCAATATAAATCCAGGAATGATCTCTTATTGTCGCGGGAGGGGCAAAGCGAGCCGCGCGAGCCATCCCCGGTTGCTGGTGACGATGAGAAGAATGAGCAGGCTTTTGCGTTGGTCTCCATCCCGCAGCCGGTCCGCGTGGCGGAGCATAGATCCCTTGCGCCGAAACAAGCTGCGAGGCAAGCACCAAGCCGTTCATTAAGCAAGCAACCAGCATTAATCGGATCGTGAACATGGAAGGGACAATCTGTTTGTTTTCATTACTTAATATCACCAGGCGAGCCGGGGGTGTTAACCCCTGGTCACGATGCGGTTTCATTTCCGTTACCAATTATTTTCAATACTCATCAACATGAATGCTCGAAAGTAACCAGGGGCATTACTGCCCCGGCTCGCCTACGGTTTTAAGGTAGCCGCACGGGGCGGTTTGCTTGAATTTGTACTTGGATTGGTTTCGATTGAAAATGTGCCGTTGCTTGCCCGTAGGAAGCAGAACGATTATTGGTGTTGGTGTTATCCCGTGATTGCATAACCTGTAATCGACGGTTGGATGATTGATATGCTGGCCTTGAATGACTCGCTTTTTGAATCGATTGCGAAACCGTTACGGACGGCTTGAGGTCATCCAAAACGATTTCTGCTTCTCGAAAGCCACTCACACGGGCAGTTACTTTTTCTTTTCCATCGACCGGAGTCAACGTCACAAATTGCCCTTTGGCTCCTTCATCGTGACTTCGACAATACCTGCGAACGAATACGCCGCCAATGCGAGCGGTCACCGCAACAATGTCATTCCGTTTGACCAACGGAAGTTGCCGAATGTCTTCAGGATGAATTGCCGTTTGAGCGCGGATATTTTTTATGGTTTCAGTTCCGACAACATCCTCTAACTTTGAAAAGATCGGCTTTGAATTCGGCGAATTATCAGGTGTCACCCAAACTAAATCTCCTTCACGAATCACCTTACCACGAGGTAACCCCAGCTTTAACGCCAGCGCCTGTTGTTTCATGCTGATGTTGCAAATCAGTGGTACATTCTGAATCTGCTTTTGGCGATCAACAAATTGAATTTGAAATTGTTGCGTCCCCGTCCAGGGAGATTGTCCTCCCGAAACTTTTATCGAGCCGGAAAAATCATATTGAGCGAGAATTAACTGGGATTGCTTTGTTAAAACTTCTACATGAATTGAATTGAGATCAGAATTACGAGCTTGAATATAATTTTTGACTGAAGAAGAGAGTATTTCCTGCAGTTTATCAAGCTGGTC
>Ga0316208_1001514_pt1 | contig 21583 bp, 20 predicted proteins | sample 3monopyrite_MG_FD_204944 | JGI IMG/M metagenome (GOLD analysis project Ga0316208, IMG submission 204944) | Microbial mat bacterial communities from mineral coupon in-situ incubated in ocean water Damariscotta River, Maine, United States -... | ecosystem: Environmental > Aquatic > Marine >...
AAATGGATAGAAATAGTGATGAAAATTTGAAACTTCCAGCCCGGCAAAGTCGGAACCAATTAAGAGAAAAGTAAGTTAGGCTTTCCAGCCTGACACGAGTTGCACTGATCTTTCAATAATAATACAGAGTTCACTGGTAAATCAGAGAGTAAATCTCACGGGGACCACATTCGTCAGGCTGGAAAGCCTAACTTACTTTTCTCTTAATTGGTTCCGACTTTGCCGGGCTGGAAGTTTCAAATTTTCATCACTATTTCTATCCATTTATTCCATTCAGTTCAGGTAAGTAACGAATCATGATTATTGTAATGAAACAAGGTTCCAGCAAACAAGAGGCGGAAAAAGTAGCCAACCGTGTTGCGGAGATGGGGCTAAAACCGCATGTCATTTATGGTGAGGAGCGAAACGTGATTGCAGTTGTCGGGGATGATCGCCGTAAGGACCGGATCGCTTTCGAATCGTGTGAGGGAGTCGATCAGGTAATGCCGATTCTGGCGGAATACAAAATCGCTTCCAGGGAAACAAAGCCGGAAGCAACCATCGTTCAGGCGTTGGACCTCAAAATCGGCGGCGGGCATTTGGGAATTATCGCTGGTCCCTGTTCGGTGGAAAGTGAAGAACAATTGATGCAAGCTGCCCGGACTGTGAAAGCGACGGGGGCAAAAGGACTGCGAGGTGGTGCATTCAAGCCACGGACCAGTCCTTATTCTTTTCAAGGAATGAAAGAAGAAGGTTTGAAACTTCTTGCAGCCGCCCGGGAAGAAACCGGACTGGCTGTTGTGACCGAAGTGATGGCGCCGCATCATGTTGATTTGGTTGCCAGTTACGCAGACGTATTACAGATTGGTGCCCGCAATATGCAGAACTATCAACTCCTTGAAGCGGTCGGGCAATGTGATAAACCGGTTCTGCTTAAACGGGGAGCCTCTGCGACAATGGATGAATTCCTGCTGGCTGCAGAATACATTCTTGATCAGGGAAATCAGCAGGTCGCGTTATGTGAACGAGGTATCCGCACTTTCGAATCGCATACCCGTTTCACGCTGCCGCTGGCATCGGTCACGTATCTGCAATCAAAAACGCATCTCCCGATTGTCATCGACCCCAGCCACGGCACCGGTCACGCCTACCTGGTCCCGCCGATGTGTTCGGCAGCAGTCGCGATCAAAGCAGATGGACTGATCATAGAAGTCCACCCCGACCCCGCCAACGCCATGAGCGATGGTGCCCAATCCCTCACCCCGGAAGTTTTTGCAGAAACGATGAAAGATTGTAGAAAAATCGCAGATGCTGTTGGTCTGAAAATGTAAGACAGGAAATAACTTTGGGGGAAGTAGTGGGATGTCGCAAGAGCCTTGGTATCGGGATGGTTTGAAATTTTGTTGTACTGGCTGTGGAGACTGTTGCACCGGGGCAGCCGGTGCGGTTTGGGTGGATGAAGAAAATCTGGAGCAAATTGCAGAACATCTTGATAAACCGATCGGCGAAATTCGGCTCATGCACACACGGCTTTTGCGGGGGAAAATTTCGCTAACGGAATTCCCCAATGGTGATTGCACTTTTTTTGATGGGCAAACCAGAGGCTGCAAAATTTATTCCGTGCGTCCTCCGCAATGTAAAACATGGCCTTTTTGGAAATCGAATGTCGTTGACGAACAAGCCTGGCAGCAAACAGTCAAAGAGTGTCCAGGGGCGGGAACCGGGGAGCTGGTTCAGTTGGAAGAAATTGAACGCCGTGTTTCTGTCATCGATCTATAAATTCCTGGAGACTGACTAATGCTTAATGATCCGTTGATAACAGCCGAGCAGTTTATTGAAAGCCGGTTTGATCTTCCTGAAGCTGGTCAATGGGCCGAATTAGAGGCAGGAAAAGTCACGATCCTTCAGCCGCCCGATTTGGATCATGGAAATGCCATTTTGAACCTCTCTAAAGCCTTTGCAGATTTCATTCAAAAAACCGAACTTGGTTATGCCTGTTTCGACCTAGGAATGATGATAGAAACAGCGCCGGATACTGTTCGCTTTCCCGCCGCCTGTTATTTTTTAACAGGGAATCGTTTTGAAGAAACCGATAAGCCGTACACAACGAAAATTCCGGAATTGGTGATCGAGTTGGCATCAACCGCGGACCGAAGAACGATTATTCCCAAACGAATGGAAGATTTTCTTGCCTGGGGAGCCAGCAGCGTTTGGGCAATCGATCCCCAACTTCAGGAAATTGCTGTCGTTTCACGAAATGCCCCAGCGGTAACTTTTGGACAAAAAGATATTCTGGAACAGCAATCGTTGCTCCCCAGCTTCAAGTGTTCGGTCGAAAAATTATTTGCAGAACCAAGCTGGTGGGTAGGGTGAAGCAGGCGATGGGGAGAAGCAGGTTAAGATTGATGCCTGAGGCGAATTGCTTGTCGGTCTTGGAAAATTGAGGCTGCTGGGCTAACATAGGCGGTCTTTGAGGATTTCATCCAACAGATATCGAGTTTGAATCGTAGAGAATGACAACCGTATTCTTAGAATTCACCGCTTCCTGAAGTTTGTATCCCACCAGATTAGAGTATTTCTTACATAATTACCGCATCGCACGGTTGATGCAACGGTTCTTGAAAGTCATTCCATTTATGTCAAATTCACCCAAAAATACAAGTTCGAAAAACAAGGCTTCTTCCCCCAAGTCGGCTTCGTCTGGAGAGGCTTCCCCCGAAACTGGTGATGAAGCTTCAAAACAGAAAAAGCCTGCCAGGCAGGGAGAGACGGCTCGCGAAACGATAGAATCGATTGTTTTTGCGTTTGTGCTGGCGTTTTTATTCCGCACATTCGAAGCCGAAGCGTTTGTGATTCCGACGGGCTCGATGGCTCCGACACTATTCGGGCGGCATAAAGATATTCAGTGTGAAAAGTGCGGCTTCGAATATCAGTTTGGGGCTAGTTCTGAAATTTATCGCGATGCCAATGTTGTCGTCGGCTTTGAAGGTAACGATGCTCGAATTCGAAAAACGGTCTGTCCGAATTGTAGATTCGCCAACAAAAAATCGTACAAAGCCCCGGCATTCAAAGGAGATCGGATTCTTGTTAATAAATTTCAGTACGAATTAAGCGACCCGAAACGATTTGATGTTGTTGTTTTCAAATTTCCAGAAGATGCAAAAACGAATTATATTAAACGGCTTGTCGGCTTGCCTGGGGAAACGATCCGAATTCATAATGGCAACGTTTATAAACTGGATGAAAACAACAAGGAAATCATTCTGAGAAAAGACGACCCGGAAAAACAACGTGTCATTCAAATTCCTGTTTACGACGATAATTTCCCCGAAACGGAACTTCAAAAAGCAGGTTGGCCTACCCGCTGGGAAGCAGTCAGTAAAACGGCTGAGGAAAACCAGACGACGATTAACGGATGGTCGAAAACAGGAAATAGCTGGAACACAGATACCGAAAAACATACCTATTCTGTCCCACTTGATATTGCTCAACAAGGTAAAACACATTGGCTTCGATATCGTCACTTTGTACCTACACAGGCACAATGGGAACGATTGAAAAATGGAGATTCTCTTGAGCCACGTGCAAGTTTAATTGGCGATTTATGTGGATACAGTACTGCCTCAACAAGTTTTTCAGAGCCGGTCGATTTGAACGAATATTTCTGGGTGGGAGATTTGACACTCTCCGGGAAACTGCAAATCGATCAGATGGGGCCGGATGCAGAAATCATTCTGGAATTGACCGAAGGATTTCATTTGTATCGCTGCCATGTTGACCCGCATTCCGGACAGGCACGTTTGGCGTACGTTGATGAAAGCCTTGATTCCGAAGAGGAAATAGAGTTGGCTGTTGCTCAAACAAATTTGAAAGGCGAAGGGAGTTACACATTTCGCTTTGCCAATGTTGATGACCGACTTTGCCTGTGGATTGATGATTCCTTAATTGATTTTGGGCAAGGGGCTTCCTACACCAGCAGCGATATTAGCGGGATCATGCCGCAAGAGGCAGACCTTTCGCCGGTAGGCATTGCGATGGCTGCGGTCTCGGGAACGGTCTGTTCCCTTTTAATTGAACGGGACATTTATTACCGCGGCGGTGATGAAAGGAGCAGCCAGTTCCGGCTTCCTCTGGATAACATTTCGGCCTGGCAAACAACTTATCGAACTCGAAAAAAAGAGTGGGACAGTATGGAGTTCAACATTCCTGAAGGACACTTTTTTGTTCTTGGAGATAACAGCCCGAACAGTTACGACGGACGGTTCTGGCAAGAAACGCACTTTGTGCCACGCTCAGCGTTCGTTGGCAAAGCGTTTTATATCTACTGGCCGCACGGCATTCCGGTGGGCGTTGAAGATGGCTGGGCAATCCCGATTAGCTATCATAAAAAAGAAACCAGGAATGGCATTACCAAAGACCGCAGCTATCCATTGCATTACATTCCGTTTTATCCCAACTTCAATCGGATGAAACGAATCCGCTGAATGCTGAATGATACCGTCTCGCAATTTGTTACTTGGTCGCGGGGGCGGAATCGGGGCGGAAGATCCAGGTGGGGCCGCCATCGAAACGCATCTCTAAAGACTCCGCATCGAATTTGTCTCCTGGCCGCCAGAACTTTTGCTTAATCGTTTTACGTAACATCAAAGGTTCGCCATCTGGACCTTTGGATGCTTCGTAGCCATTCGAGAAACCATTCATGTAAACGGTGAAGCGATCGATATCGGGATCAACTCCGCGAAACACGGCTACCCCGTATAACGCATTATCATCGTTCGCTTTTTCGGTGGTTGCTTTAGGAATGGAACCGACAATAGTGACTGAGTTTTTGAACTTTCTGCGTTCTTTGCGATCGATCGCCTCAACCACTTTGGGAACGATGGCATCCAGAAAGATTTGGTTTTCGTCGGTATCGGTCGGAATGAGCGTGAATTCTGGAATGAAAAAGGCTGGTCCCGGTTCTGGGTCGGGACGGTTACGTGGTTCGGTTTCGCGTGTTGCAGGAATTTCTACCGGACGATTAACGGCTCGGTAGGCCAGATAATAGAAAAGTTCCGGCTTCACTTCACCCGTTTTGGAATCGGGCATATCAACCCAGATAAGCCGCATCGGCTTCAGGTCGACTTCCATCATCCACAAGGAAGCTTGCCGGGAACGCTCATTCCCGACCGTTGTTGCAGGAACCTTGCGATTGAAGCCTTCATCTCCCTGAGCAAAAACCTGCCGGGGAGAGGATATTAAAGCAACTCCTGCCAGCATCGTTAAAGATAAACAGATTATCTTGTTCATCGTATTATAATTCATCAGTTGCCTCATTATGATGGCCTAGCCTGGGAAGATGTCTTGATAAAGGGAATCTCTATTCATTCAATCGGAACACAGACATTCCTGTCTGTCTCGTAAGAGCATGCTGTCTTGTAGGCAGACAAGAATGTCTACCCTCCGTTCAAGAGGATATTATTGAATCAATAGAGGATCCCTGAAATAAGTTCGTCGTTAGATAAGGTACACGGTAACGCTCCTTACATACTCTAGTAGTTTCGCCTGTTTACTCAATGAAAATCAATACCTGTTAGCATTTTTTCTACCTGATCGCTGAATTCAGAGATTTCAAGGACACTTTTGCGGACTTCTTCGGGATCTGCGGTGCCACGGGGATAGGTGTTAATCATAACGAAATGGGGAATCCCATCGATTTCACGGATTGTAAGGGCCCCGTGGGAAAGCATCGCGTTCATTTTTAAGGCTTGTTCATAGAAAGAACTTTGCACAGGACAGCACGTGCTGTAGATCATGAGTAACTGCTGGTCGGCACGATGATCGCTGCTTTCGACAAAAACTGTCTGTTTGCGTCCATCGGGTAGTCGCACCATCAATCGGTATTTATCGTCGCAGCGAAGCCAGGTGATGGAAGGATCATGGCCGAGTGCTTCCTCGATAATCGATTCCACATCTCGAAATTGTCCCAGTACCGAACAGAGTAAGTGTGACGCAGCGGTCCCATTTTCCGGACGCGAAGCCGGGGCTTTGGACATCAACTTCGCAACCACCCCTGCAACTTCCAGCGGAATATTCGGATCAATATCCCGAAGTGACGGCACCGGATCTGTCAAAATGTGATGAGCCATCTGTTCCACATTTTTTCCTGAATAAGGAAGTTGACCAGTGAGCAGGAAAAACAGAGTCACTCCCAGAGAGTAAACATCGGAAGTCGGGGAGTGCTTTCCCGTTTGTAAAACTTCCGGTGCCAAATAAGGGAGCGTTCCGATGACTTGCCCTTGAGGAAGTTTTTCCGGCTGGGAGATGTGCCGGGCTAAACCGAAGTCGGCCAGTTTGGGAACCCCCAGCGGACAGACAAGAATATTTTCCGGCTTGATATCACGATGCAGAATGTCATGCCGGTGTGCAAAGGCAAGTCCTTTGGATGCTCCACAAATCCACTGCAACACTTTAAGCAGCGGCAGACTCCCTTCTTTACGAAGAATCGATCTGAGTGAACCGCCCGAGACCAGTTCCATTTCGATAAACTGACGCCCTTTGTGTTCGCCGATCGCGTGAACGGTGACAACATTCGGATGAATTAACAACGCAGTTGAACGCCCCTCTATCAAAGTGCGGTCCCAGCCAGTATAGGCGACAGGCATTTTTCGAGGCGAACTAATCTTCAACGCACAAGGACGCCCTAACTGCGAATGATAAGCCAGATAAACTCGCCCCATTCCCCCTTTGCCAAGCAGCGCATCGCAACGATAAATCGAAAATCGCCTGCCGATGACATGATCGAGATCTTCATCCGCTTCGTTGAAAACGACTTCCTTCAGCTCAGAATGCTTCGATTCATCATGCGTTTCCCAAAGATATTCCGCTAAATCCTGAATCGGATCAATCGTTTCCTCCAGAAAAGATTCGGCAGATTCGCGATCTCCAACCGATTCATATCGCTCGGTTAATGAATCATCATCCGATGAAATTTCCGGATCGAAGTTTGAATTGGACGGGAATTCGTTCATTTTTTTCTGGTGCTGATTGCAAAGAGATGTCAAAAGAGATTCCAGCTTCGCATATTTTCGATAGAAATACTAGACAACGAACTGAATACAATGTCTCGTTCGAACAATGACTGTCCGGTCTCAATTTGTTATTAACGCCGTGCGGATGATTCTGTTTGCTGTTGAGTTCGTAAAATGCAACCGGAATTGTTCGAATGATGCTTACTCCTGCACAGAAACAAAAGTTCAAAATGCGACTTGATGAGGGGGCGGGAGCAGCCGACAGCGTTTGCACATTTCGAGGTGCAGATTGACGACCTCTTTTAAGAAAACGAGATCGGGAAAGTCTGTTTTCCCGGTGCGGTTTACCATTTGCTTCATTAAATGGGATTCGAATTCACCGGCTATTCATCCGCTGCTCAGAGACGCAGATGAAAAGGCTCAACAGGATTAAAGAAAGTTCCCCGTGAGCGGTTAGGCAGTTATTAATCGAGATGCGTCTTATTTTTTTGAAACGGAGATTTTCTTGGCTGTTTTTTGCTGAATTGGGATGCTGATAACCAGGCCGGCGAATTTTGGTTTCTTTGATTGTGTTTTGAACAGACCGCCGTGGCAGCCGACGCAGTTGCTGTCCAGTGGGACCGCTGCGGCTCGTCGGTAATAGCCCTCTACGACAGCTTCATATTCACCCTTTCCTTGGGCGATTTGTTTGGCGGCCATTTTTTCGAAGTCGGTTTTGGGGCGATGCCCGATGCTCATCGCTTTCATGTTGACGGAAATCCAATTTGCATCAGAGTTCGTTTTTTGTTTCACGACAGCAAATACATCTTCCAGTGCGCGAGCTGGCACGACGGCTCGCTCGCCATGGAAATAGTGATCATGCACGATTTCCAATGTTGCCAGGTAGATCTCGTTCATCAACTTTGCTTTCTCGCGTGCAGCATCCACCGATAGACGAGTTGGCTCGACAGATTTGCTCGCGTTTCCCGGTTCTTCACTCAATGCAATGCTCATGCTCAGAGTTACGCAGGCGATAACAGGTGCCATTAACCACTTTATATTCTTTATATTCATCATATTCCCCCTTTATGTCCAATTTGTGTTATTTTGCTGTCAGTTATAGCATGGAACCCCCTGCGATGTAAATATTCTTCATGCTCTACGGCTAAATTTGAGAAAATTGCATAACGGAACCTCTATTCATTCAAAAATATCCTATTGAACGGAGGGTAGGCATTCTTGTCTGCCTGCAATGCAGCATGCTCAAACGAGACAGACGCCGAATGTCTGTGCTCCTTTTGAATAAATAGGGCTTTGCTTAACGGAATAATGATGCAGTGACAGCTATTTTGTCTGACTCTTGACATTTTATCTCATTAAAACCATCCTGAATATTCCGCTGGATTATTTTCCTGAGTTCTTGAATTCAAAAGAGGACAGCAATGCAACACGCGACCAGGCTTTACGCGAAACCGGTTTTCTCTTTGGTTTTCTTTGCGACTTGCTTCTGTTTGTTGATGAATCGGCAAGTGGTGGCAGAGGAAACACAGATTGCATTGGCGAACAATATTATTAGTGAAACGGGCGTGACGGGCGGCCTGATTGTTCATTTCGGTTGTGGTGATGGCAAACTGACGGCGCGGCTGAAAGTTAACGACAGCTATCAGGTGCATGGGCTTGATGCAAACCGCAGTCATGTTGAAACTGCTCGCAAATATATCCAGTCTCTCGGATTATATGGCGAAGTTTCTGTTGAACATTTCAGCGGGAGTAAACTTGGTTATGTTGATAATATGGTCAACCTGTTTGTCGCTGAAAATTTGGGCGATGTGAGCATGCAGGAAGTTTTGCGAACGCTGACACCTAATGGTGTTGCCTACATCAAACAGGGAAACCAATGGAAGAAAACGAAGAAGCCACGCCCTGCAGATATCGATGAATGGACGCACTTCATGCACGATGCTTCCGGCAATGCGGTTGCGCATGATCGTGTCGTTGGTCCGCCTCGCCATTTGCAGTGGATTGGGTCTCCCCGTTGGTCCCGGCATCACGACCGCATGGCGAGTATGAGTGCGCTCGTTTCGGCGTCGGATCGAATATTTTATATTATGGATGAAGGTTCGCGAACTTCGATTCAGTTGCCTCCCAGATGGAAAGTCGTTGCCCGCGATGCCTTCAACGGAACTGTCCTTTGGAAACGGGAGATTGAATCCTGGCACAATCATTTATGGCCCTTGAAGAACGGACCGACACAACTGGCGCGCCGTTTGGTTGCGGTTGATGATAAAGTTTTTGTGACGCTTGGTATCAAATCGCCGTTGACTGCGCTCGATGCGATCACCGGTAAGACATTGCTGACTTACGAAAACAGTGGCTCGACAGAAGAGATCATCTTTTCGGAAGGAAAACTTTTTCTGGTCGTCAACAAGGGAGAGAATGTGATGACAACATTTACTCCCGAAAAAAATGTGGGCGACCAACAGCGGGTGCGCAAACCAGATTACCAGTGGAATCAGCAGCCGCGACAGATTATGGCTTTCGATGCAGATACCGGGAAACAGCTTTGGCTCAGAGAAACCCGCGTTGCTCCCATTACGCTGGCTGCCACGAAACAGGAGGTTCTGTATTACGATGGCGAACAGGTCGTTTGCCTGGATCGCAATGACGGCAAAGAAATCTGGAAAACTGCTGCCCCGAGACGCTCACAGATGACGATGAACTTCGGCCCCAAACTTGTCATCTATGAAGATGTTGTGTTGTTTGCAGGGGGTGATCGATCCATGCGATCGTTCTCGCTGGAGACCGGCAAAGAGTTGTGGAAGGCGCATCACGATAAATCGGCTTATGATTCCCCTGAAGATTTACTGGTTGTGGGAGGATTAGTCTGGTCCGCCCCGACAACGGCAACCAAAGATTCCGGCGTGTTCACGGGACGCAACCCAAAAACAGGCGAGGTGAAAAGTACATTTCCTCCCAACGTCAAAACATATTGGTTCCATCACCGTTGTTACATGGCGAAAGCGACGGATCGTTTTCTGCTTCCTTCGAGAACGGGAATTGAATTTGTCGATTACAAAAAGAAAGACTGGAATATTAACCACTGGGTGCGCGGCGGTTGCCTGTATGGCATTATGCCCTGCAATGGTCTGGTCTATACGCCGCCCCATGATTGTGCCTGTTACCCGGAATCAAAACTGTTCGGCTTGAATGCTCTTGCTGCGGAATCAGATTCTCTCAAACTTCCCCAGAATATTCCTGATGCAGGACGTCTTGAAAAAGGCCCGGCGTTTAAGGTGATGAGCGTTCAACAGTCAGCAAGTTCTGAACAGGAAAACTGGCCGACATTCCGCCACGATTCAGCACGATCCGGCACGACCGAAACAGACGTTCCTGCCACGTTGAAACAAGCCTGGAAAAGTAAGCTGGGCGGGAAGCTCAGTGCGTTGACCATTGCAGAGGGGAAACTGTTTGTGGCGCAGGTGAATAAGCATACGCTGTTTGCTCTCGATGCAGATTCCGGTGAATCGCTTTGGAGTTACACAGCAGGCGGACGCATCGACTCGCCCCCCACATATTTTGATCGCCGCGTGATTTTCGGTTCTGCAGATGGTTGGGTCTATTGCTTACGTTCGCAGGATGGAGCTTTAATCTGGCGATTTCGAGCCGCACCGGTGGAACGCAAACTGATGGCGTTCGAACAGATGGAATCTGTCTGGCCCGTACATGGCAGCATTCTTGTTCAACAGGGAAAGGCTTATTTTGTTGCAGGACGATCAAACTTTCTTGATGGCGGTTTGCGCTGGTTCAAGCTGGATGCCAGAACCGGTCAGAAATTAACCGAAGTGGTGATTGATGAACGTGACCCTGAAACAAAAGAAAACATTCAGTCTCGGGTACAAATTCTAAATATGCCCGTAGGACTGCCCGATGTTCTTTCCAGTGATGGCACCAATATTTATATGCGTTCCCAGCAATTCGACCAACAGGGAAACCGCATCAATCTGGGACCGCATTCTGGTGAATCGCCAGTACAGGGAGCGACCCAGACAGGAGATACCCGGCATCTGTTTGCCCCAATGGGATTTCTGGATGATACCTGGTTCCATCGTTCCTACTGGGTTTATGGTCGCAGTTTTGCGGGGGGACATTCAGGGTATTATCAGGCGGGTAAGTACACACAATCGGGACGAATTCTCGTTCATAATGATGATATGATTTATGGGTTTGCACGCAAATCGCAATATTATCGCTGGACAACAATTATGGAGCATCACCTGTTTGCAGCAGATAAACAGGCTCCCAAAGTGGATCCCCGATTACTACGGCGAGGAAGAGGGAAACCGACTTCTCAAATCGCAATCAAAAATTCGGAAAGCCTCAATCCGACTGGTAAGCCGTTGACTCTGGAAGCATGGGTAAAAGCTGAAAAGCCAAACGGGACCGTGATTGCGCGTGGTGCGAACTTCAACGGTTATGCCCTTATCATCAATAAGGGAGTTCCCGGTTTTCTTGTTCGTTCAAAAGATAAACTCTCTTCTGTTTATGGCAAGCAGAAAATTGTCAACAAGTGGACGCATCTGGCTGGTTGCCTGACCGCAGATAAAAAACTGAAACTATACGTGGACGGCAAATTGGTTGCAGAAGCCAAAGCAGAGCGGCTCATCGCTGCTGAGCCGTTACAGGGGATGGAAATTGGAGCGGATGCAGGCTCTGCTGTCGGGAATTATAAAAGTCCATTTGCTTTTACCGGTTTAATTGATGAAGTGAGAATTTATCATCGGGCTCTCTCGGCAGAAGAGATTCAATCTCACTTTTCAAAACCGGGGCAGCCTATTAAACCGGAAGAACAACTCGTTTATGCCTGTTCGTTTGAAAAAGGAACAGCCGACGCTTCCGGCAATAAGAACCGGGGAAAAGTAACGGTTGCCAAATCGGTTGTTGGAAAATACGGTAACGCGATGAAGTTTACCGGCGGCAACACAGGCGGCATCAGTGGTTCTTACAAAGTAGAACATGTCTGGACAGAAGATGTGCCGCTGTTTGTAAGGGCGATGCTGCTTTCCGGCGAAAAACTGTTCATCGCTGGACCTCCGGATCTGATCGATGAAGAAAAAACATTCACGCAAATCGTCAATAAAGATAACAGCGTCGATAAACAACTGATCGCCCAGGATGCAGCTCTGCGCGGAGAGCAAGGGGCAATTCTGCAGGTGATCTCCACAAGCGATGGAAAACGGCTGGCAAGTTATCACTTAAATTCAATCCCAACCTGGGACAGCCTCAGTGCAGCCCATAAAAAACTCTACTTCACTACGACCAAGGGAGAGATCATCTGTTACGGTAAGAAGTAACGCTCATCTGAAAAGTGAGCTACCCTCTGAGTCGTAGGAGGGCCTGCTTGCATCCATCAAATACGGTTTCCAACGCAATCGTTTAACTCACCTACGCAGTCGCCTTCGGCTTGCCGTTAAACGAAGTATCAGTCATTCCGCAGAATTTGTTCTGTACAACCCTGTGTAATGCAGAAAGATATTCACAAACATTTTCATCAGACCAGCATCGCGCTACATCGATAATATTAATTAAAAGATTGAATTTCTTGTAGATTCTACTTTCTCAATACGTTTATGAACATATTCTAACGGATTTTATGCAGAGAGACGGGCCGGGATGATCGGAATATATTTATATGAGTGAGGTAATGCTGGAGCAGGCAGTGCTCACGGGCAGCGATGGCGTTTCGCGGTGTTGGTGGTGTGGTGAAAGTGAATTATACAGGCAATATCACGATGAAGAATGGGGTATTCCCATTACTGATGATCAGAAATTGTTTGAAAAAATCTGCCTGGAAGGGTTTCAGGCGGGGTTGAGCTGGATCACAATTTTACGAAAACGAGAAGAATTTCGCATCGCATTTGCTGATTTCGATTTTTCAGAAGTCGCCCGCTACGGCAAGCGTGATATTGCTCGGTTGCTCAAAAATGAGGGGATCGTGCGTCATCAGGGGAAAATTGTTTCGACAATCAACAACGCAAACCGAGCCTTGGATTTGATGAAAGAATTTGGCTCCCTTTCCAACTTCTTCTGGGGGTTTGAACCGATTCGCTCTGAAGCATTCCAAAACAAGGAAGAGATTCCTGCCCAAACCACTGAATCGCAGTTTCTGTGCAAGGAACTGAAAAAACGGGGCTGGACTTTTGTGGGACCAACCACTTGTTACGCCTTTATGCAGGCGACAGGCATGGTGAATGATCATCTGAAAACCTGTGACCAATGGGATCAAGTTGAACGCGCCCGCATTGAATTCGCCCGACCCCTTTAGAGTGATGAAGTGAATCGTTACGATGTAACTTTCAGTGGGGAAGTATCGGCAATACTATTTCTGTCAAATCTTTGAGCGGTAGGATGGCGTGCTTGCACCCATCAAATGCGGTTTCCATCGCAATCGTTTAACGGTATTGCGTTTAACGGCAAGCCGAAGGCGACTGCGCAGGTGGACTGGACAATGAAGCCCTGCTGTTCAACGAAAAAACATCAATCGTCTCAAGTATCATGCCGAGTGATGACAGCTTCGATTCTTACCTGCGATATCGTATATGATCAATCATGGCACATTTGTTTAACGACAAGTAGAGTGTGGTTTGGGAACTCTTGAGTAATAGCCTACTTGCTTGCGCAGTCGCCTTCGGCTTGCCGTTAAGCATCGGGCAAACAATAACTGTCGTAACTTCGATGTTCTATTTTCTTGGCTGAAGGCCATATTCAATGCTTTGATTATGGCTTTGAGCCAAAAGGTGGACGACTTATCTGTTCCTGGGGCGTTGCCCTGAGTGGTGGTTGTCGTAACTGTGTTATGTTACAAGGTGTTACGCATAATGTGCAAGCTGTGTCAGTAGATTGTCAGTGCATGGGTGGCAATAGGTGTCGTTTTCTGAGGACGATTGACACTGATTTGAAACAGGTTATCGAGGTGTGGGCTGCACTTTCGGAGGATATTCGACAGTCAATTTTGTCTCTTGTTGCGGTGGAGGGACCAGACTGAACCTAGGTGTCAGGTCTGGGGGTCTTACAAAATAGTCTTTTTTCTGAAATTTTTTGGCACGTATTTCTGTGGTTTCGCTGCTCCTGTTTTATTGGGTGTGGAAACTGCCAAAATGATTCTGTCAATTCTTTCAATCCCCTACTCTGACGTTTCAGCCCGAGTAAAATATCGATGACAAATCGTTTTCAAATCTGACTCCCCAACTCCCTCCATTGGCACCGTTGCATTGAGGGCGTATCACGCAACCGTTGTAGAATCTGTTGACACGGTTGCATGAAACGGCCTAATCTGTAGCCGTATTATTTGCACCTCTTCTTATGCGTACCCACGATGCCCCCGAATTTGTTCTTCGCACCGATGCTGTCGGGCAGTATGGCAGATCGAAAGCTTCTTTCATTCGTGATATCGACAAAGCCTTTGTTAAAGGGGAGACAGAGTTTCTGGAAAACTTTCGGTTGTACCTCAACGATGGCTCGATGATCCCAGGTCCCGAGGCAAGCAAAAAGAATATGCAGTCGCTTCAGGCGATGCAGCCGTGGGTTTACATCAAGCAATCTCTGCTCGATAGTCGTTATTGGGAAAAGCAGAATAAGCCGCTACAGAAAACGAAGACCAAACGATCAGCCAGAGAAGAGGGGAGTCATCCACCCAAAAAACTTGAGGGCGTTTCTGATGCGGTCCAACTTGAGCATGAAAATGCGATGCTTCGACAAGAAAATAAATCGATCCAGGAAAAGGTGATTCTACTTGAGCAAAATCAAGTCTTTCTCCAGGACGAGCTTCAAAGTCGAAGAGGAGAGATCGAAGGCATGACAAAATTTGTTGACAGCGGGCGGCTTGGCATCGAAGCGGGCAAAAGCTCGCCGGTTAAAAATGAGCAGGAACCAACCCCTGAAAATGAAGAAGATGCAACGGCAGCAGAAGTTGTGGAAGTTGTCGTGGTTGATCATTCAGAGAAGGGGAGTCGTCAAAAATCCTTCAAGGCGAAGGTGCAAAATATGATGGACTTTTTGAATCAACCGATTGGCTCGGGGAGTAAAGTGCAATCTTCACCAACTTCAAAGCATGTCAGTTAATCATGGCCATTCCGCCGGGGAGACAGCCAGTACGTTTCAAGGTTTTGAAAACCTGAAAGCCAATTATATTTAGGGCTTACTGATTTAGTCAATCGTACTGCTATTCATGTATCAAGCCACGATTAAGAACTCTTCAGCCGCAAGGGTTTTTGAGTCTTTGCTTGAAAAACCGTGCGGCTCATGCGAAAAGTTTTGGAATTGAATGTAGGTCAGGCTGTGCCTGACGAGATGAAGACCTGGTTGCTTTGTTGTCGTAACATATTCCAGTCAATCCGGTTATATTATTTTAAGTTGAGTTTAATAGTATAAACTCGACCTGTTTTCGTCAGGCACAGCCTGACCTACGACTAAGTTGGTTTCTGCTTGCCATGACCGGAAGTGCTATCGAGTTCCCATATTTCAACGCCCGGCGGAATCAGGTGGCCGTGCGTGCGTATGTAGTAGTCGGCAAGCGTCTCTTTTCGATGTTCACAATAGTCGCGAAGCACGCAAAGTATCATTCGGTAATTGCCCGGTGTTGCATGAAAATAGAGCATGGCTTGATCCCACGTCGTCATTTTCGCAGAAGGGACTTTGTGGGTAGCTGTCCATGTATGTGATTTGCATTCGACAAGAATGCGTTGGTCAACGCAACCAAGATCGTACGCATGATTCTTTTGCGATGAGAAACCAAGTGGGACAGGAATGCTCGGCGTCAGTCCAATTCCGAATGATGCAAAAAATACCTGCACTTGTTCCTCGAATGCCGCACCAACAGCTGCGTTCGATAGACCGCCTTTTCGTTGGAACGGTTTGTCAGTTGCCGATGTCTGATTCATGGATTCCGGTCCCATAACGTCTAGCGTAACCGGGCGGCGAGGTTACGCATTGATTTCAAATTCCGCCGGATTCGCCGTTCCGGTTGATGCAATAGTTAGGTCGGCTTTCCGCAAGGAGTTGTCATGCCTCATTTCGCTTCTTGACCCGCTTTTTTGGTTTCTTTGATGATATACTGTTCTTGCGTTTTGGTTTGGGAGTCGTTGGAGTGATATTTAACGATGCAGGAACCTCGGATACCGGCATCATCGTCAAGTTCACGGGTTCCTTGGCGACGGATAAGATACCCAACTTGGGGTGCTGGATTAGAAATAGAATTCGGAACTCGTGATCCAGTTCATATTTCTGCGGCTTGACGAACACGGAACGAAGCTGCTGGGGGATTTCATCCACGTAGTGCTTCATGACGCCATCTGAGATTTCTGAGGCTTTCTCTGGCACGTAGCGAACTGGCTGGAAGTGCCATCCTACTGAGATCCCCCAATCCTGAATGGGCAACTGACCGAGTTTCTCGCGTGTAGCCTCTGAAAAGTGGTGAATGCTGATTGTGGATTGAAGCATTCGAGCCAAACGTTGAACAAATTCGAGGACATCGCTGATTTCGTAAGTCGCCGTGTATTTGCGGTCGAATCGAGCAGCATGTTCTTCGCGGTTACATTTGCTTAATACAGAGCAGCAGAAGATGTAGCTGTTTGGAAATGTGACATTGAGTTGCATGTTTTGAACATGGATGTAGGGCATGTCGGAAAACACCCCACTTATTGCGGCTTTGGCATCTGGCGTGGCGATCTCCATCTTTAGGCTGTCGATATTGACGGTTTCAAGGCCTTCGGTTGGATCTGCAATCGGCTGAAATGTCTGGTCCAATCCCCTGTAATACTCCAGAGTGCCAAGTCGCACCGTTGGGCAGCCTTTTAAAAGGCTATGCTCTGGTTTGCAGTATTTGATTAGACGAATCAATTGAGGAGGACCTTAACACGAAACTCGTTGTCGGGATAACATTTGAAGTCACCGGGCCGCGGCAAACGACATTGACTTCAAAATGCCGCGCGGCCTGCGGCTCCATGTACACCGATTTGTTATGTTAAACTTTGACTATAGGGTTTGCAACTCTGCAATCTTTTCCAAATGGGCAAGGATGCTATGGTTGGGATGATCAGGACTTGAGAACGCATTACGATAGAATTCGATGTCTTCGGTCGCAAGATTGTCACTCTTGCCACGATTGCAGTGGAAGCAAGTGACGCACAAATTGGCTGGTGCGTTATGTAGGCCGGAGTCGAGATGAAGCTTGTTGATAAGGCTTCGCGGGACAATGTGATTGACCTCCAGAACTATTGTCGGTGAACCTTGACCGCAAAAAACACAAAGGTATTTGCCTTTCCGTAGGATTAAATCACGGAGCTTGAGCGACACTTGCGAATCGCCCGCAGCCTTTGATGCGGAAGTCTTTGCAGCAGGCTTCAACTTCTTCATTTCCGTCAGTTTAATAGTGGCAAGCGTCCGTTTAGTAGTGGCAATCAACGGCTTTTCGATGCCCTCGATCTTCGCAGTCGTTTCCGAGCTAAGTTGGTAACCTTTTCGCTTACCGCTATCGAATACTTTTTGGGTTGTGCGAAGCAATGGTAGACAGGATTTGGGATGTGCGAGTGAGTTGAGGAATTCAGGAGTGATTCCTGCGTTGGTTGGATGGACGGCTTCCGCAGGCTGTGAATGTGTAACCAACGATTCGGCGTCCCATAGCTTCCATTGGAATACTCGCCACTCAATTACTTCGCCCGTTGTGCCAGAGCGATCCAGTATGTCGTCTGGGAATTCAGCTTTCAGAATCAGCGTATGGGGACTTTCGAGCTCGGAAACGCATGCGTGACCGGCAGCAACACGTTGGAGTAGATTTAGAAGTGTGAGGTCGTCTGCGCAGTCCGCGAGTAGGCACGTCGACGGTGCGCGCACAAACTCCAGTTGTGTGTAGATGACCGGAACGGGCGATTGGCGATAGACGTCCATGTGCGATTCTCAACATAACTTGTTATTCACCTGCACGCCCCTGCCCTAATATGATGCCATATTGGAACAAAAATGTGCAAATGACGGATTATTGTTTAGATAACCTGCTTTGTAGGCTTCATATCTCTCAAGGATGGCTGCGGAAGCCCGAAGTGCGTCATCAACATTGTGGCGGAAGTAATTGGTCTGTGAAGAAAGGTGAAGTGGTACGTTTGGTCGTGGCCTTCTTCTTTGTGCCACCTTAGTCGATTTTTTTTACTTTAGCCGTGATTACTCCATTCTTGGTTTGAATGCTTGTGATGGGAGTCGAACCCACACGCCGAATAATCGGCACAAGATTGGCTGATGCACGCAAATAGAATGCACTAGCCAAGTCCTGCACGTCTGCCAATTTCGTCACACAAGCTATACGGTGACCAACATGCACGTTACGTGCCAAACGTCCACAGTCCAAGTGGGCATTTCCTTGGCTTCAAAATACTCTATAGATATAGGTATTTTGAAAATTTTCGACATCTTGGTATTTACCTTGCAGGCTAACAAATGACTGCCGATATGGCATGTGGCTGGTTTGCCCATTAGTGTCACTGCGTGTAAAAAAATCATAATAATTACTAACGCTGAAGTCTATGAATTTCCTCTTGGGTCATATATTCAGGTTGCCTCTCTTTGAATTGATCACCTGCAATCTCAGAATTCCAGCCAATACAGACACGACATCGTTTTGCTAATTCCAGTACGGTTTGTTTTGCTACGTTCTCTCCTTCTTTGTCGAGATCGAACATGATGGAGATGTGGGTATTGTGGGTTTGGTTGGCGAGGGTTGCTAGCTTTTTTTCTTGGGTTTCTGTGATGATGTTGCTGCAAATTGCTAGTGTGGGGATGTTGAGGGTTTGGAGGTTGATGGCGTCGTTTTGGCCTTCTACCAATACGATGCCGGTTTGTGGGTTTTCCTCAAAGTATTCAGGGGTGGCGAGTTTTTGGAATTGGGGGAAGCCCAGACCAAATAATTCTTGGCCTCTGTGGAAGCCTTTGACGAATTTGAATTTTCTTGGTTCGGGTTTGTTGTTGCCTTGGCTTTGCCATTTTTTTTGTTGGGCTTCGTAGTTGAGGTTGCGACCGAACCAGGTCAGAATTTCGCCGTTTTTATCTGGGTAGCCGTAGACGAAGTGGCCTCTTAATAATCCCTTGGCGTTACTGGGGAGATAGAGGGGATTGCCATTGTCGATCCGCATGGTGACCTGGCAGATGCCGTGTTGGCAGCCGTCCCGAGTCATCGCACGAACGATGTGATTCTGATGGATCCGAGTGATCTGGCGTATCCTGTTGGCTTCAATTCACTTGATGTTGATCCCGCATTGGTCGATGTTGCTTGCGATGGAGTGGTGAGTACATTCCGCAAAATCTTCGGTACGGGAATGCACACACCTCGCCTGGAAGATATTTTGTGGAACACCGTACTCGCGTTGATGCTGGCAGGGGATTGTACAATTCTTGATATGCTACGGATGTTTGAAGTCGATGATGCTTTTCGCAGAGATGTTTTGGATCGTGTGGATGATCCCGTGGTTCGCAACTGGTGGATGACGACCTTTCCCAAACTCCGTTCGCTCAAAGGTGAAGACCCGTTTGCATTAGTAGAAAACAAACTGCGGCAATTGCTCACCAATTCCGTGATTCGCAACATGGTCTCACAGCCAAAGAGCCGAATTGATTTTCGATTTGCCATGGATAGCGGCAAGATCATCATTCTCAATCTTTCCAAAGGGAAGTTGGGGGAGCGGACGTCTTCGTTTCTCGGATCGCTGTTTGTCACGCAATTACAATTGGCAACGATGTCGCGAGCCATAATTCCAGAACAGGATCGCAGAGCGTTCTATCTTTACGTCGATGAGTTTCAGAACGTAGCGACTTCCAGCTTCAGTTCGTTCCTCTCCGAAGCCCGTAAATACAAACTCGGCTTGTGCCTGGCGACACAATTTCTTGATCAAGTCGAAAAAGAAACATTGCAGGCAGTCTTCGGGAACATCGGCAGCTTACTCGTTTTTGCAGTCGGTCCCAATGATTCAGAGATTCTGGCAGAACAACTGACCGGCAACGTCACCGCAACAGATTTAATCGCACTCCCCAAGTATCGAGCTTGCATTCGCCTGATGATCGACGGCATGGCTCGCCCTGCGTTCACCATGGAGACGATCAAACCAGAACCAATTATTGTTGACCGTTCTGAGTTTGTGAGAGAACAATTTCGTCGTCGCTATGCTCAACCGGCTGAAGCAATCCAGAAACAAATTGCCCTTTCTTTCAGTTCGGTTTGACCGATTACCAATTTGCTGGCAGTCTTTCAAACCGATGAAGTGCAGTCCCATCCCTTGTAGTGTTGATGAACGGAATCAGTTGATTGATGATTTTTTGTCAGCAGCCAAAGGCGAAGAAGTTCATTACACCGACATTGCCTGGTTTCTCAAGCTCGATCCCTTTTATGTCAACTGCTGGATGAGGAAGCATAACAGGGGGAATTGGCTCAATGGCAAAAGTCAATTCTGGTGGAAATGGTCTTCTCAAAATGAGCCTGGACTTTCCAAATAAAGATTGGAAAAGTCTGGACTGGATGCTCCGTTTGAAGTAGAATGCTGACATGAAAACTTCATTATCTGACGAACAACGGCGAGCTTTGGATCGAGAGCCAGAGGGTATTGTGGTTGAAGACTCGCAAACGCAAAAAGTCTATTTTCTAACCGATGCGGATTTGCATCAACGTGCCATGGAGGCATTGCAGAAACAGGAAAACCATGCTGCGATTCAGACAGGAATTGACGACATGGAAGCAGGTCGCGTGATCCCACTCGAAGAAGTCGATCAGCAGATTCGTGAAGAACTTGGTCTTGAGCCGCGAAAATGAAATATCGCGTTGTTGTTTCACAGGCTGCCCGCAATGAACTGCGGGACACCTCACGCTGGTGGGCAACACATCGTTCTGCTGTCGAAGCACAACGCTGGTACGATGGTTTTTTGTCGCATTGTACAGCTTGGATACGTTTCCAGACTCGCACTCTCTTGCGTCTGAAAACGACGATTATCCATTTACCATTCGTGAATTACACTACGGCCTCTCTTCACACTCAACCCATCGTGCAGTCTATGCCATTGTTGATGACAAAGTCGTTGTATTAACAATACGTCATGTTGCTCAGGATCGCATTACTTCTGAAGAGATCAGTCCAGATGATATTCAGTAAATATCCTCAAACGGCAATTCAAGTTGTACTTCGCATGGGGGCAGTGCGTGAAATGCTCGGCCTTTTGCCATGCGCCAGAAGATGCCTGGTTCAATATCCAAAATTCTCTGAATTGCCTTTCCCTGTTGTTCCGTCAGAAATTCCAGAAAGATTTTCTTCGTACTTCGTTTGGCGGTTTCAACCAGTGGACGATGTTTCTTGCCGAGTAGTTCTTTCATGCGTTTGCGTTGCTCAAAACGTCTTCTGTAGAGGCTGTTTTATCGATAAATGGTAACTATTCAGCGGCAGCGATGCGGGTTGGTAGGATGGGTGCATTTTGCAGGACTGATTCGAGGCTGGTTAAAATGCTCAGCCCGTTTTTGCGTTGTGTGGAAATATAGCCGCGGATTCGGCAGAAGATCTTGCTTCCTTTTTTACTGCGGAAGGTGCCGGATA
>Ga0316208_1001515_pt1 | contig 21577 bp, 17 predicted proteins | sample 3monopyrite_MG_FD_204944 | JGI IMG/M metagenome (GOLD analysis project Ga0316208, IMG submission 204944) | Microbial mat bacterial communities from mineral coupon in-situ incubated in ocean water Damariscotta River, Maine, United States -... | ecosystem: Environmental > Aquatic > Marine >...
AATCCATCTTATGGAACGGCTGATAGTTTTCTATGTCCTCTTCAATCTTATCGATGGTGTCTTGCCAAGGCTCTGGGTCGAAGTAAGGGTCGTCTGGATTTGGGTGAGATTCAATTATTCCCGTTGGTAGATGATAGAAGCACTGCATTCCGCAATCGAGCAACTCGGCAATTTCTGCGATATTTTCTTCTGTCAACTTCATTCAACCTTTAAGATTTAGACCAAATTTAGGGTTTAGCCAAGTATCCAAGACCTAACAGATTTCAAAGATGCAACCGACCTAGACCCTAGACCTAACAGGTTTCCAAAACCTGTTAGGTCTGCCAACCGTCTCCTGGGTTTCAGTTTTCTATTTCAATCTGTTGTTGCACAAAGGCGATGTAGGCTTTTTTTTTGAAGGTAAACCAATCCTGTCGGTACTCAGAGGTGTCAATCAGATGCTTGAAGTTCTGAAAGGGCTTTTTTCTTGAAAGTCGGTCTAAGATCCGTTGCCTAAAGGAGGTGTCGGTTAAAGCGTGGGCAAAATTCTCCATCACTTGGAATCCTTGATTCGAATCCATCTTATTGAACGGCTGATAGTTTTCTACGTCCTCTTCAATTTTATCGATGATGTCTTGCCAGGGTTCTGGGTCGAAGTAAGGGTCGTCTGGATTTGGGTGAGATTCAATTGTTCCCGTTGGTAGATGATAGAAGCACTGCATTCCGCATTCGAGCAACTCGGCAATTTCTGCGATATTTTCTTCTGTCAACCTCATTCAATCTTTAAGATTTAGACCAAATTTAGGATTTAGCCAAGTATCCAAGACCTAACAGATTTTCAAAGACGCAACCGACCTAGATCCTAGACCTAACAGGTTTTGGAAACCTGTTAGGTCTGCCAATCGCCTCCTACAGAAGATAGATGCTTTGAATACCGAACTGGATATGGTTAAGAACCGATTAGGGTTGAGGATGCCTGGGGTAGCGGCACGCGTTACGCGAAAAGCTAAACGCGCGTTATCGGAAATCAGTTATAAACTGATCGTGTCATTTTCCACACGAGTGATCCGTTGGAACACTCGCGCAGGCGGGGGAAGGATTTACAGGGTTGTTGGGAGAATAGCCACGCCTCAGCGTGGTTCGTCCTTTCGCCCGAAACGGAAAACTGCAAACCGTGATGAACTTGCGGCAAACGCTTCACGCCCTGTTTTTATAGTTGGTGTTGTGGTTTAGTGCGTTCCTTTTGAATTCTTGTCTGTCCATTATGGTTTAAGGAAGTCAAACGCTTTAAATAATTCATTGTCTGCGGGTTGCGTCAATTCTGCTTCTTTGTCAAAGTGATATGAGACCCAACGAACGTCTTTACTTTCAATGCTTGTGTAAAAGTAAATTGCGTCTGATGCTTCTATGAATTTAATGAATGGAAGTAGCTCCAAAGGTTTTGTCTGCTGTGAGTTACTTAAGTAGAGCTTCTTTCTGTCAAGCGGGATTAAACTTTTGATTGCTATTTCATTGAATGGCGTCCTTGCTCCAATCAGTTCCTTTGCGTTGAAAGTAAAAACTCCATCTTCAAAACTGCTTGTCGTAGGCGAAAGCATTCTTGTGTATTCAAAAGCATCTGCAATATGTTTTCTGAATTCATTTAGCTGTTGTTCAAGCGTAAGAACTCTTTGATTGTTTTCTTCTTCACTTGTTATACCCCCGTGTCCTTTCCAATTATTTCTGAGGCTGGCTACTTCAAACAGAACATTCACAATTCCCTTACTTGTAATCATTGATAGAAATGCGTCACTCGGATTTCCAAAAAGATTTTTGCAATAATCTTTTGTGTCATTCTCAGCCAAATATGCTCGAATGGCTTTTGACAGATTTGAGGTAAGATTATTCCAATTGCCGAAAGATGCCCTTAAATACCAGTTCCGAAATTTTTCATCTTTCCCAATCCACTTATGACTTTCTTCCTGATAAAACTCTTTGTCTTGTACCAGAGCACTTAGCATAAGCATAGATAAGAACTCTGAAAACGCTTCAAAGAAGTGAAATAGATGTTCAATCTTCTTGCTATTGTCCTTGGTTGCATAGTAACGCCAGAGAATTGAAGAGATAGGAAAAGGCAACTTGTCAATCCAGTTTTCAAGTTTCTCTACTTGATTGATAGATTTTAATTCCTTGACAATTGACTTATAACTTTTGGGCCGTTTCCAAAGGTTTCTTTTGAGGTCGTCAAGTCTAAATGTAAATTGTTGAATTTTATTGTCAACCTCTATTAGTTCGGCTTGCGTTGGTAAGTCAGGTAGATAGAGGTTGCATTTTGAAAGTTGAGATTTTGAAATCTGCTGAATTACTGCACCAACTGATAAACTCTCTCTTAACTTTTTACCAACTAATGTGTTGAAGTAATTAGCAACGTAAATCGAATTAGCTTCTGTTTTGTCAAGTTGAATTTGATAATAATTCTTTGGCTTTATTTTTAGTTCTGATAAACTTGCAACTACTGGACTATTGCCAACTCTGGGTAAATAGAATGAATTCGGTAAATGCTCAACTTCTTCTGAATTATCGCCTTTGAGTATATTGATTGAAACAGAAACATCGGTCAAGAGAATTGGCGGATAGCCAATTCTCTTGACCAATTCTTGCATTTCTTTTTCCGAGACCAATGCATTCAGGGATTTGAATTCCATTAAATCAACAAAGGAACCGAGCTGAATTGCTTTGCCTTCTTTCTGTTTCTTAAAGTTTTGAAGGACTGTTTTATTAGTTGTGTTGTCTTGGGAAATTTCCGCGACAAATGTTTTTTCTTTTACCGTTTTAGAAACAACAATAAGGTTTGAAGCGATGTTTGTCAATGGGGCAAATGCTCCAGTAGGAACAGCAAAAACAGCTTCAACGTAAAAGCCTTTTTTCTTTAACGCTTCTTTTCCTTTGTCGTTCATTAAAAACGAATTGGAAACAAGGAAAATTAGTTTGCCTTCATCTGTAATTTTTTCGCTGCATTTTAAAAGTAGTGTAGTGGCAAAGTCAAATGGACTTTTAGTTCCATTGATGCTTTGAGTTTTCATACCAAAAGGCGGAAAAGAAAGCACTAAATCAAATTTCAAATTGCTTTTTGCAAGCTCATTTAATGGGTCACCTAAAACAAAGTTTTGGCTCTTATCATTAAAAAGAGTTTTTATTGTTTCAAACTCAGTTTGAATTTGGCAAGTGCCATAAAGGTTGTCCGCTTGGATATAAAGCAAGGGTGAAGAAACCTTCAGCCAAGGGTCATAAATCGATTTAGCACTTTCTTCTTTGATAAGTTCTTCTATGAACTGAAAAACATAAGTTGGCGCTGTGACTGAATAGGCGTTGGTCAGATTGGAAAGCAATTCTTTGTTTTGAAAAATGCCATCTAGTTTTTCAGTACCCAATGTTTCCCCAATAAGCTCTAGTAGTTTGGTGTCTCGAAACCCTGAGAAATTTCGGTCTGTCCTAAGCCTGTCGAGATTGCTCCAAATTTTATGCTTTATCTCTTGTTGTGTCATGGATGTCGTGTCGTTTACTGGAAATGCTTCGGGTTGGGCTTCGCATTAACCACAACGTTTAGTATATGAAAAGTAGGCGATTTCGAAGCACCAAACTTTCAGTTAAGCACAAACTTTGATACGTGCCAAGAATCTTGATTTTATTACTATTTCGCCTATTTTTTATATACATTGTTACCATTCGTTTAATTACTCTTTACTCCACTTCATATTTAATGCCCATTTCGTATGTTCACCTATTTGATATAGTTTCTTTTTTTGGCGATTGTCTTGCCCTAAGTTTTTAATTAATTCGTCATCAGCCCATTTGTATTCAGAAGAATCTTGATTTTGTAATAATGTAATTAATTCTTTTTCCTGTTTCTTGGTTGGGATTAAGTCCAAGATGTCGTATTGTAATATTTCAAAACAATCCCAACCTAAAGTTCTTTTTATTGGAGTTGTAACTGTTCCTACATAATTGTAATTAACGTATGGAAAATTAGTTTGACTTAATATTTTTGTTTTTATTAATTCCTCATAAAACTCTCTCCAATGAGAAATTTCTCTATCTTGTTTTTTGTTGAACCAATCTAAAAATTTAATAGCTTTAGATGCGGGAATAAAAATTGCAAAGTCATCTTTCATTAATCCTTTATTGGGTAATTTCAAATCATCCATTGCTTCAAATTCATTTTTTAAAAAACTTTGGGACTCTTTTAGTCTTTTATATTTTCCTCCTACAAGTTGATAGTGTCCAAAATTTGAATTCCTCACTAATAAATATTTATCATTGATTTTAATTCTATATAGGTAGGACATTGAAAATCTAATGTTTTGATTTTTCAATGCTAAATATTTACAATTAATAACGAGTTTAATTCTCTTCCAGTTTTTAATTACTTCATACGTTAACTCCGAAAGGATTATACCTAGAATTAAAATTGCTCCTGACCCTACGAATTCAGGTCTTAATTCTTCACTTGCAAAACAATAGCCTATACTTATTAAAATACTGCCGAAAATTAATTGGATTAAATATTTCATATAATTTTTGGGCTTGGTTTAATTGATGATATTGTCTCTACAAGTATTTCATATGTTAATGGTTTATCTGGAAAAGCTTTCGCAATTGCTTCAGGTAAAACTTTTAACCTGATATCTGAAAAAGAGTATCCTAAATTGTGATTCTCTTCAGGACTTGTTAATTCTGATAATTTTTCAAGTTCTTTTTCAGATAATTTTAGACCATTAAGACTTTGAGAAAAAAGTGCTTTACGTTCTTCTTTATTTGGTCTTTCAAACTCTAAAATAATAGAAGCTCTTCTTAAAATAGCTTCATCAATAAAATGAAGACGATTTGTTGACATAAAGACAATCGCTCTACCATTTAACTCTCTGATTTCATCAATTTTTTGTATTAAAGTATTAACAGCCGCTTTCTCTTCTTGGTGCATTTGAGTAGTAGAACGTGTTGATGCTATCGCATCTGCTTCGTCTATCAGCAAGAATGCTATTCGTCTTTTTCCTGCTTGCGCTTTAAGTTCCGCAAAAGCATCATTTACTAAATTTCCCATTTGACCGTGAAGACCTTCTCCTCTCACTCTTGTGCTCAATTTTAAAAAGAAACCTTCCTTTTTAAGTTCTCTAGTCATTTTATCCGCAATTGATTCTGCTGAAACTGTTTTTCCAGTACCTGCGTCTCCTGCCAAAATAATCAGTGGATATTTATCTTTTAATTGATTAATTACAGGAAGTTCAATGTTATGAAATTTTTTGCTCCATTCAATTAAGCCATCTTGGTCTAAAAGCAATTTTAAATTAGAATAAATTCTATCAAATTTAGCTTGAAATCCGATTAATTCATTTGTTCTTTTTACTACTTCTGAATTTGGAAGTTCTATAGTGTTATCGAAAATTGAAGCCATTATTTATAGGTTGTTTTTTGAAGTTCATATCCTTTACTTGCGTAAAGTTGAGCTTGTGAATTACTTAAATGAGGAAATGAATTATCTATTGAAGATGCAGTCCAACTAATTTTAAATGAATTATTTGAATAGAAATTTTCTTTTTCAGTCTCTGATAAATTATGCCATTTACTCGTATATGATAAGATGACAGATAAGTGAGTATTTGGTACTTCGTTCCAATCATTATTTTTTCCAGCTCTATCGCTTGAAATAGCAGAACCATTACTATTAACAAGAAATTTTGAGGCTCTCAAAGGATTTTCATTGTTATCTAAAAGTACAATGTCTACAGATTTTAAATATTCATTTTCAGCAAAAAGGATTATGTCATTAAATACGTTGTCAACATATTCCATTGACCATTTATTAGTTCTTCTTGCAATTGTTCTGATGTCAGCTTGACAGCCTTCAAATGTTTTTCTTATATCTATTACCGTATAGGTATTTGTGTTTGTAACAGTATTATACATATCCTATTTTATATTAAATGTTCTGTCGAAAACTCTTCTCCATTCTTCAATAGTGTCTCCTTCATTATTTTTTGATTGAGCAATATTTAAAGAATCAAAAGCATCTTCTGCTTCATTGGTTATTTCTTCCCATTTAGATTTTGTTACTTTTTTCGCGACTCCGTTTTCATTATTTGTATTGTCTGCAATAAAAATTGGTGTATCATAACTTGGAATATTATTTATTGCATCTTTGAATTTTATTATTGGGAAATTAGGGTCGCTTACAAATTGAAAAAATCTAATAATTCCTTCTTCAATATTCGTTTCTATTCCTTTGTTGATATCCAAATACGCAACAATTAACTCAATTGCAAACGAAGATAAACCAGGCTCATTATCAGTGGGATTTAGTTCTTTGAAATTTCGCCACCATTTTATTGCTCTTACTATAGAAGTATATGAGGGATTATTTTTTCTTAATCCAACAGAGAATTCAAGTTGTTTTGAAACACTTGTTATATATTTCTTTCCGCCACCACCTCTTTGAGGTTGCCAAACATATTCTTTCGGATTAGAAATAGGAATAACAGGCACAATATCAACTTCTAATCCAGTACCTGAAAACTTTATTGTAATTGATTTTGTGTTTCCTTCAGCATCAACATCATTATTTATGTCTTTTTGTGGGTAAATTTCTTCTAAATAACCAACTATAAAATCGTGTAGCTTTTTTAAATCATTTTGAATTTCAGTATCACCTTCAACATACAATACTAAATCTATATCAATTGGATGTTCTCCTGTTGGTTTTAATATAGTGTGTTTTTTCCAAGAACCTGCTAAAATATATTTTGTAACTTTTAAGCCAGTTCTGTCATCATTTTTTATTTTGTCTTCAAGTTTCTGTTTCAAATTATTTATCTGATCCCTATACTTTTGCATATTTTCAGACTGCAACTTGATTTTGTTAATGAAGAATGCTAATTGGTTATTGTCTAATTTCATAATTATTGAATATCAAATACTTGACCAATACATTTCAACTGTCTTTTTGTCAGTTTATAGTGAATGGTAACTATTTGCTATGATGAATTCCACTACCGCAATTCATCATATCCGCCTTTGCCCAAGCACGATTTCTTTTCATAGCCCTCCGAATGGGGTGCTATAGGTAATTCGTGCTACAGGCGCTGTTATTATTATGTCCATCAATAATACAAATCCCTATCCTCACTTCCAACACATAACCACCGCACCCTTCTACATTTTTTCCATTCCCATCATCCTTCCCTTCGGCAAATTGCTCAAAAAAGGTTTTACGATTTTGCCCATCCTTCGATAAGATCTTTCGTTCCTCAAGATCACTCAGGATGACGGCCGGATGGCCACCCATAGAAGAGGGCAGAGGCAAGGCTTGGACAACATGGCTCTGCCCGTACAACACCCGAGAAAAAACCTGCACCATCTGTCTTCGTTCCTAACCCAAGCAGTTTAGGAATTGCATCATCCATGCTAAAAGCTGCATCACGTGGTTTAAAAGCTGTATCACCCAGTTTAGAAAATAAACCATGTGTGTTAGAACCTGCATCATGTGGTTTCAGAAAAAACACAGGTGTGTTAAGAGCTGCGTCAAGTGGTTTAAAAGTTTTTCCATGATCACAACAGTCTGTTTTTAGTTCAAACGGGAGCAGGGCGAAAAAAAAAACGGGCAGGTGAGTTTATAATAACAACATCAGGGCAGCCGTAAATTGTTTCACTCTAAAAGATCCTAATTATGAAAAGGAGAAGAGTCAAATTGGGCCTTGCAGGCCTCGTGGTGGCAGAAATAATCACTTACTGCCGAGGAATCATTTTAAAAATGACCGATAATCCTCATTTCCCAATAGCCGATAACCCTCACAATGCCTTGCTGGAAACGGCTGTCAATGAACTGGAGACGGCCGACATTGCCGCTGCGGATGGCGGCAAGACGCTTACGGCCACCTTGCGGCAGAAAAAGGCGGCTGTCTATGATAGAATGCGCCCGTATCGCGATTTTGTGAATGAGAAGGCGGATGGCGATGAGGAGATAGTGAACACTACTGGGTTTGCGTTGGCGAAACTTCCCGCACCAAAGGGCGGTCTTGGCATTCCGGGCGATGTGAGAACAAAGACGTTGCCTGCGCCAGGCGAGGTAGAGGTTTATTGTCAGAAAGTGGATGGTGCAACGGGGTATCAGATCCGTCACCGTCCTATAAATGGGGGCGGTCCTGGGCCAACGCCTCCTCCAATACCAGGCGATCCTACGAATCCAGACCCTGTTATTATCAGCGATGCTTGGGTAATGGAAGACCCGCTTGGGCAGCTTCGTCAGAAAATAACAGGATTGGAATCTGCCATGTATCATGAATTTCAGATGCGCGCCATCGGTGCCAAAAAACCCAGCCCTTGGAGTGGCAGCGTAAATGGACTTGCCGCATAGATCTGCCCATCGGCCTATTTGATAGCTAGGCTGCTCTCTTGTCGGGTCGGGGTAAGCCGCCTGCCGGAAACGGTGGGCGGTTTTTTTGGTTACAAGACCTAAAGTCTAGACCTAACAGGTTTTGAAAACCTGTTAGGTCTCGGTTGGTTAGTTGCCTGTCAGGTCTTGTCAAAATCTATTTATCTTGCTTTCATGAAAAGTGAAGTGCTAAAAGCCGATACTTTTTTCCACTATTACAACAGAGGAAATAACCGAGAGAACATTTTTAGGGAGGAGGCCAATTACTTCTATTTCCTTGGGCTGGTAAAGAAATACCTCATTCCAGTTGCAGATTTTTATAGCTACTGTTTACTGCCCAATCACTTCCATTTCGTTCTAAGGGTAAAGGACGAGGACGAACTGCCCCCAGAATATCTTGATGGCGGTAGGAAGCTGTCGCAGCCCTTTGCCAATATGTTCAATGCCTATACCAAGGCGTTCAATAAAATGTATCAACGGCAGGGCAGTCTTTTTCAGGAACATCCAAAGCGACAGAGGATTGATAATGATGCCTACCTGCGCAATTTGATTCTGTATGTGAATACCAACTCAAGCCATCACGCCATGGCCGATTATGAAACCTATCCCTATTCATCGTATGAGGCGTTGATCTCCAACGGAAAGACCGCGCTGAAACGAGATGAGGTGATCAAGCTCTTTGAAAATGTGGCGAGTTTAAAAGCATGTATGGCCGATAAGAATAGGGCTATCGAAGCTTTACAAGGATGGATGCTGGAGGATGAGGATTGAGATTTACCGAGACCTAACAGGTTTTCAAAACCTGTTAGGTCTCGGTTGGTTGGTTACCGCTTTGAAACCTGTTAGGTCTAGAAATCTAGCAGAAGCCTGTTAAGTCCTGCTACGGGGCAGCATCCCTACTTATGTTGCAAACATGCTACATCATTAAACTCAGTCGGAATTCTGTAATAATAAACCCTAGGTATCTTCGGTTCTTGCAGTACCTCATTCAACCAAAAACACCGAGTCATGAATGCCAAGAACCTCCTTCACGCTGCGTGCATTTTATGTGCAGCAACCGCCTCGGCCCAAGAACGACTGGGCCTTGCCAACAGCAATTATGCTGGAACCACAGGAATGCCGCTCAATCCATCGAGTATGGTTGATAGCAAGGCGTGGCTAGACATTAATCTAGTGGGCGCTGATGTGTTTGCTTGGAACAATTTCAGTTACTTCGGTAAAGGCGATTTCTACGTTTGGGATGACGTCTTCAGCGGAAACATTCCAACATCTCTTTATCGTACCAACGGTAAGCAGAAACATGCTGCGGCTAATATCCGTGTAGATGGTCCGAGTTTTACACTGTCGCAAGGCAAGAACGCATTTGGGTTTCATACGGCTGCTAGGGTGTTTGTTTCTGCCGAAGACCTAACAGAACCAACCGCCTTGTTTATTCGAGAAGGGTTGGATTACAATCCGCAGCGCCTAGTTGATTACAACCAACAGAAAATGGGTGCTTACGCAACGGCTTGGGCTGAGATAGGCTTGAGCTATGGCCGAATCGTCTTTCAGGAAGGAAGAGACATGATTAACGTGGGTATTACGGCCAAATACCTAATGGGTATCGGGCACATGTCTCTGTACTTAGAAGACTTAGACCATGAAGTAACTAGCGATGAAGACTGGGATATTGCAAACGTAACGGGGCAATACGCCATGACCGAACCCGGATTTGCTAATGGTCATGGCTTTGGAGTTGACCTTGGAGTTACTTACAAGCGCATGCTAGAAGACGTAGATGATTACGCTCCACATACTGCCCAAAGCGATTGCGGTACGATTGATTACAAGTACAAAATTGGCATGTCGTTACTTGACTTAGGAGGAATTAACTTCAATAAGAATTCAGTTATTCGGAAATTTGATAATTCAACCACTACCTGGAATAATTACCCAGATGCTGACGTGAGCAGCATGAGCGATATTGATGCCTTAATCATGTCGCAGTTTGCTTCTGACGCTGGGAGCATAACCAGCGGTGTGCGCTATGGAACGACAACACCAAGTGCTGTTTCCGTTCAATTCGATTACAACATTGGAAAGAATTTCTACGCCAACGCTACATGGGTTCAAGGATTTAAATTGTCTGAAGGAACAACCGGCATAAGAAGAAGCTTGCTAGCTATTACACCACGTTACGAGAACAAGTGGTTTGAAGCTTCATTGCCTATATCTCTTTACGATTACCGTTCTCCTCAATTAGGAATGGCTTTCCGTTTCTACAGCGTGATCATCGGCTCAGACAATATTCTTCCTTTCTTCATTCCGATGAATGTGTATTCTGGGAACATCTACGCAAGCGTGAAGATCATGCTGGTAAAGAATCCCACTTGCGGAAAGGGTAAAAGGAAATCAGGAAAAAAGAAAAACGGAAAAATGAAGGGTGGGAGTGCGGTGGATTGTCCTGCTTTTATGTAGTTGTTGCGGTTAGGTAAAGAGACCCTTCCTGCGTCAGGGAAGCAAACGGAAAATTCGGCTGTACCTGCTTGTTTCGCTGAGGAACGAAGAGTCTCGGTCTTTCACGATACCTAATCGATCTGCGTTTGCCTCAGTATCTTCTCCATCTTCCGTCCCTTCGCCAATTCGTCAATCAGCTTGTCTAAAAAGCGAACTTGCTGGGTTAGAGGAGTTTCGATGTCTTCGATACGATAACCACAGATTACACCTTTAATGAGATGCGCATTGGGGTTTAGCGTAGCACGTTCAAAGAAGGCTTTGAAGGTTACTTTTTCGGCAATGAGTTCCTGTACTTTGGCTTTATCAAAACCAGTCAGCCATTCAATCACTTGGTGCAATTCTGCTATGGTGCGGCCTTTCTTTTCAACCTTGTTCACGTAATGCGGATAAACCGAAGCGAAGGTCATTTTGGCAATACGTGCATCATGTTCCGGTGTTGTTGTCATTGGTCAGAAGCTTAAAGCGAGAACCCGTTCTGCGGTTCCATCGGTTTCGGAATATTTGTGTCGTTAATCATCTCCCGAAGGTCGATCTCAATGCCACGGGCAATGGTGGTTATCGGCACATCATTGTATGTTCCTTCAAAGGGGTTTTCGGAGTAATCCCCGATCTTCTCCATCAGCATGAAGATCCAGGTGATGAGCCCGACAATGAACGGGCAGAACCAGAACTGCCATCCAGAATAACCATGAAAAACATCCATGATGCCGAACGGAAGTAACGCGCAGAAAACAATGGTCAGCCACAAAGCTGTTGATGCGTATTGGCGTGGAAATGGGAAGTTCTTGATGCGCTCAGACTTGCCTTGATCTTCGTAGAGAGAGGTGATCAAATGCACCAGTTCCATGTGTCGGAAATCCTCATAATAATTCAGATCTTTCAATTCTTGCAATCTTAGGGATTGAGTTGCTAAAATTTGAGTAGCGATATTGGTGTTCTCCTGGTAGCCATCCAATTCTGTTTTCGGAATAAACTTGATAAGTTCATCATCAAGATTATGCAGGTATTGTTCACAAACGGTAGGGGAGTACAGTCCCTGTATTCTTTCTTCTGTGTGTTCCCATTCTCTACTTAATCGTAGTTGAAACCGCAATGCAGTTAACCAAGCAATATGTCGGTAAATGAGTTCTTTCTTGATGGCTTCGGCATTCTCTCCCTTAACGAATGAAATGACCTGAGCACCAAATGAGCGACTGTTGTTTACAATTCCACCCCAAATTTTACGGGCTTCCCACGTTCTGTCGTAAGAACTATTGTTCTTAAAACCAAGATAAAAGGCTACCGCAATACCAATTACACTTATTGGTTGCCACGGCAGGGCAAAATGGATGCCGAAGATGGCATGTGCTGCACACAAAACAAAGGCATAAAGCGTTCCAATAATGAACGGCCATTTGGACCAATTAAAGGTCATTCCGAAGCTGTAATTCTTTTTTACGTACATGTATTTAGATGGATTTGGTTAGAGACCAACCAATGTTTGATTATAAATACTTCTTCAACGCCTTCTCTTTTTGCACTGGTATCGAAGCAATTTTATTCTCAAGTACTTTAATTTTAGATTCTATCTCTTCAATCTCAGCAACTATTTTTTTTTGGTCTTGGATTGATGGTAGTGGGATTTTGAATTCTTCCAACTGCTGTTTTGTGATGGACTCTCTGGATGTTCCACCATCACCTATTTCTAATAGTTTCTCCTTGTACTCTGGGCTTACCAAGATTGCGTGAACATACTTAGGAAGTGCATTACTGTTAGTTCGTATTATAGACACGTGCTGATTGACTCTTGCAGGTAGATACTTTTTTTCTACGATACAGCATCTGCCAATGGAAGCTCCAGTAATGTTAAAAAGGATGTCGTTCCTCTCAACGTTTACATTATCCAGTTTTTGTGCCTGTTCTTTATTGATAAACGCCAAACCTTTTTCTACAAAACCGTGGTCATAAATATTTTGACTTCTGATTAAACTAATACCACTTGTTTGATATGAACCTTTTCCTCCTCTTGGTGTAGCTCCGCTACCTATTTTGGTAGTTATGTCTTCAAGTTTTGTTATGCTGCCAGAGGAATTGCTTATCGCTTTAGCAATTTCCACTCTAAGGTTTTCGATGTCTTCAACCGCCTTTTGTTCCTTCTGCTCCAAAGTCTCAATCTCTACAACTATCTTTTCCTGAATGGCTATTGGAGGGAGTGGGATTTTTACCTCGGCCAGATCATCAGCATATACGTGTGGTTGTGCTTGTCCGCGTTGCAGTTGATAGATTTCTTGTTGAACTGACTTTAAAAAGTGGTAAATAAGGTTCGTTGAAATGACACTTTCATCCTTTGCGGAAATCGTATTGCAGTCAGACGCGAAAATTGGAGTATCGAAGTAATTCACGAAACCCGCATACGCTCCTGATGCGCTGACAGTGATTATGTTGCCTGCTCTGTTTGCCTGATTGTGAAAATAAGCAGGAGATTGACCACCAGAAATGACAGGGATTTCACCTTTTATCGCCTTGGCTTCTGTGATGGTTTTCCCCTTTTGGATATGTGCAATGTCATCCAAGGAAGCCAAGTTTGAGCTTTTCCATAATTCATTAAACCTCACTTTTTTTTTAACCGATAGCGAAATACTTTTCTCAAAATCGGCACGGTCAAACGAGAACATATCTACCAAATTGTGGTAGCTGATATTTGACTGTAGGTTTTCGGGCAGAGTCAGGTCTAGCTCGCCATTAAACGCTTTGTATATGTAGGTGCTCGCTTTTTCGGTGTTGTCAAAGCTCTTGGCATCATAGAGTTGGGTACAGTCGTCAATGGTTTTGCTACGTTGTACGGGGTGTATTCCTTCGCTACCTCTTCGGTTGCTGAACTCGTAACCCAGAAAGCGTTTTTCTTCATTTTTCTCGCCTGTTTTTACCAACACCACTTTTTGAGGATGCGTAATAATGAAGTACGTGAGTTTCTCTTGCTCCAATTCCAATAGCGTATTCCATTGTTCCTGCTCGTTCTTGGCTTTTATCTTCTTTTTGTATTCCAAATAAATTTCGTGCTGTGCCATTTTCTCATTGGGCTGTTTCTGCGCCAATGTTTTGTAATCTTCTAACGAAATACCATCCCAAACATGTGAAAGATATTTCTGCACGGGCTTTTCTATGCCGTTTATGGTTACATCCCGTAGGTTGATAAAAAACTTCTTTACGGCCTCTTCTATATTGAAGGCATCGGCATTGTTTCTGCGCCTAAGAAAGAGTGTAACCGTGTTGGTTCCTGTGGCCATAAACGTGTTAGAACTCATTTCTGCAATAGCCAGCACATCAAAGTATTTGAGAATAATTTCTCGGCTTTGTGTGTAAATACCCGAATTGCTGAGAATGCTGCTGGGCAGAATAATGCCCGCCACACCGCCATCTTTAAGCAGTTGCTTTGTCCGCTCAATAAAAAGGCACTCAATTTCAGAACTCTGGTCGGTAAGCTTGTTGTAAAGACCAAATCCCTTCTGCGATTTTTCGTCATCCATCAACCCCTTAAAAGCCGAAACAGAATAAGGTGGATTTGAAATGATGATGTCAAACTGCTTGTTGTCTTGCGGATAGGTTTTATCTGTTTCCTTCAGTAAATCTTTAAACTCGGTTGAAGTGGCAAAATCGCCAAGACCATCACCATGAATTACCTTCGCCAAACCATCGCCATGTAGGTAGCAGCTCACCTTAGCTGTTTTTACCAATCGATAATCCTTCTCTATGCCATAAACGTATTGTTCGGCCCAGTCAAACTGATCATCTTTCCATTTTTTAATGGCCCGTTTGGTGGTAGGGGTAAAGTCGCTTTCATCTAGCTTGTCAATGTATTTCTGCACCTCTTCCATAGATTCAGTGAGGAAGTGTCCGCTGCCAGCTGCATAATCAATAATGGTCGGCAGCAGGTCGTTTTTGTTTCCCTGCGCGATCTTTGCTTCGGCAATTTCCTGTAACGGCAAACTCTTGATAATGAAGCGTGCAATGGGTACTGGCGTGAAGAACTGTCCAGACTCCTGCTTCAATCCGGTGGTAAGGAGCATTTCAAAAAAATCGCTCAAGAACTGCTGACGGTAGTTGTACCGTATCTGATACACCTGTAACAGCCCCACAACTTCCTTTACCACTTTAGCGTTTTCCTCAAAAGAAGCATCATCAAACACTTCTTTGATGGCAAATTCATTGTTCTTTTTGAGGCGGATCTCTGTAAGAATACTTTTAAATTCTTCCTTGTATCTGTCCTCTACTTGCAAAAAGCGTTTATCAAATTCAGCATCGCTTACATCGGTTACATTCTTTTCCAAAAGCTCACGCATTCCTTTATTGTAAAGGTCTGTGAGCCTTTTTTGAAATGAGATATGGTCGTCTTTCCCTTCAATCCATTGGAATTCTAATTCATCATCGTCATTCTTTGAGTATTCATCAACAATCTTGCAGAGAAACAAGGTGAATATCTTATTGAACGCATTCGGTTTGTCTGAAACCACATTATGCCGCAGTATTTCTAAAAAGCGATTGAAGATGAAACTACTGTCCTCCTGTTTCAGCACTTTCAGATCTTGTTTGGTGAGTGCCTTGGATTGGAACTCATAGGCAGATGCCCAGCTATCAAATATGCCGTTGGTCTTAGGTAGCTTACTCCACCGCTCAAAAAGGTCTTTTACGTTGCTCGTTTGTCGGTAATCGTCTTCTATTTTGACGATAACGTTCTTGTACTTGATTTCGTTTCCGTCCAATGCTGAGGCATAAAGCATGAGAATATCGGTATCCTTATCTTGCTGAAAGTAGGTAAACAACTGCCCCCCTTTCTTCTCTAGGTTTTTGAGTTCCTTTTCAAACTCAGTTCCCCAAGTTTTGCACTCAATCATCATGTAAGCAGAGCCATCGGCATGTGTTACCAAAGCATCCAAACGTCCGCTGGTTCCATGTCCAGAAGGGTATGTCTTTTCGAGAATGATATTCTCTGGTTGGTATCCTTTTTCGAGTAATCGATCAACACATTCTAAAATAACCCAGTTTTCTGCTTGAGAGAAATTTTGCGTGGTTTTGCTTTCGGCTTTAATCTTACCGCCAAAAAGAAAAGCTTCCTTTTCAAAATCTATTTCAAGCATGTAATTATTGCAATTGGAGTATTTCTTTTGAAATACTCCCGAAGTATTTTCCTTGGGCGAAAAACCTAACGACTGAATGAGCTTTTTGTGGTTCATCTCGTTATTGGAATTTCAAATCTGTTTGCTTCGCGTTTTTGCTTCGCAAGTATTTGTGTTGGGTTTCGGCAACGGCATATACCTTTTCGGAACAGGCATATTTACGTGCTTCGGCAACCATTTTATCGGCAACAAATAGGTCTGTTAATTTTATCAAATCGACTTTTAAGTAGGTAGATAGCTTCTCAAGTTTAGCAAACGGAAACTGTTTCCGACCGTTTTCAATCTTGCTAATGTCGGTCATGATAATACCTAATTCCTGACCGAAATCGCTTTGGTTAAGGTCTTTCTTTTCTCTTTCCTGTCTCAGATATTCTCCGAAGGTTGCCATAAACGTTACTTGCTAATTATGAACTTGCCAATAATGTGGCAATGTAGCAAGTTTATCTTAATCAGATTATCACGCTCGTTCCTTGTTTTTCGTAGAACGATGTTTGACTCTCAATGGCGAAAATGCCTCCCTAAAAACTAAAATTCAGTCGAACATTCACATTCCAACCTACATCATCGGCAAAATAACGCTGACGGTTCAGGTAGTCACGGTAAACCGTGTTCAGCAGATTCTCTCCAGAAATGGAGCAGCGCAGCTTGGTCTTTTTCAACTTGAAAGTGGTGCCGATGCTTGCTCCGAGCAGGAAATACCCTTCGGGAACGGGCGAAATATCCTGGTCAGGATTGAGATGACCTTGCTTGAACACGTAGCGCCCATTGACTGAAATAGATGAGTTCTTCATCTTTTCACCATCCTTGAAAGAGTAGGAGAGCGAGCCGAAAAGATTGTTGCTCGGCATATAGACCAGCGGCTGTCTGTTGCTCACATCATCGCCTTGCAAAAAAGAATATTTCGCAACCAGTCGGATGCTTTCGATCGGTTCGTAGGAAATCAAGGCATCCAGTCCGGCAATGGTGGCATCTGTCTGCTGATAGGTGAACAGCGGGAACGCCCCACGGATGGTCAATCTGAACTCAGGTTCGGGCTGCAGATAGATGAAATTGCTGATGTACTGATAGTAGCCGAGCAACTGCACGAACAGCTTTTTCTTCACATTCCAATCCGCAGACAGAACCAGTTTGGTCGATTGCTCATTCCTCAGGTTGCGATCACCTTCTTCTATTCCGCTCACGCCTTGATGCAGACCCAGACTATAGAGTTCGTTCACTTCGGGCGAGCGCAGCACGTGGCCGAGGTCCAAGTTCAATTTGAGCTGTGGAAGTACGCGGTAACGTAATCCTGATGAAAAACTGTAATTGTGAAACGTGTGGTAATACCGCTCAATTGTACGCGGTAGCGAAGTAGAAATGGCCACCACCTGAAGGTAATTCATATCGTAGCGCGCGCCCAGTTCGTACAGCAGTTTTTTTCTTTCCTGCTGAAAGATGGCAAACGCGCTGGCACGGTAGGCACGATAATCGGGAATGAGCGGGAGAATCCCGGTTTCAGGATTATTTGTGTTATCCGTCAAGCGGAGTTGAATGCCTGTTTTGAGTTGGCGGCCGTGCTCAAAGAAGTGATCGTAAACACCTTCAAAGTACTGGTCCCATTGCAAAAGGCCCAGAACCGGCCGGTCGCTTCTATTCGCCCTGCGCGCATCAAACTCCTTGCGATTGTTTATCTGTCCGCCATAGGTAAGCTTCAAGCTTTGATGCTCGTTGAGAATATGCTTGCTTTCCAGCTTCAGCAGGTGATGCTGCACGGTCTGCCGAGGTTCGCTTATCGTGTATGAGAACCGGTCCTGAGTATAGAACGGAACCTCGCGCGTAATGGCCTGTTGCAGATCGGTAAGGTTGCCGATCTGAGAACCGCTCAGGATGGCAATCTCCGTACTGAAAAGGCTGTAATACAGCTTCATTTCCCATTTGGGATTGAAGTGTTTTTCCAATTGTGCCGCCACGTTGTACTCGCGCTTCCCTGTGTTGGTGAGGTAATAGTCCGGGGCACTTCTATCTCCGATCACCTTGGCAGTGGCCGAAATGCGCCACGCGGCCCATTTGGAATACTTCTGCAAACGTGCATTGAGCGTATGTCCCAATCCGTTTGTCTGGAAGATGTAATTCACATTGCCATGAAGGTGTGGGTCGTTCTCAATTTCGTCAGGCTCTATCAACACAACTCCACCAAGAGAACCGCCCGGATAGGCGAGTGCCCCTGCACCTTTCACCACCGAAATATGTTCGGCCACATACGGATCGATCTCTGGCGCATGGTCGTTGCCCCATTGCTGTCCGCTCTGTGCAATGCCGTTGTTCAGAATGGCCACGCGATTTCCCGAAAGTCCGTGCACAACAGGTTTGGAAACGCCTGTACCTGTACTGATGCTGCTTACGCCCGTCATCTGCTCCAGCATCTCCGAAAGGTCTTTATTTGCCTCTTCTGATATAGCATCCTGACTAATGGTTGAGCTAGCAGCTGTTTCATGTTGAGAGTGATGGTCGTGCACGATTACCTCATCCACCAACTCGCTGTGGTGGTGCATGTTAATGAAGATTACCGTATCTCTTGATAGAGACACGAAAAGTGTCTTCGTTTCGCAGCCGATATGGTTGAATTTCAGGTGATAATCTCCTTTGCAAAGCCCCTTCAATTGGAAATTTCCGAGGCTGTCGGAGGCCACGCCATTCTTCAATTCCTCCACGTAAACGGTACCGTAGGCCATGGGTATTCCTGTTCCTTCATCGGCCACATTGCCTGTGATGGAAAGAGTGCAGTTCTGGGCTGATGCGAAGAAAGGGAGAAGGAAGGAAAAGTAAAGTAATGGGACGCTATGGCGTGGTAATGATAGAAGGCCAGGCATATTAAAAATCCCACGTCCACGCCCAAAAACACCAACTCTCCTCCTGCAAAGAGTGATTGCCCTTTTAGTGGCAGTATCTTGTTTCCTTGACTCTATCTGACCTCCCCCAACCCCTCCTTTCCAGGAGGGGAGATGCACTGTGCTCAAAGTTTGGACCGGAGCACCAACTCTGCCGCTGGAAAAGGGGAGTGTCCCGATTTTTTTTATCGGGACGAGGGGGCTTCCTGCTACGATCACCTACTGAACAGCCACATCAAATGTGACCTCAATGTCGGTTTCGCCACCTGCATTTTCAATCAACCCCAAATCAACCCCGGAAGCTTCTTTGTCCAGTTGGTGCCTAAGCGTGATCGTGAGGGTCAGACCGGACTGACTGTCCGGTGTTTCAAAAGCGGTAAGCAGCCCGATGGGATTCCCGTTGACATCGGAATCAGCATATTCAAATCCACCGGATAGAAAAAACGTTGAGAATTCATAGAAAAACTGATGTGCCTCTGCTTCTGCCGCAACCTCATCCGATATGTTTCCGGCAGGAGTTTCGGTCTCATTCAGAAGAACTAGCACGCCCGAATAGGTCGTGTTTGCGGCCAGCGTTCCACTGACAATTGTCGGGGCGTCTCCGCCATCTCCGTCCAGGTCTCGGAAAGAGAATACCACAGCTGTTCCACCTCCTTCGGGGGTCAACGTGTAGGTCAATGTGGTTATGAGTTCTCCCTCGTTGGGAACTTCAGGGTCGTCCTTCTCACATGCGGTGAAAAGCAGTACGGAAAATAGGGGCAGTGCCCACAGTATGTTTTTTGTGTTTTTCATTTTAATTGATTTTAATTAATGTTTGTTTTTGTTTGTAGCAGGGGAAATTCATACCGCTTAGTTTCAACTCTCCCCGTCCACCCCCTCTCTTTTTTGAAGAGAGGGGGATCCGCCTCAGGCGGATGCTGAACGGGGGTGAGTTGTGAAAAGGGGGCTTCTACCATTCTTCTGTTACGAACACCTACTGAACCGTTACATCAAACGTGACCTCAATGTCTGTTTCGCCACCAGCGTTGGTTATGTCGCCATCGGCAACGCCTGTAGCGGATTTGTTCAGCATGTGTCTCAGCGTAACGGTCATGGTTCCTGTTGAGGCTGCGCCAGTGGTAAAACTGGTTTCAATTCCGATAGGATTACCATTTATATCACCATCATTGTAAGAGACTGCCGCGTTCAATCCTATACTGGGCTGAAAGAAGAGCTGGTGCTCATCGGCTTCGGCAAGAATCTCGTCATGTATCCCATCTGGGGGAGTTTGGGACTCATCCAAAATGTTGATGATTCCAGTATAAGGCCTGTTCGGAGAAAGGGAACCGTACGTACTGATTTCAGGAGGGTTTCCACCATCACCGTCAAGGTCTCGGAAGGTGAACGAAGCGCCACCGCCTCCACTGTCCGGTGATAGAATATAAACCAGCGTAGTTATCAGTTCCCCCTCGTTGGGAACTTCGGGGTCGTCCTTCTCACATGCGGTGAAAAGCAGTACGGAAAATAGGGGCAGTGCCCACAGTATGTTTTTTGTGTTTTTCATGATATTTTATTTGGGTCTAATTCCACGAAGCTTGTCGCGAGATGCAGACCTGACAGGTTTTCAAACCTGTCAGGTCTTTGTCTGAAATGCCTCGTGGGTTAATTAACAAGTTTAATAAGTTGAAGCCGAAAACCTCATGGCGATCGGTAAAAATACAGCTTGATTCAGCTACCGGAAATTTGAAACGCTCAGGAAAATGCGGGCGGGCCGCGAGGAGGAAACGTGAGGGAATTGTCGGAACCGAATGAACCTCGGCAAGCGACTTTATATGCTTTGCACTCGAAGGGTTTGTTCTGGGCTTTGGTGCTGTTGGATACAAAGTGAAACCTTGAAACCGTGACCTTGCATAGGTCGCAATCTGTTTCGGTTTCAGTTATATGGCTTTTGTGCTCGCAATGGTGCGAAGTTTCGCCATGGTAGATGGCACGGTGGCAGGCATCTGCTTCAGCTTCCTGTGTGTGTATTTCAGCGTGCTCGTGCTGATGAACTGCTTGATGAAAACTCTCGAACGGAACAACATTCAGGAAATATCCCAACAGAAGCAGGAGCGAGGCCGTGCCTCTGAGCCATTGATATGTGCTGTGACGTTTCACGAATACAAATGTGAAGAATAATTCAGTTCAAACAAGAATATTCGTAACTATTCAGAGCAATAAATTTCTTCAAAAATTTGGATCTTAAGAAAGATTGTCGGATTTTGTTGGGGTTATCGGGAATGACACTATCATATTACTACTATCTGAGCGCCTTGAGCTTAGCGAATGACTGGTTCGGGAACTGAGAGATGAGATAAGAGAGCTCAAAGCGCAGTTGGTCGTCAGGAACAGCCGCAACAGATCGATACCCCCTTCTACGGAAATAGCTTCGCCCAAGCGGACCAGAAGTTTGCGCAAGACCACAGGCCGGAAGCTGGGCGGACAGCCGGGACATAAAGGGAGCAACCTCAAAATGGTGGCCAGTCTGGATGTGATCGACCTGCGCATCCCTGAGTATTGCAACCGCTGCGGCTCAGACCTGTCGGACATTCAGCAAGAGTTTGTGGGTAAACGGCAGTTGATCGATATTCCGCCAATTGTCCCAGTGGTGACCGAGCAACGGATATACGCCCGTACCTGCACATGCGGACATACCTCGC
>Ga0316208_1001516_pt1 | contig 21574 bp, 20 predicted proteins | sample 3monopyrite_MG_FD_204944 | JGI IMG/M metagenome (GOLD analysis project Ga0316208, IMG submission 204944) | Microbial mat bacterial communities from mineral coupon in-situ incubated in ocean water Damariscotta River, Maine, United States -... | ecosystem: Environmental > Aquatic > Marine >...
AAAAGTTGATCAAGTGAATGATTATTCGCGGCAAAATCAACATCCATTGCTAACCACAATGGAACCAGATTCATAAACTGAAAGGTCCTTAGAAGATGTTGGATAAAGAACTTGAACAAACCCTAAATCAGGCATTTCGTGATGCACGAAATAATAACCACGAATTTATGACGGTGGAACATTTGTTACTTGCCTTACTCGATAACAGTATTTCTCGTGAAATATTATTAGCTTGTGGAGCAGATATTTCAGCATTAAAAACTGAGCTGACGACATTCTTGCAAGAGACCGTACCATTACTTCCACCTAATGATGAGCGTGATACACAACCCACCTTAGGATTCCAGCGTGTGCTACAACGTGCCGTATTTCATGTGCAATCTTCAGGTAAACAGGAAGTATCAGCTGCAAATGTTTTAGTTGCTATTTTTAGTGAGCAAGAATCTCAAGCGGTCTTCTTTTTAAAGAAACAAGATATCACCCGGCTTGATGTGGTGAATTATTTATCTCATGGCATAAACCGTTTATCTATTGATGAAGAAATGGATGAAGAAATTGAAATGGGTGATGAGGAGCAAGAAGCTGCTGCACAAAACCCGTTAACGGAATATACCGCTAATTTAAATGAGCTGGCTGAAGCAGGAAAAATTGACCCGTTAATCGGTCGTGCAGAAGAAGTTGAGCGCACTATTCAAGTACTCTGTCGTCGCAGAAAAAATAATCCCTTGTTTGTAGGCGAGGCGGGGGTCGGTAAAACGGCTTTAGCAGAAGGCTTAGCAAAACGTATTATTGAAGGTGATGTACCGGATATTATTAAGGGTGCGGTAATTTACTCACTGGATCTTGGCGCGTTACTCGCCGGTACAAAATACCGCGGCGATTTTGAAAAACGTTTTAAAGCCGTAATGAATCAAATGGCCAAAGAAGAACATGCGATTTTATTTATTGATGAAATTCATACCATTATTGGTGCCGGTGCTGCATCAGGTGGTGCGATGGATGCGTCAAACTTAATTAAACCCGTTTTATCAAACGGTAGCTTAAAATGTATCGGTTCGACCACTTACCAGGAATACCGTGGTATTTTTGAAAAGGATCGTGCTTTGGCGAGACGCTTCCAAAAAATAGATGTGCCTGAACCCACCGTTGAAGAATGTGTTCAAATTTTACAGGGCCTGAAAAGTCGTTTTGAAAATCATCACGGCGTTAAATACACTCAACCCGCATTAAAAGGTGCTGCAGAATTGGCTGAGCGTTATATCAATGATCGTCATTTACCCGATAAAGCAATTGATGTTATTGATGAAGCAGGCGCGTTCCAGCAGTTACAACCTGACTCGAAACGTAAGAAAACGATTGGTATTAAAGAGATTGAGGCTATCGTGGCGAAGATTGCCCGTATTCCGCCTAAGACCGTGTCTAATGACGATATGGATACCTTAAAGAATCTTGAACGTAACCTTAAACTGGTTATTTTTGGGCAGGATCCAGCAATAGACAGTCTGGCAACAGCGATTAAACTTTCTCGTGCCGGTTTAGGCAATGAAGATAAACCCGTGGGTTCATTTTTATTTGCAGGGCCGACAGGTGTCGGTAAAACCGAAGTGACGCGTCAGTTAGCGCGGATTATGGGCATAGAGCTCATTCGTTTTGATATGTCGGAATATATGGAACGCCACACGGTTTCACGCCTGATCGGTGCACCGCCAGGTTACGTTGGCTACGATCAAGGCGGTTTATTGACGGAAGAAATTAATAAGCATCCGCACTCAGTATTATTGCTTGATGAAATCGAGAAAGCGCACCCGGAAGTTTTCAACTTGTTATTACAGGTCATGGACCATGGCACGTTAACGGACAACAATGGCCGTAAAGCGGACTTCCGTAATGTTACTATTATTATGACAACCAATGCGGGAGCAGAAATGTTAAGCCGCTCCTCGATGGGCTTTGCCTCTCAAGATCATTCTTCCGATGGTATGGAGTCAATCAAAAAAGCCTTTTCACCTGAGTTCAGAAACCGCTTAGATGGCATCATTCAGTTCAGGCAACTAGGTCAGGATATGATTGCACAAGTCGTTGATAAGTTTGTATTTGAGTTTGAGCATCAACTTGAAGAGAAGGGTGTATCACTGAAAATTGATGATGAAGTGCGAACATGGTTAGCGATTAAAGGTTATGACCCCGTAATGGGCGCGCGGCCTTTAGCCAGAGTTATCCAGGAACAACTTAAAAAGCCACTGGCTGAAGATTTACTCTTTGGTAAACTGGCAAAAGGTGGCCATGTCACTGTGACTGTGGAAAATGATGAGCTTGTATTTGAAACGCAGAGTAAGAATTTACCCGCTAAGCAGGATGCTTAAATAGTAAAAAGTAATACGGGAAAGATTTTTTGTTCGTGCAAGGCGAAAAGCATTCGAAAAAACGGATTTTACACTAGTAAATGAGTAGCCCGAGGGCATTTCATCGTGATGTCTATAAGATCACTCAGGCATATTTTGAGAGTGCTTTTCAACGCCGCAGGAGCGAAAAAGATGAATCGTATTTTAGCGACCGCGGAAGACGATTCGACCTTTGCTGAGGTCATAAGGGGTCAACTGAACAGTTACTTTATCACCGGTCAAAATACGAATGTAGTTTTTACGCATTTTTCCGGAAATATGAGCGGTCACGACGTGACCATTTTCTAGTTCAACTTTAAATGTTGTATTAGGCATCGTATCAATTACGGTGCCTTCCATTTCAATGTGTTCTTCTTTAGCCATTTAAATCTCAAAATCACTGTTAAAAATCAGGCGCAATAATGCCTGAATAAGGCGCAAACATCAAAGCCTGATTGCTTTACTGTGAAGAAATTGGCTAAATAAATCTCTTTTTAGGCTTATGCAGTGATTTTAGTCCATTCAATAGGCTGCCACACTACATGGGGATGAGTTGCTTCCTCGGAAAAGACCAAATCCATACCAAGAAACTGGCTCAACTCACCCAGGTTTTCTATGCCTGAGAGCTGCTCACACAAAGCGGTATAATGGCGTCGGTTTATATAGAGTAAGTTCGCTTGATAGCCATGGCTTAGTTCAAAGTCATGGGCCAGGTGATAAAGAAAGCTTAACATGATGAACCTCCGGTTATCCTTATAAGGATAGTGTTGGTTAACGTCCCAATGCATCCATACTCTGTTTGCTGCATTAATTACTTTATCGGCTGTTTTATCCCTTTGTTTTAATAAATATAGCGAATATTTATGAAGTATTTGTTACAAATTGAAAAACTTGCTTGATTTGACACAATATATTGTGTTTTTTGGCTAAATTTTAACCATATATAGGGGGTTAAGCTTATGCGCGATCGTTGTTACACGGTAAAACCGCGACTGAGAACGCGCCAAACAAAGGTAAAAAGTTAGGTTTTTTGCAGCCATTGCCAGTTTTGTCCATCAAAAAACTCCATGGGTTGATACTGACTTTTATAGGACATTTTATGGGTTTTGGGGTTCCAGTAACCGAGATAAATCCAGTCAAGATTAAGAGTATGTGTATAGTCAATTTCGGATAAAATACCAAATACGCCTAATCCACGACTGGAATATTCCGGGTCAAAAAAGGTATAGACCGCAGAAAGTCCATCATCAAAACAATCGATCACCGCAACCATGACCAAAATCCCTTCTAATCGAAATTCTAATAATTTTGATGCGCACCAGTCAGCCTTAATTAAAGACGCATAGTTTTCTGGCTCGTCTTTATCCATGCCGCCACCGGCATGTCGTGTTTTCATATATTTTCGGTATAGCGTGTAATGCTCATTATCAAATTCAGCCTCTCTTACCTGCATAGTGAGATCTTTATTTAAAGATTTATTACGCCGTTGACTGCGGTTGGGTTTAAATTCTGCTACAGGCACACGCACCGGAATACATAAGCCACAATCATTACAGTGTGGACGATAAACATTTTCACCGCTGCGGCGAAAACCCAGTTGCGCTAACTGACTATATTGTTTCATAACAAGAGGGTAGTTAGGATCAACAAAAAGCGTAATTGCTTCTTTATCGTCAAGATAACTACACTCATGTTCCGGTGTAATGCAAAAACCTATCTCATCGAGAGCGGCAATATCATCATTCATTTTCGATTTGCCAGTTATTGTTCGCAGCTGAAAGCGGCGTATATTTTTTTAACCGTTTTATAAAATTTTTACGGCTCATCATTTTTGCACCCAGGCTTTCAAGGTGTGAAGTATAAACCTGACAATCAATTAATTTAAAACCCCGTTGCTGCAGTTGTTTGCTTAGTGTAACAAACGCGACTTTAGATGAATCTGAAACACGCGAGAACATGGACTCGCCAAAAAATACTTGTCCTATTGCGACACCGTATAGACCACCTACTAATTTATTATCTTGCCAACATTCAACACTGTGCGCATAGCCCGCTTTGTGTAACTGAATATAAGCTTCAATCATTTCATCGAGAATCCATGTTTCATTTTGAGCAGTCCCTTTTTCCAGGCGTGGCTTAGAGCATTCAACGATCACCTTTTGGAATTCTTTATCCATTGTTACTGTAAAGGTTTGTTGACGTATTTTTTTTGCCAGGCTACGTGAAATTTTAATTTCCTGAGGTTCTAAAATCATTCTTGGATCAGGAGACCACCAGAGAATAGGTTGTTCTTCACTATACCAGGGGAAAATGCCTTGTTGATAAGCAGCAACGAGTCGTTCGACACTAAGATCGCCACCAACGGCCAGGAGGCCATCCGGTTCAGTCAAAGCAAGTTCAACATCAGGAAAGATATTTTTATGCATGCTGTCAAGTAAATAAGGTGCAGTCATATTATTCTTTAAACGGGCTATGGCCATTTAATTCCTGAATATAATCCAGCATACCGTCAGTCTCATGCTTAAGGAAATTTTTAATGCTTTGATTAAACTGAGGGTGAGCAATCCAGTGTGCCGACCATGTTTTTGTAGGCATGAAACCGCGGGCAATTTTATGTTCACCTTGCGCCCCGGGTTCAAAATATTTTAATCCATTATCAATGCAGTATTCTAAACCCTGATAATAGCAAGCTTCAAAATGAAGATTGTCAAATTCATCGGAGCAACCCCAATGTCGTCCATATAAAGTTTCTGCACCTTTAAGATTAAATGCACTGGCAACATATTCATCCCTATATTTGGCTAAAACCAAAACAATATTGTCTGGCATGGTACGTGCAATTTCTTTAAAAAAATTATTAGATAGTGTTGGCATACCACTTTTTCGTTCAAAAGTGCTTTCATAAAAGCGATGATAAATATCCCATTGTTGTTCAGTCGCCGCGTGACCATTTAATATTTCAAACTCAATTTCCTGTTCTTTAACAATCCTTCGTTCTCGTTTAATTTGCTTACGTTTTTTTGATGTAAGCTGTTCTAAGTAATGCTCGAAGCTACTATAGTTATTATTACGCCAATGAAACTGGCAACCCAGCCGCATCATTAACTGACTATGATTTTCAAAATATTCCGTGTCCTGCTTATTCGTAAACAAACAGTGAAATGAAGAGACTTGTGATTTTTCAGCAAAAGAAAGGACTGAATTCATTAAGGCATCAGCAATCTCTTTATAGTGCGATTTATCTGCAATTAATAGTCTGGCACCCGTTGCTGGTGTATAGGGTATGGAACTAACAAGTTTAGGGTAATAGCGTAAGCCATGTTGTTGATATGCATCGGCCCAGGCCCAGTCAAAGACAAACTCACCATAAGAATTAAATTTTATATAAAGTGGGAGAGCCCCAACAAGTTCACTATCATCATTATATGCCAGAAAAAAATGGGTTAACCATCCAAATTCTTTCCCCACAGCACCATTATTTTCTAAGGCAATGAGAAACTCATATTGGGTAAACGGGTTTTCGAAGCCGGCCAGCGCATTCCATTCATTCGCTGAAATAGCATGCAACGAGTCGATCGTTGTGATTTTTAATTTCATTTGGCAAACAGGTATAAGGATATATTTAGCATTTGTTCATATACGAACGCATGTAATGATACCTTTTCCACATCATTAGGAATAGCAAAGGCTTTTAAAGAGGAATCCTTAAAAACCTTTGTTTTATAAATTTTATTTTTGATTATCTAAAAAACGTTCAGCATCCAGTGCTGCCATACAACCCGCACCGGCTGACGTAATGGCCTGACGATACACATGATCAGCCACATCACCGGCTGCAAATACACCTTCAACACTGGTCATGGTTGAGTTAGCTTCACGGCCACCTTTGGTGTTGAGATAACCATGTTCCATATCAAGCTGGCCTTCAAAAATACCGGTATTCGGTTTGTGGCCAATTGCGATAAAGATGCCCATGAGATCGATATCTTTGGTACTACCATCTTCTCTGTTTTTAAGGCGGGCGCCTGTCACACCTGTTGCATCGCCAAGCACTTCATCAAGTTCAGAATTCCACTCAATAGTGACATTACCATTTTTAGCTTTTTCCATTAATTGTGCAGATAATATTTTTTCCGAGCTAAATTTATCACGGCGATGAATGACTGTAACATGTGAAGCGATATTTGACAGGTAAAGCGCTTCTTCAACCGCGGTATTGCCGCCACCAACAACGGCAACATCTTTGCCGCGATAAAAGAAACCATCGCAGGTAGCGCAGCCTGATACACCGCGGCCTTTGAAAGCTTCTTCAGACTCTAAGCCCAAATACATGGCCGAAGCACCTGTTGCGAGAATCAAAGCATCGCAGGTATACGTGCCACTGTCACCCGTAAGGGTAAAAGGGCGTTTGCTTAAATCAGCCTTGTTAATAGTATCGAAAATCATTTCGGTATCAAAGCGCTCGGCATGCTCTTTCATACGCTCCATTAAAGCGGGACCTTGTAAACCCTCGACATCACCCGGCCAATTATCCACTTCTGTGGTGGTCATGAGCTGCCCACCTTGTTCCATGCCCGTAATTAGTACAGGTTTTAAATTAGCGCGTGCAGCGTAAACAGCCGCAGTATAGCCCGCTGGACCTGAGCCAATAATTAATACACGACAATGTTTTGTATCACTCATGAACGAAACTCCAAATGCTTATATTTAAATTGAGATTAATGGTTTAATCATCTTGGTATATGCCAAAAGCTGGACGGCATACAGAGAAAAAAGCTTTATGTATGTTACGGAAAGCCAGCGTGGGGGTAAAGTAGGGCGTAGAATATTCTTCTAGTTTTGCGGTAAAGACTCGCGTTTATTGATACATTATGATGACTTTTCGGTAAGATGGTTAGGTCATTATATAGCACATGATACATTGAGCATAAAAACAATAAATTTCATTATTAAACAAAAAGTTATACGGTTTTACTATAAACAACATTAACTAAAACAATTATAAAGAACTCATCTGTGGCACAAGCAAAACAAACAGCAAACGACAAAAAACCTCTCGCGGGGCATATCACCCGCGGTTTAAAAGAGGGGGCATTATTTATATTTGGTTTTACTGCCATTTATTTTTTCTTAACGTTGGTTTCTTATAGTGCCTCTGATCCGGGTTGGTCACATAGTGGTTTAGCGGATCAAAAGTCTATTGCTAATTTAGGGGGGCCTACTGGTGCCTTAATTTCAGATATTTTCTTTTCCCTGTTTGGCTATCTTGCCTATCTTTTCCCCATTATGTTGGCTTACTCAGGCTGGCTGATTTATCGGGGGCGTCAAAAAGAAAACCGTTTTGATAAACGTGGTTTTGGATTACGAACTGCGGGATTTATTTTGGCATTATTGTCAGGCTGCGCGTTAGCGAGTATGCATGATGCAAATGCTGTTAGTGCTTTGCCGGTTAATGCGGGCGGGATTTTAGGAGATCTCTTAGGGACTAAGATGGAGCAAGCTTTTAGTATTATTGGCGCAACAATATTGCTACTGGCACTGTTTTTTGCCGGGATTACTCTTTTTACGCACCTGTCATGGTTGTGGTTAATGGATACTATCGGAGCGTATACGCTACACGGCTTAGGTTATATAAAACGCATTTTTCTTAATTTATATTCAGTGTATACAACGTACAAAGCTAAAAGGAAGCGCGATCAACAGTTTAAAGTCTCTGCACAACGCCAGGAAGTGAAGAAACAAAAACGCAAAGACCCCATTATTCAAAAGCAGCCCAAGCCTGTTGAACTAAGCCCACGGGTACAACAAGAAAAACAAGCCTCTCTCTTTGTTGCTGATTCAGATGGCACATTACCTTCTTTATCATTATTGGATGAGGCAACACCGAGTAAACACCTTTTGTCGGAAGAAGCATTAAAGGCCATTTCGCAACAAGTTGAAATGAAGTTGCAAGATTTTAATATTGATGCAGAAGTGGTTGCGGTTCATCCTGGCCCTATTGTTACGCGCTTTGAGCTACAGCCTGCACCGGGAACAAAAAGTAGCCAGGTATCAAACCTGGCTAAAGATCTCGCACGTTCTTTATCGGCGGTAAGTGTGCGTATTGTTGAGGTTATTCCGGGAAAAACCACCATTGGTTTGGAAATTCCCAATGAACACCGTGAAATTGTTCGTTTAAGTGAAATCATCAGCTCGAAAGCCTTTGCTGATTCTAAATCACCCTTAACATTCGCATTAGGTAAAGATATTAGTGGCATACCTTCTATTGCTGATCTAGCCAAAATGCCGCACTTACTTGTTGCCGGTACAACAGGTTCCGGTAAATCAGTCGCCTTAAATACCATGATATTGAGCTTGCTATATAACTCGTCGCCAAGTGAAGTTCGTATGATAATGATTGATCCCAAAATGTTGGAGCTTTCAATTTATGACGGTATCCCACATTTACTTGCACCCGTTGTTATCGATATGAAGGAAGCGGCCAATGCATTGCGTTGGTGTGTTGCGGAAATGGATCAACGTTACCTTTTAATGTCGAAATTAAAAGTACGCAACATTATTGGTTTTAACAAAAAAGTCAATGATGCCATTAAGGCAAAAAACCCGATTAAAGATCCTTTGCATCCACAAGATTCAGAATTACCTGTTGCTGATTTGCAACCCTTGCCGTATATCGTTGTCGTAGTAGACGAATTAGCTGACATGATGATGTTAGTGGGCAAAAAAGTGGAAGAGTTGATTGCGCGTTTAGCACAAAAAGCACGTGCTTCAGGTATTCACCTTGTATTAGCAACACAGCGTCCATCGGTTGATGTGTTAACAGGTTTAATTAAATCGAACATTCCAACCCGTATTGCTTTTCAAGTATCTTCCCGGGTTGATTCCAGGACGATTTTAGATCAAATGGGCGCAGAACAATTATTGGGACACGGCGACATGTTGTACTTGCCTCCAGGCACGGCCATTCCGACCCGTATTCATGGTGCCTTTGTTGATGATCACGAAGTGAATAATGTAGTGGAGAGTTTAAAGAAAAGTGGTAAACCTCAATATATTGAAGAAGTCACAACAGGACCAAAAAACGAAAATGCCATGCCCGGTTACAATGATGATGACGAAGGAGATGAACTCTATGACCAGGCTGTACAAATTGTCACCGAGACGCGTAAAGCCTCTATTTCAGGCGTGCAACGCAGACTTAAAATTGGTTATAACCGGGCCGCAAGAATGATTGAAGCGATGGAGCTTGCGGGTATTGTTGGTGCCGCTGAATCCAACGGTAGCCGTGAAGTACTTGCACCACCGCCGGTAAAAGATTAAATATAAAGTCGTTTTAAATTTGAATGAGTAACGAACAACCTTTTAAAGAATATAAAATGAACCCAAATAAAATATTACTACTACTTACGTTTGCTATGTCGAGTTTTCAGCTTAACGCCAGTGAACTTACCGATTACTTAAGTAACCTGCATACGTTTAAAGCTGATTTTTCACAGTTTGTTTTTTCTGCAAGTAAAAAGGAACCACAAAAAAGTCAGGGTACAATTATCGTAAAAAGTCCTGATAAATTTTATCTTGAATATACGCAGCCGTATAAAACGCTTTATGTAGCAGATGGGAAAAAACTCTGGAGTTATGATGAAGATCTGGAACAGGTTGTTGTCAAAGCGCAGGGAGATATATTAATTAATACACCGGCAATGTTGTTAGGCAATCCAAATGATTTGACTAAATCCTATTTTATTGAAAACAAAGGAATAATTGAAGGCTTACTTTGGTTTGAATTAACGCCCAAAAAAGACGACGGTAATTTTGAAACCGTCAGCCTTGTTTTTGATGGAACTGAATTGATTGCCATGGAAATGCGGGATAATTTTGGACAGGTAACACGTTTAGGTTTTTCCAATGTTGAAAAAAATCTTTCACTTGCAACGAGTCAATTTAAATTTGTTCCGCCTAAAGATGTCGATATTATCGGCCAATAATTTTTAATGTTAGATTCAGAACAAAATCTTTTTCCTGGTAATGAAAATAATGAATGGCAACCGCTTGCTGACCGTATGCGACCACAACGGCTCGATGATCTTGTCGGGCAACAGCATATCCTCGCTAAAGACAAACCATTACGTCAAGCCATTGAGAATGGAAAACTACACTCAATTATTCTATGGGGACCACCTGGAACAGGGAAAACAACACTATCCCGCATGATTGCCAATTATTGTGATGCAGAATTTATTAGTTTATCTGCGGTACTCTCCGGGGTTAAAGATATTCGCGAAGCCGTAACGCGTGCACAAGTTAATCAGCAACAAGGCAAGCCAAGCATTTTATTTGTTGATGAAGTCCACCGTTTTAATAAATCACAACAAGATGCTTTTTTACCTTATGTTGAAGATGGCACGTTTACCTTTATTGGTGCGACCACTGAAAATCCGTCCTTTGAATTAAACAATGCCTTGCTATCACGGGCGCGTGTTTATATTTTAAAGTCAATTAATGAAGATGATCTTACTAAGATTTTAAGTCGTGCCTTAACGGATTCCGATAAAGGTCTGGGTAATAAAAATATTCAGGCCGATAATGAAGCTTTGAGTTTGTTAGGGCAGGTGGCGGATGGTGATGCGCGTCGCGCTTTAAACTTATTAGAAGTTGCCAGTGACTTAACTGAAAACAAGATTATTGATAAAGAAACAATAAAAAGTATTTCAGGCGAAACACTGCGCCGTTTTGATAATCATGGTGAGGCTTTTTACGATCAAATATCCGCACTACATAAATCTGTACGCGGTTCGGCGCCTGATGCAGCACTTTATTGGCTGGTTAGAATGTTAGATGGAGGTTGTGAGCCGCTTTATCTTGCACGGCGTGTCGTGCGTATGGCCAGCGAAGATATTGGTAATGCCGATCCACGAGCCTTAACTATTGCAATGCAAGCCTGGGATGTACTCGAGCGTTTAGGCAGTCCTGAAGGCGAACTGGCCCTGGCTCAGGCAGTACTCTATTTAGCCAGTGCGGCAAAAAGTAATGCTGTTTATAAAGCCTACAATCAGGCAAAAGCGGATATCCAACAATATGCTTCAGCCGAGGTACCGATTCATTTGCGTAATGCACCTACCAAACTGATGAAACAACTCGGTTACGGAAAAGAATACCGTTATGCCCATGATGAGCCTGATGCTTATGCCGCAGGGGAATCATATTTTCCAGAAACCATGCCTGAGATGTATTATTATCAGCCGGTTGAGCGCGGTTTAGAAATAAAAATTAAAGAAAAACTTGCTCACTTACGCGAATTGGATCACAAAGCGGGCAAGAAGGGGTAATACTGCTAATTTCAATAGATAAAATTTAAAGATTTTTTCCCTCTCCTTTAAGGGGAGGGTTACGACTGCAAGGAAGCATGAGGTAGAGCAACGCAGGAGCAGTTGCCGAGGGTGGGGTGGTTTAAATATATCCCCTCCCCCAAACAACTAGCCATTCGACTAAGCTCTCCATGCTAAGTCGCTGGTTATCCCGAAATGGGAGGGGGGAATAAACATAAAAACTTAATAGATTAGAATAGAAAGGGTAAACTTGAGTTTATGAATAATTTATTGGCAATTGCGATTGGAGGTTCATTGGGCGCGGTTATGCGTTATTTGACTTCAAGCAGCATACATAGCTTTTTCGGAACCGATTTTCCCTATGGAACATTAACGGTCAATGTAGTGGGTTCATTGCTAATGGGATTTATTTCAATTCTTTTGCTTGAACGGTTTATGCTGGCTGAATTTTGGCGTCCCATTATTATTATCGGTTTTTTGGGTGCCTTCACCACATTCTCAACTTTTTCAATGGAAACTTTCAATTTGATTGAAGCAGGTGAAATGACAAAAGCATTTATTAATATGTTTATTAATGTTTTATTTTGCCTCTGTGCAACATGGATAGGCGTTATCGCGGGACGACAATTATGAAAATGAAAGAAGTGACCATTGTTCGTATTTACCTGACCGAAGGTGAAAAGCAACTGAAAAATTTTATGCGGCAATTACGTGATTGGGAAAAATTGCGTGGCTTAACCGTTTTCCGTGGCATATCGGGTTACGGAGAGTCAGGCGTCATTCATGGTTCCAATATAGTTGATTTATCATTGAATATGCCGATTGTGATTGAGTTCTTTGATGATGCTGAAAAAATAAATCACATTTTGGATCATTTAGCTGATCAAATTAAGGTCGGGCACATGTTAAAATGGTCTGCTGAGATAAACGAATAATATTAATAAATAGACTATAAGGTTTGCTTTACCATGCTTGATCCACAGTTATTACGAAACAACCTGGAAGAAACGGCTGCTTTACTAAAACGCCGCGGTTACGATTTAGATGTTGAAAATTTTGCCGCGTTGGAAGAAAAACGTAAAATGCATCAGGTAGATGCACAGGCTTTACAGGCTGAGCGTAATAAAAAGTCTAAAAATATCGGTAAAGCGAAGGCTTCCGGTGAAGATATAAAACCTTTATTAGATGAAGTTTCTTCTTTAGGTGCAAAACTTGAAGAGTCTGAGAAAACATTAGCGATTGTTCAGGATGAAATGAATGAGATTATGATGTCTCTACCTAATTTACCTGATGCTTCTGTACCGGATGGAAAGTCAGAAGATGATAATGCAGAAATTAAAAAGTGGGGCGAACCTAAGCAATTTGATTTTAGCGTAAAAGATCATGTTGATTTAGGAGAAGCACTGGGCCAGTTAGATTTTGAAACCGGCGCCAAAATTGCGGGCTCACGTTTTGCGGTAATGAATGCAGGCATTGCCAACATGCATCGTGCTTTAACACAATTTATGTTAGATCTGCATACCACTGAGCATGGCTATACGGAAACCTATGTCCCTTATATTGTAAATAGCGACAGCTTGCGCGGCACGGGTCAGTTACCCAAGTTTGAAGAAGATTTATTTAAGCTTCGTGCAGAACAGGAGTTTTATTTAATCCCTACGGCTGAAGTACCGGTAACAAATATCGTACGCGACACCATTATTGAAGACAGCTATATGCCGCGGAAGTATGTTTGCCATACTCCGTGCTTTCGCAGTGAAGCAGGATCATACGGTCGGGATACGCGCGGTATGATTCGTCAGCATCAGTTTGAAAAAGTCGAGTTAGTCCAGGTAGTAACCGCTGAACAATCTGAACAGGCACATGAAGAACTCACTTCTCATGCCGAAGCCGTTTTGCAAAAATTAAACTTACCTTATCGAATGGTAAATTTATGCACAGGTGACATTGGTTTCTCATCGCGTAAAACGTATGATCTGGAAGTATGGTTACCGGGGCAACAAAAGTACCGTGAAATTTCATCATGCAGTAACTTCGGTGACTTTCAAGCACGTCGCTTAAAAGCGCGCTGGCGTAACCCAGAAACAGGCAAGCCTGAATTAGTGCACACGGTAAATGGCTCAGGTTTAGCGGTAGGGCGTACGCTTGTTGCAATTATGGAAAATTATCAGGATGCAGAAGGCCGTATTCATGTCCCTGACGTCTTACAACCGTATATGGGTAACCGTAAAGTTATTGAATAATTTTAACTGTCATTGCGAGCGTAGCGCAGCAATCTCCAGTTTAGTACTGGTGACGAATAGATTGCCGCAGCCACTTTGTTTCTTCGATGCCAGAACGTGCGGAGCATGTTAGGGTAATGCTGACGAAACGCGCAGCGGTTCATTAAGCGCAATGACAGATTTATAAACGAATAAGCTAATACGTTTTAAATTATCGACATTAAAAAAACCACAAAGCCAATTACGGCAAGTAAAGGAATAAGATAGCCCTTCCAATCTTCGCTCGTACCTTTCGGGGAATTTTTCATGGCATCACGCATACGAGGATAGATAAAGACCAACATTCCGATCAGTAACGCCGCTGAACCAATTTTTAACCAATCCATTTTTTTACCCTTAATATTTATGATAAAAAAAACCCGCTTGGAAAAGCGGGCTTTTTTGATGATACTTCAAACAAATTAATCGTCGTTCATAGCACCTAACAAATGCAACAATGAGGTGAAGATGTTCAAAATAGATAAGAACAAGCTCGCTGTTGCCATAATATAGTTCGTTTCGCCGCCATGAATAATTGACGATGTTTCATACAGGATAAAACCACTCATAATCATGATAACAGCCGCACTAACCGCAAGCGATAAAGCAGGGATGCCCATGAATATGTTTAACAAAGACGCGCCAATGATGACAAACATACCGACCATCAAGAAGCCACCCATAAAGCTAAAGTCTTTACGTGTTGTCAGAGCATAACCGGATAAACCCAGGAAAATAACGCCGGTACCGCCTAAAGCCGTCATCACGATACTTGGGTTGATCGAAAGATAGTACGCCACCATTGGGCCAATACCAAATCCGAGTAAACCGGTAATAGCAAAAATAACAGGGATACCGGCAGCAGAGTTAGCCGTTTTGGGCAGTACAAACCAAAGCATAACGATGCCGACGATGGTAGCAACAAGTCCCATACCCTGTGATGCCTGCATAGCGATACTTAGATAGGCCGCAAAGGCGCTAAATAACAACGTCATAGACAATAATTGATATGTGCTACGAATGACCTTATTGGTGGATAAAACCGACTCAACAGGACGAGACGCAACTGACTGATTTCCTAACATACAGATATTCCTCTTAAAATTATAATAAATTAGCGTGTAGCCAATAGACCAGAGCATACGCTATTAGTTCATAATATCAAGGCGATATAATCAAATTTCAAGGCTAATTATCACTGGAAAATTACTTTTTCTTACTGTATATTGCGCATCCTCAAGCAGGGCAGAACGCCTGAATTGAGTTTTGGAGAGGTGACTGAGCTGGCCGAAAGTACCGGTCTTGAAAACCGGCGTAGGGCAACCTACCGTGGGTTCGAATCCCACCCTCTCCGCCATATAGCAAAGCCAAGACATTGAAATATTAAAATATTTTGATTCTTGGCTTTTTTTATATGCAGATCGTATATGAGATCACATTTCTGAATATTTTCACTCGCTACACCCACAATCTTTGTGCTAGTTTTGTTGTTAGTATTTCAAAAAATCAGAGGCTTCTTCATAAAGGCTGTAATATAACCATGATTAAAATTATGTTGGGACGGTTTTCTCAGAAGTTATTATTAGTTTTATTTATATGGGGTTGTATAATTGTAAATGTACAAGCTGAGGTATGGATGAGAGCAATTACCGGTTATCCAAAATACATCGCATCTCAATGGTACACTGGTGTTAATAGTCGTGATAATGCTGTTAGAGAAGTCTGTGATCAACTAGAGGTTTATTATGGTTTTTCATTTCGAATTTGGAATGGCGGAAATAGTCCTGCTTCATGTGTAGGCAGCAATTCTACTAACAGTTATTCCATCGGTCTTGGATTTAGATTTAGATACACGAACGATAATCCAAATTCACCACCACCACTTGAAGTAGAAAAAAAATACACTATTAAACTATCACCAGTAACGGCACAGGCTTACGGTAATTACTTAACAGCAATAGAGCCGAACGGAATAACACGTAGTGGTGTGCCTGAAAATTTAATTAATCAGGTTAAACTCATTGCAGAAGTAAAAGATCAAGATGGTAACCCTGTTAATGCCGCGATTAAATTAAAAGTAACTGCACTCGAAGGCAGTGGTGGACATGTTCAAGCTTACCATACTGAGCGTAATCCATATCAAGCTGGGAAGTTGAAGGCGGGTATGCTCAATAGTGATACCATTGATATTCCTAAAAGTGGAATGCTTAATGGTATTGTCGAATTTAAATACGTAGCATCGGCTATTTCCGGTGATCACAAAATTGAAGCGACTTGTACAGATATTACCTGTAATCAAATCGGCCAAGACTCTGTTTGGGTTGGGGTACAGGATTTAAAATTATTACCTAATTCAACGTTATATCAATTTATAGGTGATACCGATGCACATCCTGATAATCATTACATATCTGGGTTAGCAGCTAAAAAGATTGATAATATTGCTTTTGTATATCGTGAGGAATTTCCAAAAGATAAAGTTCTTCATATTAACGATATAAGTTTACAAAGAGGTGGGTTATTTGATATTAGTGGAAAATGGAAGCCATCTCATAAAACTCACAATAAAGGAACGGATATTGATATTCGTGCGAATGAGTTTGTTGGTAAAACTCCTGGTGATATACCTAAGAGAAACTATAAAGATTTTTATCGCATTTCAAAACGACATGGTTGTTTAGCCGTCAGAGAGTTTGCTGATCAACCTAAAGAACATTTCCACCTTTATTGCAATGAAAAATATGGGAAAGCAGAATGAAAAAGCTAACGAAATGTATTAAGTTTAATTTGCTATTTTTTGTTTTATTTTATGCTAATACTTCAATAGCAAATATTCTGATTTCACATGAAGGTGATAGCATTTTTTATGATGAATCAAATAACCATTACGTCATAAAATATGTTGGTATCAATGGGCAGATTAACGAGGTTATTTGGACGCCACCAACTAATATAACAGTTGAGGTTGAAGCAAAATATAAATCATTAAAAGATGGTCGTATTAAATATGAGTATGAAATTGAAGTTGATGAAGATAGTAAGCAGTCTTTAGTCGCTTTTCAATTCTATACCTCTTTTACAGATGATTTTTATACAAATAAACCAATTGACTGGAAAGAAATCATTCGAGGTTCTTATGATAAAACAAAAACAGGGAAGTGGATTAACTGGTATACCACATCATCTCCTGTTACAGCTGGAAATAAAATTGAGGGATTTGAAGTAAAAATAATGGCATTGCCGGTTTATAGCAACATATATGTTGAAGGCGATACTGAGATTTTAGCATTTCAAGATTATGGCCCTAGCCTTGAAGTGCAAGAATACTTTCAAGAAAAAGTTGTATTGAAGGACTTCAATGGAAAATCTATATATACATCTGTACCCTTAATCCCTATATCTGAGCCATTTCATCCGATTTCAACTTACACTTCATTTCATGATTACTTGCTTAAGTACATTGAAAAAAAATACGTTGATTCAAGTATTTCTATGAGCTTAATTGATGCAAGTACTGCTGTTTTAACAGCATTAACGGCTAATGAAGTTAATAGTGCTTTAACAAAATTAAGGGCTGTTAAAAAATTAGTAGAAGGTGAAGATGGAAATCATAAAAATAAAAATGATGATAGTGAAAAAGCTAAACCTCTAATTATTAAAGAGCTCCGTAACATACTTAAATTTAATATAAAATTTATTACTAAAAAACTTAAAGAGCTTTCAGGTGAAAAATATTAAATAATTCATCTGGTGAACGGTAACCATATTTAACTAATAAACTAAGATATTGAAATGCTAAAGTAATTTTATTATTGGCTTTTTTATTCACTGCTTTATTATAAAAAGAGGGCAGCTCATGTCATACACAAAAGAACTGGTTGATGAAGTTAATATGCTAAACCTTTTCCAACCATCCAATAATCAGGAAGGAATTAAGGTTCATGCTACGGCCGAGCAGTCTTCTATTGATGCGGCTAAACGTTTATATGAAAAGGGCTTAACAACACAAAAAGATGGTGGTTATTTAACCGACCTGGGTATTGAGGCTGTTGAGCATGCTCAAGCATTATTATTAATATTAACTACAGAACATTAACTCAGTTTACGCACTTTAAATTTTCGGCCTTTAATTTTGCCTTCGCTTAAAATTTTAAGTGCTTGTTTGTATATTGGCTGTTCAACCGCGATATAGGAAAAATTGTCAAAAATATTAATTTTGCCTATTTGCTTTCCCTGTAAATTTGTATTTGCAGTCAGCGCCCCTAAAATATCTCCCGCACGTACTTTATTTTTTCTGCCGCCATTAATGAATAATGTCACCATAGCCGGGCTCAACCTAAAGTTATCCTTAAGTTTTAGGGTATTTGTGCTTTCTATTTTTGCTGCTGTTTTTTGATATTCTTCAATTTTATTCACTTTATGCGCTTCAGAGGCCGTAAATAAACTAAAGGCCAGGCCTTGGTTTCCGGCGCGACCAGTACGACCAATGCGGTGCACATGAATTTCAGGATCGGGGGATAGCTCAAAATTAACAACCGCCTCGAGATCTTTAATATCTAATCCGCGTGAAGCCACATCGGTCGCTATTAGTATCGAGCTACTTTTGTTAGAGAATTGAACCAGCACCTGATCTCGATCTCGCTGCTCTAAATCACCGTGTAATGCGCGGGCATGAAAGCCTTCTTGCCAAAGTGCATCGGCAAGCTCTTGTGCCTGTTGTTTGCGATTACAAAAAACAACGGTGGATTGCGGACGATATTGATGCAAAATAGCAATCAATGTTTGCGTTCGTTGTCCTTTCTCAATCTCATAAAAGATGTGTTTTATGTTTTTATTATCAAGTGATGCCTCTAAACGTATATCAACCGGATTGTTTTGAATCGCTTCACTCACGTCTTTAATTTGTTCCGGGTACGTCGCTGAAAAAAGTAATGTCTGTCGTTGTTTCGGCATATTGTGGATAATTTGCATAATATCCTCATGAAACCCCATATCGAGCATACGATCTGCTTCATCTAGTACCAGCGTGGTTAAATGACTTAGATCCAAAGACCGTTTATCGACTAAATGCTTAAGAATTCGACCGGGGGTGCCAACGACAATATGCGGGCTGTGTTCCAATGAGACTAATTGAGGAACAATGGGCTTACCTCCACAAAGCGTTAAAATCTTGGTGTTAGGAATAGCCCGGGCAAGTTGGCGGATTTCTTTGCTGACTTGATCGGCTAATTCCCGGGTAGGGCAGAGTACGAGCGCCTGAGTTTCATACTTTTTAACCTCAAGTTTATCTAACAAGCCAATCGCAAAAGCCGCTGTTTTACCGCTGCCCGTTTTAGCTTGCGCTAATAGGTCTTGTCCTTTTAAAATAGCAGGAAGCCCCTGAGCTTGTATTGGCGTCATTTCTGTATAACCCAATGATTTTATATTATCAAGTTGCTCAGGAGTAAGAGGGAGTGTGGAAAAAGCTTTAATTGTCACGATTTATCTGCTCGTTATGTAAATAATGCCCATACTAACAGATTGGCGAAGTACAATGCTTGACTGCATTAGAAAATACTAATACATTGGAGTTCGGTACAAATCAAAGTATTTAACGCATTTGTAGCTAATTCAACTACCCTTAAGTCATCAAAAACCACTTTGTGTTTCGAATACTCCATTCAGCGCAAGTTTTTACCAATACGTTTAATTTATTTTGAAGGAATAGCCAAATAATGAAATTGATGTCGATATTTCCGTTTTTACAGTGGTTTAAATTAATTACAAAAGACACTTTAAAGGCTGATCTTATCGCAGGTTTTACCGGCGCCGTTATCGTATTACCACAGGGGGTCGCGTTTGCCACAATCGCAGGTTTACCGCCTGAATATGGTCTATATACCGCCATGGTAACTCCCATTATCGCCGCTTTATTCGGATCTTCCCGTCACTTAATCTCTGGCCCAACGACGGCCATTTCTATTGTTGTCTTCGCTGCGATCAGTAACCATGCTGAACCCGGCACAACAGAGTTTATCTCATTAGTCTTAACATTAACTTTTTTAGCGGGTGTTTATCAGTTAGCCTTCGGTTTAGCACGCTTAGGCACCCTGGTTAACTTTGTTTCTCACACCGTTGTCATTGGCTTTACTGCAGGTGCCGCAATTTTAATCGCCACCAGTCAAATGAAAAACGTGTTGGGTATCGATGTTACCCGGGGAGAGTCCTTTTTTCACACTTGGCTAGAGATTGGCAATAAAGTAGGGCAGACCAACCTCTCTATTCTTATCGTCGCTGTCGTTACCTTAGTTTCTGCTTTGCTGATAAAGCGCTTTACCCCAAAAATTCCTAATTTATTAATTGCTTTAGTGATAGGTAGCTTTATCGCCTATGCGTTTACTTCTACCGGCGCCAATATTGAGTTAGTTGGCGAAATCCCCGCTCATTTACCGCCTTTATCTATGCCAGATTTTTCTTTTGCTTCAATCAAAATGTTAGCACCTGAAGCCTTTGCAGTGGCTCTTTTAGGACTTATAGAAGCTGTTTCAATCAGTCGTTCGATTGCCACAAAATCCAATCAGCGTATTGATGCTAATCAGGAGTTTATCGGTCAGGGCTTATCAAACATTACTGGCAGCTTTTTTTCCAGTTATGCTGGCTCTGGCTCATTTACGCGTTCAGGCGTAAACTATTCATCAGGCGCTAAAACGCCCGTTTCTGCTATTTTTGCTGCCATTATTTTAATGGCCATCGTATTACTTATTGCTCCACTAACCGCATACTTACCGGTTGCAGCCATGGGGGGGGTTATTCTCATCGTCGCCTATAACTTGATTGATGTGCATCATATTAAAGCAATATTGAAATTTAGCCGCCCTGAAAGCGCCATTTTAATCACAACATTTTTATCAACATTATTCCTCGAATTAGAATTTGCAATATACCTTGGCGTTTTATTATCGCTGGTTATATTTCTTGCCCGGACATCAACACCTGAAATTATCACTTTGGCACCCAATGTGGATGAGAAAAGCAACACGAAGAAGCTCATCAATATCAATAAAAAGCCTGTGAATCAGTGTCCGCAACTGAAGATTCTTCGTATCGATATGTCGATTTATTTCGGCTCAATTACACATATCCAAAACCGCTTGCATCAGCTGATTGAGCAAGAAAACATCAAGCACATCCTCATTATAGGTACTGGCGTGAATTTCATTGATTTAAGTGGTGCAGAGGCACTTGTTTCGGACTCTAATCGTCTCAAGGCTCAAGGTGGCGGCCTTTACTTTGCCGAACTTAAAGGCAGCGTCTATGAATTTATTAGTAAGAACTGTTTTGTTGCTAAAGTGGGTAATAGACAATTCTTTGACTCTAAAAAAGATGCAATCAGAACCATATATAAACGACTTGATCCAAGTATCTGTGAGACATGTACTGCACGTGTCTTTTCTGAATGTAACTAACTTTAACTAGTGCTCGTATCTCATTGATTTTCATGATATTACTTAATTTAACATAATATACATTATGCCGCTTTTAGTAACGTAAAGCCAGTCACCTCTTAAACGTTATCTGAAAGATAATAAAGCAACATGTTATTACGAAGTCTCTTTCGGCGTGTCGA